>JAABUP010007609.1_pt1 | contig 14375 bp, 19 predicted proteins | sample 5559201 | NCBI WGS metagenome assembly JAABUP01 (sample SAMN10711887, study PRJNA513373) | rock metagenome | isolation source: Antarctica rocks | place: Antarctica | reverse complement strand
GGAGACGGATCCGCCAGGACATCTGCGAGAGGAGACGGATCTGTGAGAGGAGACGGATCCGCCAGGACATCTGCGAGAGGAGACGGATCTGTGAGAGGAGACGGATCTGTGAGAGGAGACGGATCTGTGAGAGGAGACGGATCTGCGAGAGGAGACGGATCCGTGAGGGAAACTGGGAGGACCGCGGCGTCCAGGGTGCCAACTCTGGCGTTCAGCCTGGATGGAAATGATGAATCCCAGGGTGCGGCAAGTGGATCCGATCGAACTCATCGTCGATCCAATCAAAATCGTCGAGAGTCAAATGCTACAGCCAACACCGATGAATACCGAGTCGATGATCCGCATGGCGGCCGTGGACGCTCTCAGATGCGTAGCGAAGGACATGGACATGGAGGACCGATATATCGGCTTGGAGTACCCATAAATCCAGGCCAGGTTAATGTGCACCGAGAGAATAATCCGAATGGGGGACATGGACGTCCTCCCAGGCGCAACTGGTTCGGAATGGACGTGTATTAAAATTATACTTAGTCCATTTACAACGAATCCCAAGATTCCTAGTTCCTTGATGATTGTTCACTCAAACGCATTCGTAGTGAAGATTGCACGTCCAAGAAAATTGAAAATTGTCCAGGCCAGGTCAACGTGTATCGAGAGAATGATCCGAATAGGGGACATGGGCGTGCCCACAGGGACCATAGGAGCCCAGAACATGTAAGTCAACCCTCCAGACCTGCTCAAATGTTGATCCACGGGCAAGTCAATGCTGCGCTAATTGTCATACAGTACAGCGCCCAGAGCCGGACTCACCTCAGAGATGTTGATCGCCCACGTCGGTATTCGTTCAGAATACCGCTTAATCGAGATAGATCATCTCCACCCTCATACTAGGACTCTCAACACAAATCCCAGACCCCACAGCCTCATGCAAATCCCCTCTTCAACGACGACCCTCCAAGCGAACATCAGTCTGCCTCTCAACGAGACCAATTTCCAAGCGAACCTCAGTCTAGCCCTGAACAAGACCAATCCCCTCCCCGAGAGGCCACGCCGCCTCATGAGCAGGATGAGATTCTTACACCAGATGGGGTAGTTGAGCCGGGTGATCCTGAGGACACTGAGAACCAATCTAGCCCTGATCGCGACGACGACCACGGGTTTGGAAATCTTTCCCGTTCTGGTCGTGGTAATAGCTCCCTGCTTGATTTGTTGTACGACCTCTGCAAGTCCGACTCGGACTATGACTCTGAGGACGAGTTCGAGTTCGAGGAATTTGAACCCAGTCTCTTTTCGAGAGGCGGACGTGATGATTTTTGGGACAATGGTTCTTCTTGGTTTCAAGGAGATGTGTGGGGAGATTGGGATGGTGGTGTGGCATCCTGGCGTGATTGATTAGGGATATTTGTCTGATGATCAAGCAAGTATGCTACAAGCGTGCGAGTATATGGATTAGCTATGATTTGTGAATGGATACAAGCTGCATGTATGAGAGTTGGGGATCCGATAATTGCCAGAGGCTTTGCCGATCACCTGATGATGACCGATGAATTTTACTCAAACTCTAGTGAGCGCAATGTGGAGAAATTGATCGTACTGTCGGAGATTCAAGTGACGTGTGAGCTAACCTGATTGAGAATTTGAAAGCCAGACCGTTGTATCTCTCGTCCGGGTCGGCCGCCGAGATCTTGTCCGAGTCGGACAACTGGGAAGAAGGTACGAAGCCAGTGAGCTGCGCGCTAATCAAACCTGAAAGCTGTGACTTGACCTATTCGTTACCCCTTTTGCTGATTTCAACGAGAAAACCAGCTTTGGAGACCTTGATGACACTGGGTCGAAGAAGTTTAATCTGGTTGTTGAGAGTTGAAGCGCGTCAGTTGTAGTGTTCGTAGAAGTGTAGACATGGGAATCCGTACCGCGGAATTGCACAAACTATGCTGCAGATGAATGGATGGATGGCACTGGAGGCAGACGACTGAACCGAAATGGTGTGCTACTGGTTGTCTGAATTAGGATTATATATTGGAATAAAGCAAAGCTTGACCTAGGCAAACTTGGAGACCTAGCTCAAAGGCATACCGGATTCCGAGCGCTCAATTCAAACGTTAACTTTAAACGAGTTAGCCTGAGGTCTTGAGGGTTCGAATCCAAGCGGAAGCAAATCTGTCCATGAAAATGTTGACAGATTTCTGTAGCAGTATACCATCTACTATGTAACTTGTATGATGCTATGCTGTGAGTCTTTTGCCATTTTGGATTCCATTTTTGCTACACTCGTAGACTGTGAGCTGGTAGGGGATAGTTTCTCATTCTTGCGTATTCTTGTTATTAGTTGCTAGCGCGAAGGCCTTTGTTGGAATTTTGCTGATGCCAAGACACTGCCAGTTAGCACCAACACTACACATACACACAGTGATAGTTTTGTTCTTCCCTACTTTAGGTGTAGAGAACACAGGGAAGCTCTAGGTGTCAATCGCGCACACCATTGTTCCGTAATCAACACCTTAGCTGTTTGTGTTGCAGCCCTTCACACCATAATGGTGCCAAAACTTGAACTTCTCTTCCAATTTTTTTTAGCGATCTCCAGCAAGTAACGATCTCAACAACTATCCTGAATACCGCAAAGCTAAGTATCAGACCATGTTCACCACACTGTCATTCATCACACTCCTCCTCATCTCGAAGGTCCTCAAGGCAACTCCAGACATCGACCATACACTCGTCATTATGGCGCTGTTGGCTTCTCTCAGCATGGCAAAGTCTTTTGTAGATCGGGTCCTGATATCTCTTACACTCCTGATGCTATTCAACATCGTTTACAAGACCATCCATATGGGTGTTCGATCAATCAGTGTCAAGGATGAGATGATCATCAAGACCGAGCCTCATCCAGAACCCGATATGGGAGTCAAAGACGAGAGCTCTCGACCAATGAAGTTGGAAGTCATGAAAGACGACGATCAGCCGGACCGACAGACGAGTGAAACTGCAAAGCAAATGTCTGTCTACCGAGCTACTGAAGGGGCTTCTGTGCAGACAACGCTTTCGAAGGAAGACGATTGGATGAGTGACGCGGCTAGCGATACGACCGTCAACCAAGACCTCGATCAAACAGCGGAGAAGCCCATCAGCAGGCTTACCACTCGAAAGGAGAAGAAATTTGGCAATCGCAAATCTAACACCTTCGACCACCCCCTGTACAAAGGGAAGCACGGAACATCTGCCCAGTCAAGCGTACCTAATGTCTCAAGACTGCCAACGAAGAATCGGCACACCTGGAGCCTGGGAATGCCCCACACGCCCATTCAGCGAGTGAGGGACTTGAACACTGGTGAGAGATCACAACACCTGCAAATTTGGCCGGTATAGAGCTGGTACTGATTTCATTCGCGAGGCTCAGCATGACTCGGAAGTCCGATAAGGTATGGTAGTTTGAACGAGCTTGTTAGGAGAAAATCCGTTCGTATTCGAAAGTGATCTTGGGGTAAGCATGACGAGTAGCTAGAACTATGCAATCTTAATGAGATATTGGACTTCGGCCGACTCTGCAAATAATGATGAACCCTTCCATTCTTTTTTAATAGCATTTTCTTGTCATTGATATGACCTGAGCCTACTTACATATACCCGTTCTTCACCATTCAGCATGTCCGTCGTTACAAAATATTTTGTTCTATCCAGCGGGTAATCCATAATGCAATCTGATCGCTGTTCTTCTCCAACATCATGAAATGCCCGTTCCCCCTAATATTTACATCCGCCAGCCTCGTAAAGTTGACTTTCACACCTGCTTGCTGCAGGAACGCGACCTGACAATGATCATACGTGGCATGTATGCTAGCTTCACTGGTCAAGAACAGTACTGGCGCAAGTGCAACCCTGGGCAATTGTCTCGCAGGGCTGGCTTGAAGAGTGCAGCTGTAGTTAGAGAGTAGACCGGCTGTGTAGGATGTCGTCCCAACAGTCTTCTTTACGAGCTGATTGGGATTGCTCACAGGCGGGTCGAATGTCAAAGGGATGTTGCTGAGTCCATATGGCCGATAAGGGATGGACGTGTTCAAGCCTTGAGCACCGCGGTCGTAGCTGGCGAAAGGCGACTGATCGCCCTCGATCGAAACGTGAGCGGCGACGTATTCGGGGCAGGCGTCAGAGGCTTGCAGCGCGTACTCAGAACCAATGGAGTGGGCAATGAGTATTGCTTTGCCGCTGTTTTGGAGAAGTTCGCACATAGCGCGTCGCATAATGGTTTCGGCTTCAGCGCCAATCGTGATGGGACCGAATCCAGAGTAGAAAGCGTCGAACACGGGATCGCCAGCTGTGCCGTTCTGTATAAGTTCGTCGATCAGTATCGATATCTTGCCTTCGAGGAAGACTGCCAGAGTTATAATAGATATCACCTACACCTGGCCATTGAAAGTGGAATCTCGCTTGGTAATATTTGTTGTATAGTTCTGGCGCCGTAAAGGCTTCTTCAGCGCCCTCGAGAGTACCTCCAGCGCCTCTGGTCGTAGCTGCTGCTGCAGCTGAACGTCCAACGCTCCACTCATCTACAATGTAGACTTGATAGCCACGATCCAGCCAGAAAGATGCCCAGCCGCGGCCCGCATCAGGCTTGTTCAGCCACAGGTCCCCTGAAAGGTCTCCGCCATGCAGAAGAACTATTGGTAGTTTCTGCGAAATACCCCCTGCGGGTGTGAGCTGCTCGACATAGACTTGATTCTGGAGAATTGTTCCCGAGGTTGTGTGATTGTAGTCACCTCCGACGTAGAGAAATTTCCTGGTATGTCGAGCTTCGGTGATGGCAATCTGCGCTCCCCCCGAAGATGGCGAGATGGGTATAGAGCCAGGCATAATTGCTATCGCAGCATTGAAATTGAACAGCAGAGCTGCGATGGCGAATATGCAACGAAGCATGACGGTAGAATTCAAGTTTTTCGGCGGTAGTTCATACCATCAAGACACATAGAAGGGAAAGTTATGCACCCAAGGTCGAGCTTTAGTGTATGGGTATTTTTGGCTGTACTTGAAAGCGGGTAGCGCTTGCGCATACGGGGTTTGTGTTGCTCGCCATTGCAAAGGCTTCACCCGCGTCCAAACAGCAAAGCCTGCGTCTGCCTTTAAGATCAACTCACACAGACGTTGATCCGAGCGGAGGGTCGATGAGAGTAAAGTATTAGTGAGATGAATTGTTGATGAGATGAATCTCGGTGGCATACTCGCTGAGCTGACAACCTGAAATCCTCAAATGTCAAGCCGCGGCTGCTAGGGTTTTTTGAATCAAGATTTTACTCCAGGGTCATGTGAATGCCGCTGAGATGCTTGACATCGATAGCGGAGTAGAGTGCGAAGGTCAGGAAAAAAGATGTTCATAGACCTAGCAGTCTTCTCCGAGACGTAACATAGCATGAAGGCCTCACAGGAAAACCTGCCAACTTTGAGGCCGATGTTTTTGTAGCACGGTCCATGCTGTTCACACCATGCCAGTGGGCAGCAGCTCCAAGATCCACCGTGACGATGATGAGAATAATCTTCAGGGTCCGCTTCCTCAATCTGGGGTAAGCCTACCGGCGCTAGTGGGGGATGTGGCTTCGCGCGCCAATGACCGAGGAAATCGACCTGCCTGCAAGGCGCTCCAGCAACACATTCCAGACGGGCTGCTTGCTGCGAGCCACCGCAGTTGCCTCATCTGCCATTCATCGAAAGGCTTCTTTTGACATTGAGCAGCCCAAAGCTGGAGCCGCGTTCCGAGGGAAGATTTATTTAAGGGACGGTACGTGTCTGACCAACACTTGAGCTACTGGTGATCGACCGGATATCTTGTTTGGGCACACACGTCAAGCAACGGTGCAAAGCCATCGCGTGGCATGGCGCACTGATGGTGATACACACAGCACCTTTCGCAAGCGACAACCCGGCAATTGTCGAGCTCTCCCCCGTTACCGAATCCTTCACCGAACTTTCTTTGGCTCACACAGCTGCGCATCTGCACTGACGTGTGACGATTCCCATAATCAGCTACCCACCGACGACGGCGCCACGACTCACGAATGGGCAAGCGATCAGCTCCTGCGCTTCTTGCGTAGTGGCAATCATGGAGCGTGCTAAGAAGCCTTCACCGGCGTTAGAAAATATTCTGCAAGCAACTATCCTGTGGGATCGGCATACTGATCAGCATTGCTCTTGATGGCATAAGTACGTCTGCTGTTCCCCTAAGTGAGTTTCCTATCCGACATTTCTCCACATTCTTTGCGCCATCAGCGTCGAACCGCAAAGACCACACCTTGGTGGAGCTCAGTCGTATGAGATAGAGCTTAGCTAGATCTCGGCCGTCCCCAGGACGTCAACTTCCTTCCAACAAGCTCGACTACTCAAAGGAGCCATCATGACGGGGTCCGCTCTTATCGGCTATCCGCCAGCGAACCAGCGGGACTGGTATATAATCCGGGGCTTCTATCGTGCGCATGGATTTCCGGAAAAGGGAACCCCAGACCTAGGCATCCCATCTTTGAAGGCAAAACCAGGAGTGCCCCATGGACAATCCAACGGACCTGAGACCATTGCTGCCAATACTATTTTCATCATTCTCTTGACCTTAATCACATCGGCACGCTTGTCACTCCGCTATTTCCGTCACGACTTGAGATGGGGGCCCGACGATTATGCTATTGTCGTGGGACTAGCTGGCGTAGTCGCATGGTTCGGTCTTGCGATCGCAAAGGTCCAGTTCGGAGGTGCCGGCAAGCACATGTACGACGTTACTTACGCTGAACTGGATTGGTTCGTCGATGTTCGTCCACCCGATGCTGCTCGAAGATATCACAGCTGACCCTCCATCAGATATCTACCGCCCAAACAATGCTCTTTTATGTGGCTGCTGGCTTCGTCAAGATATCCATTTGCCTTTTCAATCGACGTCTCACTGGGCTCACATCGCGAAGCTGGATGATCTGCCACAACGTCATGCTAGGCTTGATATCATGCTTCATCCTTGCCTCGGTCTTCGGCGAAGTCTTCAAATGTAGCCGGCCGTTGACACAATGGGGCTTTCTGGGATTTGGAAGAGCTGCCAGCCCACCAACGCACTGCCTCAAAGCCAAGGAGTACGGCCTCGCTTTGAGCGTCTTACATATCATCTTCGATTTCACCTTGCTGTCGGTTCCACTCATCGTACTTGGCAAGATGAGAATGAGTACCTCCAAGCGAATTCGACTCGTCTTGCTCTTTTCGATTGGATCCGTGTCGTGCATTGGCAGTGTCATGCGCCAAGTAATAGCTTACCAAACGTCAAAAGATGCGACCTGTGAGGGCGATCACTCATCATGATCTGGATCATTTACTAACAAATTGTTCAGGGGATTCTTATCACAACGCAGCCTGGACAGACATCGATCTCTTCTTCGGCACTCTAGCCGCCAGTCTTCCCGTCCTCAATTCACTCATCCCAAAGAAGTGGCGAAGTAGAAGCCCAAGCGTTGAAGATCCCGAGAAGATGGCAGCAAGATTACGCAATCCGGACCGAAACCTAGACAGCGACTCGACGCTACACGGTGGCCGCGAGTTACGCTTCCATAGCGAAGACATCTTAGATGCCAGTGCGAATGCTTCTACCAGAGGGAGCAATTCGTTCGACGACTCGAATGTGGATGGAACCGTGAGGGTGCAGCAGCCGCCTCATACACTACCGAGGGACCGGCTAAACCAGGCACCATATAGCAGGAGTGATTTCCTCTAGCCAATGAAGAATGATGTAGACGATTGAATGTAATGAAACTGGTTGAGAATAGGTTTGGTCTTCGGTCAGTTGGGAGTGTTTTATGGGAATGGAGTTAGCAGCCCTCAAAGTGCTCTGATCGCTCGCCATCCAATTGGTTTGAGCATAGGGCACAGGGATTATACCGAGGCAGGCTCCTCACTGTGGCGTTCCTAGACATGATGTGATACACCAAATATATACGGATGATGGTGACGAGGCTTTGCAGAATAGTATGTAGAGGCTGGTCCAAGACTAGATGTTAATTTGCTTGCTCGAATGATTGAGATTCGCAGACCCTGATTGCGCTTCATAAAATCGCACAGTGAAGACGACTTTCATTCAACCTGAACTAGCTCAAAGTGATGAGACAGGTGAGTGCAGGAAAGGGGAGGTGGGCCGGCGAGAGCAGCTGATTCGTACTGGCTGTAGAGCAAGACTTGCTGAGATGCTATACTGAATCTACTACCCCTTTCAGGGAATTCCGGACTTTAGACGTCGGATGTTCTACCCCTTCGCCTTGGTGGCCTTCCTCGGAATTACTACCAATCAATTCAGTAGATTCAGTAGGCCATGTACGATGTCAGCGCCCTGTTACTTACCGCAGTATGATGATCAGTAGTCTATGGGACTCTACTGTGTCTCTGATGCATCTCGTGATACTTCTCTGCACATGACTTCAATCATAATCGCCCTGTGAAGCAATCTGCCTGCAGCGACACGTTACCATACTCGATGCTGGCCTCGTGAGATTCTTGTACGACTCACGATATCAACACGGTGGCGAATATGTCGTAGACAAGGCAACATTATGTTCACGCTCGAGTTGCTTCGGCCACTTACCACCAATACTGGGTTTAGGCAAACGCTCAATATCCTGTTTTCTCTTTTGATATTCGTGCGACCTGAACTCAATTATATTTCCAGATCTACCATCCATCTTCTGTAAAGATTTACATACCACGCAAGATTTACTGTGGCTCTCCTCTCAGCATTGAACCATCAAGTCTCTGCTCTTCACCCTCGGCAGCTCTGTTCTGCCCTTCGACATCTTTATTGCACGACCAACCCCTTAGTGACTTTGTGAGACGTTCCATTTCATCCTTCAGTCTAATTATTCGATCTTAAATAAGCTTCAAACATGACTTAACTTACGTCTGCCGGAATATTAGGCCCTAAAGATCAGGAGACTGCAGAGTTAAGGCCCATAAAAATGCGTGTCCAGGAAACAAACAGCGATGTTGCGAGTTCAACCGCTGCTCTAGAAATGCGCGTCCGGGAACTGAAGAGCGATGTTGCGAGTTCAAACCGCTGCTCTAGATAATCTCAAATTGGATCCTGCCTTTCAGCAATACGTGAAGCCTTTGTTGGAACGTCAAATGCACCTGCCGGAACAAGAGACGAACATTCGAAAGGAAGGCGCTGCCCCAAGTAGCCGCAAATTCGATAATGCACATCAACAATCCTTGAGTTCTTGCAAGGAACATCTGAAGCGCCACCAACAACAATTGAGAAGCACGTTAAAGGTACATGCTACTCCAGACAGCCGCGAACATACGAGTCAGAAGGGAAACACCTCACTCAACAACGAGCATGATACCATGCATGTCCCCCCAATCCCTGCCCAGGATAGTCCGAGGAGAGTGTTAACTCCAGATTCCACAATTGGGAGCGAGATCAGTAGCGGCCAACTTGACACGAACGAAGAGGATAAATGCAACTGTGGTAGCACTTTCTTCAGAGACGATTTCGACGAAGACGAATGGGCTACTACTCTGGAAGGTTTCCTCTCGCAGGATACTCGGGTTGATCAAGAAACGCAGCAGATGTATAAGTTCCTCGATCCCAGAAACGCCGAGGCGATCGCCGCTATAGGACTCTTTGATAAGGAAAAGCTGTCTGAGATCCACGAACGTGTCAGTCGGCACTCAGAGCGTATTTCGAACAACGAATATCCGAGAGACTTGGTACTACCAGCGGGGATGTATCCCCCTGGTGTCGAGAAGCTGGTACAAACGGCATTTGAGCGGCGTGGGGGATATGACTTTTTGAAGCGACACCAGCTAGAACCACCGTCTTCTGAAGGAGCCTACCGTCGCGAAGGCGGAGCCGAGGGGGATGTCAAGGTGGCCGAGCCTGCAGATGCTAGGCAAAAACTTCGGGAACTCAGTCGAGATAGGATCGTGGGCCTAGACGGTAGTCAAGGTGCCCGTCACACTCTGGACGATTACTCTGTCGCTGAGTTACGTGACCATCTTCATGGTCGAGGCGAACGCTTTCCAGGTTTGAAGGAGGGCGAATCCAGTCAGTGCGCCTCACAATGACTTCTAGTCGCCAGCTCATTTTAGAGGCGAGACAAGGAACAGATTGGGAAGCTGGGACGGTGGGCGAAAATCATGCGAGCATGAATGAATTTGGTACTCTTCTGCATCCGAGTCAGGTAACTTGATGGACTTGGAAATTAGATCTAGGGGCTCCAACAATGGCTTGCACATACATCATATGATAGACTACAACTAGTAACGAAGACCGGTATATTGCAAGAATTGAAACTCCTAGATCTCACCTGTAAGAAGGGATACGACCATGACTTCGTGATCCACAATCACACGAGAAGGCATCGTTCAAATCAACGGCTGGCCTTCAATTAATGTCTTTCAACGTGATCAGAGAATTCCTGGCATTCACATGTTATGTTTCGGACCCGATTGGCTTGCAAGTGATCGGGAGTATCGGAGATGGTGGCTCTGAGTTCACTAGAGCCTGAAATTCACTTCAAGAGGCCGGTGGAATTGAAGTACCTTGAGTCCTTATTGACCACATTCATCGCTGTCCTTCTGTGATTGAGTAACGCTGGTATGGTTTACCAGGACGAGTCCCTGAATAATTTCCAGAGCCTTTCATCGGATGGCTCATATCAGTACCTGTGATGCGACTAAGCCCCGACCTATCTTGCACATGCTATTCACTTGCCCCTTTCCAGATACGGTAGCTCATGATAGCACTAGATCCTAGCACTCTTCTGTTCGAAATCTGCCATCTTGGCGGACCGCGAACAGCCGAGCCATGAGGTAAATCATTTGGGTCTTAGATATAGTGAAGCTAGTGCAGGTCATCATGCGCTTAAGGGTAGCCAATATCTTGTACCAACGTACAATGACCCTCAGTGATTCGTTGTTTCTTGTGAACAGAGTATTGGCTCGATTGAATTCAGGGCCCAGACCAAACGATAGTCTTGTGGAATTCAAGAGGGAAAATAGGCAAGGTCCAGGAGACAAGGATTTGAATGACTCTGAAGATAGACTCGTGATACGGTCGGCGAAGTGCAAGAATGCTGGAGGTAATAAAGGAATCGTTGTTTTCGATATTGCTAGGTTATGGAGCAGTGACACCAGCAGGTCCGCCAACTAAAATATGAGCATCCGCCGTCCCAGATCGAAACCAGCTGTTACTCATTAGCGGCTGCCTTGATACAGGAACCCCAATATCATCGAGCTCTGGCTGCAAAGAAGATAGAATTTGTGCTCGGAGTTAATCCTGGTTCTATGATAAGACCGAGAGAGCTGGTCTTGCCTGATTCAGCTAGGGCACCTCGCTATCCTCAAAGACCTAACTCTACTCTTCGCTTGGAATGATCATAAATGGCCTGCGCTTTAGCCTGTCCATCAAATTCCCCAGTCCGTCATCAACACCAGCCTAAGTAGCATCCACAGGCTAGGCGGGTGGAAGGAAGAGCTTCATGGCCGTAAGCATGTTTTTTGCTAATATTGCAACGGCGACCAGATCCGTTGCGAAGCTAATATCTACGTCCTAGGCTTCTAGAGGTCCCGACGGTCGTTTGATCCAAGTCTTCCCGTCTTGTCCTACCGAAAGCGACACCTCAGTAGAGTGCGAAAGTTCTACCATTAGCGCCAAGCTCTCACTGACGAGTCTTAAGTATTATTACTATACATGGTCTAGGGACCACGGCTCCTATGACATGGCAGGCGAAAGGGGATCCAAATTACGGCGCGCAAAGAGCACATGTGGATTGGCTCAGCGACGATGATATGCTGCCTGCTATCGTACCCTCGGCCAAAATTTACATGTTCACTTGGAACTCGAGATACTACGAGGACGCGCCTGTTTCAAGGATACGAGGTGTTGCAAACATACTTTTGAGTAGTCTTCAGACTAAACGGGACAGGGTAAGATCAATGTACCTCTAGTGGTCACTCCTGAATCCGTGATACAGGAGGATACGCACTCAAGACCACTTATCTTCATTGCTTCATGCTTCGGAGGTCTTATCGTTACAAAAGTTAGCTTGAGTCCTTGGAGAGCCTGGAACGTCCAACCGCCAAAGAAATCTAGGCCCTTAAAATTACGAATACCAAAGGAAACGAGTACCAAAAGTTACTCGTGGCGACTTCCGGCGTCATTTTCCTAGCATCTCCTCTGCAAGGCACTCGTGCAGGTAAAGCTGCAGAATGGGGGGCTATGTTGGCCGGCGTTCTCAACAAAGCCCCTTCACAGACCCTGCTTCAAGATCTCGACGGCAATACCAAAGCCCTACGTGGAACGTCAGATCCATTCATAACACTGATGAGAACGCCTCCAATGCAGACAATGATATTGTGTTACTGGGAGTCAAAGCAGACCCAATTGCTTAGGGCAATGCTCCCGGCATGGATCTATTCGCTTCCAACATGGACATTGATGCTCCTAACGTGGATTTTAGCATGTTTCATTACCACAAGGATGAAATGATGTGTAGCGCTGCAGACGGGAACAGCTATACGATCGCACAATCTCTGTCGAAATCGATGTTTCATTCAAAAACATCGCCTCAAAATGACCAACACAGGCGTCCACCAGCTCTTGTGGAAGAGAGGAAACGTTGCAGCTATGTCCAAGAGAAAATATGAGAAGAGTCATGTAGGTGGTTGCAAGGATGATCAATTATTTTGCTACGAGAAACTGTATGTATGCTCAGGAGCTAGTCTCCATTGATGCTAGTGGGCCTAGGCCCTGGGTGGTGGCGAATCTCATCCTCCACACACACCACGGTTTTGGAAACAACGAACCCCCGTGAGTTCTGATCGTAGTACCTAGATCAAGACCTAGGTATCTATAAGGATTGCCAGGTAGCCTTCTGCTTTTAAATAAGGTCGTTGCGGATCAGAGGCGTGAGCTCCTTCCTTAGGTCTTCTTCAATCTCCTTCCGGTATTCAGCCTTTGCTACCTTCGCTGCTTTATCCCTAGCTTCCTTCTTTACTCGATCCATAATATGGTTTTTAGATTCCTTCTTGATATCCTCCTGATATGCCAGGTTCCATCTCTTTTACTCGGTGTCTAGCCATTCCTTAGACACAGTCTCCGCAAATTGTTGTTCGGCCCGAGCTAGGGCATTGGCCTTAACTCTAGCGTGATATTGTGGGTCGCACGGAGGGCAGTGGCATAGGTGTCTATCTAGAACCTCTTCCACGAAGAGCGTAGGTAGGGTGACAGGGCCTAGGGCAGATGGATTGTTCCCCTTTAGTTCTTACTGTGGCTTTGGAGGGTTCACCGGTGTGAATTTGACTACCTGTAGGTCTTGCTTGCTGTTGCCTGGTTGCCCTTCGCCAGTATCTCCTCCATCCAGATCCATCTCCGTAAGTACCAGCCGCCGACACCAGTTTCGTCGCAACCCCAAAAACAATTATTTTGGGTGTGTGTGGAGAACTCCCAGCGTCTATGTTATTGATAGTTGTGTTTTGGATCACCCACCGTCAAAGATGCATAAGCTCACTCCCAGGGATACAAGATACCAGCACATTCCGCTTCCCTTTAGGTTAATGATTTTTCTTCCAGTGCAGAAGATTGATTTTCCAATTCGAAACGGTCGTTTGCTTTTTTCGTTACCTGACCGCAGAGAGTCCTCGTATCAAATCGGACGCTTGTAGGAAATGTACAGAGTCCTTGCAAATTCTTCTTGTAAGTCGTTCGATAGTCATCGTCCTCCGGCTCTCGGAATATGAAAGGAGGCCTATGAGCTCTGGAGAATTAATTAGACCTAAATGTGTGAGGTATCAGGAGAGCCTGTTTTAGCCACGGCACGAGCTGGAGTGATCATTGCTTTGATATCTTCGATCACGGCGCGTTCGACCGGCCAGATGCTTTCAAGGAGATTTCAACCTACGACGCAGTCATGTTGAATGCCTCGAACTTGAATGTAAAGGATGAGAGTAGCTTGCCTAAGGCCGAGGTCAACGTGCGTATGCTAATCACGTCGGGCAGATTTGGGCCTATTGGCCTGAAGATGTCCAGAATCTCTAAAAGAAATCTTCGCAGGTCAGAGCCGGACGGACAACGAGGTCTGACATGTCCGAGGACGTTCTCCTCGAAAGTGAGCCAACGAGCCTCCCAAAGTTCCTGGCTTTCAGCTTCGACGGGGGTCCGTAGAGTCATTAGCGTCAATGCTTTCTCCTTCTTTTTACCTTTTATTCTTTTGGCCATTAGGTCTCCAGATAAGAGCTTGTCGATGCTCGCCTCGCCGCGATGTACCCATTGGTTCTGAGGTGGTCCGTCATCTTCGACATCTGACGAATAGAAGTGTGGGTCCGTTGGCAGATTGTAGAGGCTCGAAGCCCTCTAATGGAGAAGATAG
>JAABUP010007608.1_pt1 | contig 14376 bp, 12 predicted proteins | sample 5559201 | NCBI WGS metagenome assembly JAABUP01 (sample SAMN10711887, study PRJNA513373) | rock metagenome | isolation source: Antarctica rocks | place: Antarctica | reverse complement strand
TTTGCACGCTTTTTGGGCATCACAGTAGGGGCAGCCTGAACATTTCTGAGTGCGATCATTTGGCGTAGCTTTCCACAGATGCAGGAGACCCAAAGGACACTTGCGGCAGATCCAATTCACTGGGATGCGACTGCGGAGCTTGATCTTCTCAGGACGCAAGCCAGCCTTCTCGTTGGCATCTATGTCCCATTCTGCCATGAGGGGATGATTGCCTGATGCCCCTCTGAGTGTGGGGTGATTCGTCCTGCTGCCATCTGCTTTGCGTCCACGTCTGAGCTCATAGCAGTTAGGGCAGCCTGTACCTTCCAGGGCTCTGTCGGCTATTCTGGCTTGCCATGACAGCCCAGGTTGCTCTATAATGGCTGCCAGCTGTGTAGTCGTTAGGGGTGCCACTGTTGTGCTTGCAGTCCCAGCTTGCGGCCGCAACAGGTGCCTCGACAGCCAATGACTTGCGCTTCTTTCTCTGTCGACTGGGAAGGATGGCCACCGCTGTATGCGTTTGCCTTCTTTGCACAAGACAACCCTGAACTGCATGCAGGTCGCCAACAAGACCTCGAGCATGAGTCCAGGGTGACTGCTGGGCATGGCAAGGCCAAACAGTGCCCACAGCTGGGCATGTACTACAGTTGTGAGTCTGCCTCTGCTGCAGGTCGCTGTCCAGATGTCTGCTGTTGGAAGCAGGCTGTTCTGGTTGGTGCTGCTTCCTATCAGTGGGCTGGAGGAGGGGAGGGCTTACGGCCCCTGTAGCCATGCTGGCACCTGTGAGATGACAGACTTATATCACAATATGCATGCAATGATCAAAGCAACAAACTAAATCAGGTACATACCAGCAGAGAAAGCCGTGATCCATGCACCTGAGAAATCATGATAGGAGCTGCCTCCTTGGGGGCTCCTTGGGGTAGACTGCAACAGTTGCGTGTCACACGTGCCTCTTGCACTCAGAATAACCTGATTCTCTCCCCTGTAAGACAAGACTGATGTAAACTTATGCTGAACTACGACTGTGCAGATGAGCCAAAAGATATTCACCTGAGTTGTGTTTGAACCTGAGCAGCGAGTCGCCAGACATTGCGCATCACCATTTAAAAATGATCGCTACTCCTTCACACATAGTAACGCCTCTCAGCAGCACTCTATGCTTCTGCAACGCTGTTGAAACCGCTAGTACAAGTGATCTGATCAGATGCTGGCCAGGAAAGTTCGCAGTCGCGCCTGAGTATCACCTCTCTTTCCACATGCTGTGACAGTGCAAGCGAGGATGTGCGCGTGGCCGGGGAGCATCTTTGCCACAGCGAACTAGCTGGGAGAATCGACACTTTGCCAGGGAGATCAACCGGCGTGAAAACGCAAGCTGCAGGTGACGAGTCTGCAGAGCAACTGCTGCATGCAATTTGCATGCATTGTAGCATTGCCTAGCACCAAATGAGCCATTAGGCTGGGTCCCATCAGCTCATCTGCACGCAGGACTTCTTCAGCCAGTCAGAGCGCAGGCGTGCTTGCTTGTAAACGTGAGTGAGAAATGCAAGTGATGACTGGCTTTTGACACTGTGCTCATATTTAGGCTTTGCAGCTGAAATGTCGACATTTCGTTGACGCGTTAGCCTGCTGAAATGTGTCGGGCATCACTTCGATGAAACGACATGCTTAGCTTTGATACAAGGATGTATAGGTAAATATAGAAAGCAGTACCAGGAAAGCGCATGAATGTCATGGCATCAAAAGCAGCTTTAAGTTACTGGACAAGCACAAAATGCGCAAGAAGCAAAGCCGACATTGAGAACCAGTCAAGCTTGACAGGATCTTGGAAAACACCAGATTTGCATTGATCGTGGTAAGGGGAAAAGATCGATATGGCACAGGAAAAGTTTCTAAAGTGCAAAGCCGGCAAGACTCGCAATGTCTGCATCCACTTACCTCCAGGGCCAACTTGTTCAGCAATCTGCAGACAGGTCCTGCACCAGACATCAGCAGTTCCAGACAAGCAAAACTGTTGCAACTCAACCTCAGCACTCAGCGCACTTTCTGACAGAGGAGCACATATTTTAGAGGCCACAGACTATGGAGACAAAGCCCAGAGCTACATCTCTATGATCCAGGCATTTTACCAAGCTCTGCAAAAAAGTGTATCCTTGAGCAAGTGTGTCTGAAATCCAATCTATCAAGGAAAGCTCAAAGTCACCGGCATTAGCGGCTGAGGTGCAAGCAGAGTTGATAATGACACGCTGATCATGACACACACACTTGACGCAATCATCTCCAAACCTTGAGCTTCTCTATTTCAACATGACTGTTTGGCCAAACTAGGACAGCTGAACTAGGTGACATAGCATATTGTCAGACTGACATGCAAAGCAACCATGACAGGGATGACTTGCTGTGCACGCAAGTTGCATCGTATGGCATTCTGCCAAATACTTGTGCATGTTCAAACGCATCCAGGCAACGTGGACGCTACTGCTTGAAAGCCCTATGCCGGTGACGCTTCAAGCCTTGGTGGGTCCGAGTACTTATGCTCTGCTGCCAGCTGCCACGCTCTTCGGTTTTCCACCAGACAACCTTGACTGAATGAGCAGTATATTCCTCTGGGGTGTCTTTGTTTTTGTCAAAGTCCCACTCCTTGACCATTTCAGGAAAGTGTGTTTGCAGACAGTTGCATTTGCATGCTTTGCCAGCATCACAGTAGGGGCAGCCTGAGCGATTGTGAGTACGATATAATGGCATAGCTTTGTACAAGTGCAGGAGACCCAAAGGACACCTGCGGCAGATCCAATTCACGTGGATGTGACTGCAGAGTTTGATCTTCTCAGGACGCAGGCCAGCCTTCTCGTTGGCATCTGTGTCCCAGTCTGCCATGAGGGGATGATCGCCTGATGCCCCTCTGAGTGTGGTGTGACTTGTCCTGCTGCCATCTGCTTTGCGTCCACGTCTGAGCTTATAGCAGTGAGGGCAGCCTGTGCCTTCCAGAGCTCTATGTCTTATTCTGGTTTGCCATGACAGCCCACAGCCCTGGCAGTTCCAGGTTGCTCTGAAATTGCTGCCAGCTGTGTAGTCATCAGGGGTGCCTTCATTGGCACTGTAGTCCCAGCTTGCGGCTGCAGCATGACTTTTGCTGGCTAATGACTTATGCTTGCATGCGCGCTTGCCAGAACAGAAAGGGCAGCCATCAGTGACTGTCCTACTCTGTGGCTTTTGGACCCATTTATGTGGATACCCGCTGGGGCACTGATTGCAGCTCCATGCCACTGGTATTGTGCCAGATTTTGCAATGACAATGTTTCCCAGGTGCGCATTCTGGACACGATCAAATTGCTGCTGCAGCCTGGGGCTCAACTTGCCAAGATCTGGTGCATGTTGTTGTGACTGTGATTGTAACTGTGACTGTCGATTGGTGGTAGACTGCTGTGGAGGAGCTGGTTCTGGGGTTTGATGATGAACAAAGCTTTCAGCGGCAGAATTGCAGCAAAACTAGCAGCCGTAACTTTGATTGAATACAAGTGGTTGTCAGGAGTTGTCGCCTGTGAACCAGCTGGGCACATTCAGTGGCTATACCTGTAGAAGACTGGCACAGTCTGACCCCAGTTGGTGAGTACAGCTGCTGCAGTGCTTGCTTCCGAACAGGAGATGGCCCCAAACCAGCTTTCCCATGGTCATACAGTCTGCAGGCAAGAACGAACGAAGGAATGAGCATCTAAGGTCACGACGATGAGATCTGGCTGCAGAGCAACAGCAAGAAAACAGCTTGAACACCTGTATTGTTGACTGCAAAAGGTAAGCTGACGCCACGCTCTGCTCATGCGAAACAGATGCAGAGGGCAAGGCAGAGGCAGTCGACGTGTCTGTTGCCACACTAGCGGCAGTCCTGAACCTGGCCTGATCAGAGCAGCGACACCTTCGTCAGGTCGCCCAGCTTCTTTATCTGCGTATTCGTTGTGTCCACAGAAGGGGTGTCATGCACTAGTTATTGGCTGCAGGACTAGCAACGCCATACACGAAGCAACAAGCAACACCGAATGCGCTAATAGATGCAATAGGCCAATAATGGAAGATCAACCGTCGAAGATATGCTTTGCTGCAAACGCCAGCATCCAAAGTTAACACAAAACCAACCATGGCATAGACCAAATCTTGTGGGCCACAGGTAACAACGCATGATGTGTTACATGACCATGAATGTCGTGCCCTGGATGTGTGTAAGGCAAAAGTGCTGATGCAGGGCCAGTGTTAGCCAATTTGATGAACAAAAACTCCATGTGAAGCTCAGCCAAGCCATGTACAGATCTTATTTCTAGAAAGCAAAGAGCTATAAGGGTAAAGGATAGTCTACAATCAATCAGGAAGTTAAGGCTGAACAGGAAGTTTGTTGCACTTGACAATTCTCTGCAGCTGTCAGTGTTTCAGCTGACATAACATACACTCTGAAATCCACTTGATGAACTGACGTCACTTTGCGCAATTTCTCAATCTCAGTGGCGCCTTTGCTTGCAGGCGTGCATGTTTGCCACATACACGTGGACAACAGTCATCTCATTTTGAGGTGTTGACCAGCAGCTTTGTGTACAGGATATCCATCGATGGTCATCCCCTCCTTGAAGCGGACCACTTCACGGAGGGGACCTGCCTGCAGAGGAATCAGGTTCTTCTGCAGGCAGTCACCACAACAGGGCAGGCAGTCACTGCCAACTAGTCAGCATGAAGACGGTCATCAAAACCCAAGGCCTCTATCCAACAAATGGCCTGACGCCTTGATCCAACATGCAAGTGCTGCAGGTAACAACATGTGCCTTGAAAGCTGACGGCACCTGGCATGCCTGCACAGGAAAGGCAAAGAAGTTGCACAAGAACAGCTCTGTGTACAGCTGAACGCAACATGCAATGACAGATTCATGCCAGCTCAACTGTCACTGCCGTGATGCCAGTTGGGATGCTGTAGCATTGCCTTCCATGCCTAGCCACATGCAGCCTGGTGCTCTACTCAGGCGACCATCAAACAATGATGAACTCAGAGGCATACCTGGTTGAATGCCTTGAGGTAGGTCCAGCCCAGGCTGGTACTGCACTTGCCCCACCTCACATCCTGCACCATATGACGACAGTCATACTCACCACTGCCCACATGGGTCATGGTCGCATCTGGCCAAACAATCATGGCAGAAGATGTGCATCAATAAAGGCAGCACTAAAAAACAACATCGAAGCATTGATGCAACATTGTGTTGCACTCCTGGTGCTTTGTGTGCGAGGAAACACATCCAAGGTATGCCAACCAACGCACATGCATGACTTGACACGACACTGGCTGCAAACAGCTTGCCTGACTCATTGGCCCTGCCCATCTAACAGTTGAACACTTGCCAATGAATGAGCTAGCAGCAAACGTGGCACATACATCAGATGCCAGCTGCACAAGAGCAATACAACAAGGAGGATCAGCAGAAGGCTTCTACAGCAGCATGGTGACCCTGCGTGTTTCAAACTCATGCTGTTACAAGGCCTGGCATGGTGGCAAATTCAAGAAGTCATGCATGCAGATCGGTTGACAGTGCTGTTTACCCAAGCGCACATGCCTTGCAGCCATGCTGTGGCAAAATGTCGATCTGGTAGTAGGTCTTCAGAGGGGCCACAGCAGCCTGGCTGACCCTGACCTCTAGAGCTGCCTTGCCCTTCATCAGAGCAGCAGTCTACAGCACGGGGCAACAGCTCAGTTCACAATGCCACATATGATGAAAGCAGGTCTGCAAATGGTGCTGATGAATTTATGTCGTTACACTTCAAAGATCTGCAAGGGGACTAAGGTGCTCATGTCAGCTTGAGTAACAGCTTGCTTCTGGGCAAGCACAAAGACAAATGAAGGCTGCCATTCAGCATCAAGGTTGCGTCAGGGGCTCGCTGAGAGATACAAGGTGTGAAGTGAGCATGCCACCTGATCAGGCCGCCAACCACTTGGTAACTCTTGGCATGTCTGCATCCAGGCAAGTCAGCTGACCTGGCGGGGCAGACCATGGGAAGAGAGTCCACATGTCAGAGCATCAGCCAAAGTCCGAGCAAATATTTCTCGCATAGTTCACGCAACCACCATCTCCAAATAATGTGCTACTGTGATTGAGGTTGACTTGTTTGTGCCAAAACAAAAGACATCAGTCAGGTACAGTTAGGTAACAACGCGTATTGCTACAAACACACTCAATGTCAGTCGCTACAGCAAAGCTGAATTGCGCATGCATCAGACAGCATACAACACTCTGCCATATGCTGGTCCATGTTCAAACACAAGCATGCAATGTGGATGCTACTGCTTCAAAGCCCTGAGTTGATGACGTTTCAATCGTCTGTCTGTTCGAGTGTCTATCCTCTGCTGCCAGCTGCCGCGCTCTGCAGTCCTCCACCAGACTTCTGCATGTGACCCAGCAGTATAGTCCCCTGGAGCATCTTTGTTTCTGTCAAAATCCCACTCCTCAACCAGTTCAGGAAAGTGTGTTTGCAGAGAGTTGCATTTGCACGCTTTTTGGGCATCACAGTAGGGGCAGCGTGAACATTTCTGAGTGCGATCATTTGGCGTAGCTTTATACAGATGCAAATGACCCAAAGGACACTTGCGGCAGGTCCAATTCACTGGGATGCGACTGCGGAGCTTGATCTATTCAGGATGCAAGCCAGCCTTCTCATTGGCATCCTCGTCCCATTCTGCCATGAGGGGATGATCGCCTGTGGGGTAATCGTCCTGCTGCCGTCTGCTTTGCGTCCACGTCTGAGCTCATAGCAGTGAGGGCAGCCTGTGCCACCCAGAGCTCTGTCTTTTATTCTGGTTTGCCATGACAGCCAGGTTGCTCTGTAATTGATGCCAGCTGTGTAGTCATCAGGGGTGCCTTCATTGGCGCTGTAGTCCCAGCTTGCAGTTGCAGCATGACTTTTGGTAGCTAGTGAGTTATGCTTGCATACACGCCTGCCAGAACAGAAAGGGCAGCCATCATTGGATGTCCTTCTATCTGGCGTCTGGACCCATTTATGTGGATAGCCACTGGGGCACTGGTCGCAGATCCACGCCACCTGTATTGCACTGAATTTCGCAATGACGATGTTTCCCAGGTGCGCGTTCTGGACATGGTCAAACTGCTGCTGCAGTCGGGGGCTCAACTTGCTCATCTGGCCCGTTTTGCTGGGACTGTGACTGTTGACTGTGAATGTGAATGTCTCTTTGACTGCTGGCTGCAACTGTGACTGTATCTTTGGATGGTTGGTGGACTGCAGTGGACAAGCTGTGTCCCGGGTTTGAGTGCCTGTCACAACATGTAAAACAATCAGCTGCAAGTTTGCAGCATTGACAGCAGTCGCATTTTTGGTTTGAAGACAAGAGGTTCTCAGGAGTCGTAGCCTGAAAACCATCTAGGTACCATACCTGTAGATAATTGGTACAGTCTGACCCCAGTTGGTGGGCACAGCTGCAGCAGTGACTGAACGAAGACAGCATTATGTCCCAAGGCGGCTTTCCAACAGCCGTACAACCTGCAACCAAGGACGAACGCAGGGATGAACACTGAAGGACAAGATGACACCAACAGCAGGAAAACAGCCTGAGCACCTAGAATCTTGACTGAAACAAGAAAGCTGTGGCCGCGCTCTGCGCATGTAACAAAGAGGCAGAGGGCAGTCGACCTGTCTGTTGATGCAGTGGTCCTGAAACCGGCCTGATCAGAGCGGCCACAGCTTCGTCAGGTGGTCCAGCTTCGTTATTTGCGCAGAGTCCGCAGAAGGGATCTCGTGCACTGACTGTTGGCTGCAGAATCAGCAACGACCCATCCGAAGCAACCCGCGGTACCGGAAGCCTGGAGATTTGTGTAGGCAAGAATCAGTGTGCGAGGATAATCTTTTTTGGGTCAGGGCGAAAGGCGAGTGGCCGGCGAAACTTTACGAATCTCAGCGAATCCCCAAGACGACGGTCATTTTCTCCGAAGACACCGGCTATACTCTCGCCTTGACAAGGCGCATCCAACCATGCAATAAACTGACAACGTTATTTCATCAAAAATTCGCATAATGTTGCATGGCAACAGTGAATTTTTACTCCAAACTGAAGGCATGACAATTGTTCATGGCATTCGTAAACATACAGCTGCCTATTCAACCATGCATGCACAGATCTGTTCAAACATGGCGATATGGCTTTTGCACAAACAAGGTGCTATCTCTGCCAGAGTGCAGCCAGCTAGGGTAGTCTTCAGTTAGATCTACCGCGTCCACAGGCCTAGGCTTTGAGCCGGCACCGCTACTTTTGGGCTCTTCACTAGCGGCAGATGCTTATCTATTCATGAGGACCGACCCAGGCATCATGCGCAATGTAAAAATGCCTGTAAATGCACATATTGCCGCTTTTAGAGCCAAAAGTATAAACCCTAGGTCAGCTTAGGGTTTAAAGTATTGCCCCTTTCGCCTACGGCAGATGGCCAAGGGCGAAGGCGAATCGAGTATTGCCCCCTTCGCCGGCGATACTTTCGCCCTTCGCCTCGCACACTGGCAAGAATGGAAGAATCAGGAAGATCAACCGTCGACACAACATGCTCGCTGATGGAGCTGTGCATTCAGAGATGAACGACATCGCCTATCTGGCCTGCCATAGGGAGACCCAATAGGAGGCCTTATGCGGTGATGGTCACACAGACGCACAGGGAAGCTACGTTGCAAACGCCCAGCGTCCATAAAGGCCAAAAATGTCACAAATAGTCTAGTGGGTGAAGGTGTCGACAGAAGAACATCGGCAAAAGAATTGATGAGATACAGTGTGTCACATGAGCTCATCCATACTGTGCAGCTGAAGCACCCATGCTGTCTATGCAAAATATATGCAGTATGTCCTAACAACCTCAGCATTGTGCAACAAACCAAGCAAAACTCCTGCCAGCATGGAAACATAACTGTACATGTGGCATAAACCACATATGCTGGCCAACTTGCTGAACAAAAGCTACATGTGAAGCTCAGCCAAGACATGTACAGAAAGCAAAAGACGGTAAATGTAACGGACAGTCCACAATCAATCAGAAAGTTGACAATGACCAGGAAAATTGATCACTTGATGATCCTCTGCAGCTGGTTTTGTTTCAGCTAACATAATATGCAATCTGAAACATAATTGGTCAGCTTGCGCAACTCCTCAATCTCAGCGCATCGCAAAGCAAGCACTTGCTTTGCTTGCAGGCGTGCATGTTTGTTAAGTATATATGGACAACAGTCATCTCAAATAAACACTGAAATGTTTGCCAGCAGCCTTTTCCACAAGATGGTGCTCCACTTCTTGAATTTGTTTTTCTGCAGGCAGTCATCACTGGCCTGGCCTCTGTCCAACACGCAAGTGCTGCAGGTGACAACACATGCCTTGACAGCTGCACGGTCTCACAGCACCTAGCATGCCTGCACAGAAAAGGCAAAGAAGCTGCTCAAGAACAGCTCCATGTACAGCTGAAGGCAACATGCAATGACATAACCATGCCAGCTGAACTGTCACTGCTGTAATGACAGTCAAGATGCTGTAGCGTTGCCTTCCATGCTTAGCCACGTGCAGCCTAGTCCTCTCACGATGTGACCTCCAGACAATGATAAACTGAGAGGCATTGACATACCTGGTTGAATGCCTTGAGGTAGGTCCAGCCCAGCCTGGTACTGCACTTGCGGCACCTCACATCCTGCACCATATGACAGCAGTCAGACTCATCACTGCCCACATGGGTCATGGTAACATCTGGCCCATCAATCATGGCAAGAGATGTGCATCAACACAGGCAGCATGCAAAACACCACTGTAGCCTTGATGCAACACTATGTTGCTCTCCTGGTGCTTTTCGTATTGACAAAGGCAGCAAAGGTATGGTAAATAGCGTACAGGCATAAATTAAAACAACAACAATTCAAGATTGACAGTGGCTGCCAACAGCATGCCTGACTCACTGTTTCTGCCTGTCTTTAACTTGAACACTTGCCAATGAATGAGCTAACATCAAACATGGCACATACATCAAGCGCCACCTTTACAAGAGCAACAAAACAAGGAGGACCGGCAGTAGGCTTCTGCCAGCAGCATGGTGACCCTGCGTGTTTCAAACTCATGATGTCACAAGACCTGGCATGGTGAGAAAGAAGTCATGCATGCAGCTCGATTGACAGTGCGGCTTACCCGAGCAAACATGCCTTGCAGCCTTGCTTTGGCAAAATGTGAATCTGGTGGTAGATCTTCAATGAGGTCAAAGCAGCCTGGCTGACCTTGACCTCTAGACCTGCCTTGCCCTTCAGCAGAGCAGCAGGCTGCAACACAGAGCAACAGCTAAGACCACAGTGCCACATATGATGAAAGCAGGTCTGCAGATGGTGTGCTGATCATATTATGTCGCTGCTTTGCAAAGGTCTGTAAGGTGGCTAAGGTGCTCACGTCAGCTGGAGTAACAGCTTACTGCTGGACAAGCACAAAGGCAACTGAAGTTTGCCACTCAGCATCAAGTTTGCGTCAAAGGCTTACTGAGAGATACAAGCTGTGAAGTGAGCATGCTACTTGGTCAGGCCGCTGACAATTTGGCAGACTTAGCATGCATGCATCCAGGCAAGTCAGCAGACCTGCTGCCCCCAACTTGTTTAGTAACATGCAGTTAGGCTCTGCACCAGATGACAGCAGTTGCAGACAAATCAGGGGTGCTGCAAGTCAGCCTCAGCAATCAGTGCGCTTGCAACAGAAAAACACATCCAAGTATAATTTAAAGATGGGGAAGACCATGGGAAAAGAGTCTGCAACTCAGAGCATCAGCCAAAACCCGCGCAAACAGTCCGTGCACAGTTGATGCAACCACCATCTCCAAATAATGTGCTACTGTGATTGAAGTTGAGCTATGTGTGCCCAAAACAAAGATGTCAGCTAGGTAAGATTTGGGTAACAAAGCGCACTGCTGCATAGTATGCTGCATAGTATTACACACACAAAAGATGCTACAGCAAGGTTGAAGTGTGCATGCATCAAACAGCAAACAACATTTTACCATATGCTAGTGCGTCTTCACAAGCAACCAGGCAATGTGGACACTACTGCTTGAAAGCCCTATGTCGATGACGTTTCAACCGTTGGTCTGTTCGGGAATTTATGCTATGCTGCCAGCTGCCACGCTCTGCAGTCTTCCACCAGACTGACTTGTTTGACCTGGCTGTGTAGTCCTCTGGTGTCAATTGGTTCCTGTCAAAAACCCACTCCTCCACAAGTTCAGGGAAATGGGTTTGCAAAGAGTTGCATTTGCACACTTTTTCGCCATCACAGTAAGGGCATCCCCTGCTTTTAAGAGTGCGACCTAGTGGCGTAGCTTTATACAGATGCAAATAACCCAAAGGACACTTGCGGCAGATCCAATTCACTCGGATGTGACTGCGAAGTTTGGTCTTCTCAGGATGCAAGCCAGCCTTCTCGTTGGCATCCCTGTCCCAGTCTGCCATGAGGGGATGATCGCCTGATGTCCCCCTGAGTGTGGGGTGATTTGTCCTGCTGCCGTCCGCTTTGCGTCCACGTCAGAGCTCATAGCAGTGAGCGCAGCCTGTGCCTTCCAGGGCTCTGTGGGCTATTCTGGCTTGTCATGACAGCCCACAGTCCTGGCAGTTCCAGGTCGCTCTGTGATTGCTACCAGCTGTGTAGTCATCAGGAGTGCCTTCATTGGCGCTGAAGTCCCAGCTTGCAGCTGCAGCAGGGCTTCTCATAGCTAGTGACTTATGCCTGCATGCGCGCCTGCCAGAACAAAAAGGGCAGCCATCATTGGCGGTCCTTCTGTTTGGCGTCTGGATCCATTTGTGTGGATAGCCACTGGGGCACTGGTCGCAGCTCCATGCCACTGGTGTTGCACTAAATTTTGCAATGACAATGTTCCCCAGGTGCACGTTCTGGACATGATCAAAGTGCTGCTGCAGTCGGGGGCTCAACTTGCTCAGATCTGGTCCATTCTGCTGTGGCTGTGGCTGTGACTGTGATTGTGACTTCAACTGCGACTGTGACTGGGGCTGTAACGGGGGCTGTGACTGTTGATTATTGGTACACTGCTGAGGAGAAGCTGTTCCTGGATTTTGACTACCTATCACAGCATACAAAGCCTTCAGCTGCAACCTTGCAGCAGGAACAGCAGCTACAATTTTGCTTGAAGACAAGTGGTTCTCAGGAGTTGTTGCCTGTAAATCATTTAGGCCCCTCCAGTGGCTAGGCCTGAAGAAAAGTGATCCAGTCTGACCCCAGTTGATGGGCACAGCTGCTGCAATTTTTGAAGGCAAACAGAAGGTAATCTCAAGCCGGCTCTCGAGTGGTCATACAACCTGCAACCAAGAACGAAAGCAGGAGTGAACACTGAAGGACACAACAACACGAAAACTGCCTGATCACCTGTATTGTTGGCTGCAAACGGAAAGCTGTCTCCACGCTCTGCGCATCTGGAACAGAGGCAGAGGCAGTCGACTTTTCTGTTGTCACGATAGCTGCAGTGGTCCTGAAATCGGCCTGATCAGAGTGACCACAGTTTCGTCAGGTGGTCCAGTTTCGTCGTTTGCGCGTTGTTTGTATCCACAGCAGAGATCATGCATTGACTGCAGTTTCAGTGAGGCTACCTTCGAAGGAACACGCGTCACCAGACGCGATCCTGTACCGATGTGTGCAACAGGCACAATGGAAGACCAACCGTCGACGTGCTCGCAGATGATGTTGCTGAAGATGTAGGGCAAAATGCGTAAAGTGAGCAATTCTGCAGGCAACGCTTACAGCAAGTAATGTGACAGGAGGGTGATTTGATGCTCTGCTGGAGCGCACGGGGTGGGTCCAGCCTGGGTCTGTACAGGCACAGTTGTGAATTGATCACCAAAACTGCCACGGTCACAGGGCCGCTGTGGTTGCTACATTGGCAGCCTAATTGGCTGGCAGCTACTTTTTGGGGTGTGGGACCCCCTTTACACACACATACACATATTCATCAGATTGGACATGATTGCCATAATTGGCACAAGCGATTGTCCACGGCTAGTAAAAGCTTGTAAAATCTCTCTCTCTAACTGAGTGAGGGAGTCAAGCAAAGAAAACAGTCACAGGGCAAGTGTGCCAATAGGTCAGCTTGTGCAGATCGTCAATCTCAGTGCTGCCTTGCAATGCAGCCATTTGCTTTGCTTTCAGCTCTGCATATTTGTCTATTGCATGTGGACAGCAGCCATCTCATTTGGAAATGTTGGCCAGCAGCCTATTGTACAGGATGGTGCTCCCCTCCCGGAACTTGATCTTCTGCAGGCAGTTACCAGCACTGGTCAGTCACCATAGCCTGAGGCCACCATGCAATGCATTGTACATGTGCAACAGTAGCGCACATGCCTTGCAGCCATGCTGTGGCAAAGTGTCAGTCTGGTGGTAGGTCTCCAGAGGGGCCACAGCAGCCTGGCTGACCCTGACCTCTAGACCTGCCTTGCCCTTCATCAGAGCAACAATCTGCAGCACAGAGCATCAGCTTAGTTCACAATGCCACAGACGATGAACACAGGTCTGCATGTAGAGTGCTGATCAAGTTATGTCGCTGCACTTTGAAGATCTGTAAGGTGACTAAAGGTGCTCATGTCAGCTTCAGTAACAGCTTACTTCTGCACAAGACACATAAAGGCTCCCATTTAGCATCAAGTTTGCGTCAAAGGGTCACTGAGAGATACAAGCTCTGAACTGAGCGTGCTACCTGTTCACGCCATCAACAGCTTAGTAAATCCTGGGAATGTCTGCATCCAGGCAAGTCAGTTGACCTGCTGCCCCCAGCTTGTCTAGTCATCTGCAGTTGGGCTCTGCACCAGATCAATTGCATGCAACCCAGGCACAGGATACAAGCCTCAGCAATCACAGCGCTTGATCCAGCCAAGCATGTGTAAGCAGCTTAAGATGGCGCAAAAATAACAAAGAGAGCCTGCAACTCAGAGCATCAGCCAAAGCCTAAGAGCAAAGAATCCATGCACATTGACGCAGTCAACGTTTCCAAATACTGGGCTGCTCTGTTTAATGATTACATTGTATGCTGAAATAAAACACATCAAACAGGTAACTGCAGCAGGCAACTCGCTACAGTAACACTGTATATTGGTGCAAGCAAGCTCAATGTGATGCCAGTCGCTACAGCAGAGCTGAATTACGCATGTATCAAATAGCATGTAACACTCTGCCATATGCTTGTTTGTGATCAAACGCAAGCAGGCGTTGTGGACGCTACTGCTTGAAAGCCGTTTGTTGTTGACGCTTCAACCGTCTGTCTGTTCGAGTATCTATCCTCTGCTGCCAGCTGCCGCGCTCTGCAGTCCTCCACCAGACTTCTGCATGTGACCTAGCAGTATAGTTCCCTGGAGCGTCTTTGTTTC
>JAABUP010007607.1_pt1 | contig 14378 bp, 12 predicted proteins | sample 5559201 | NCBI WGS metagenome assembly JAABUP01 (sample SAMN10711887, study PRJNA513373) | rock metagenome | isolation source: Antarctica rocks | place: Antarctica | reverse complement strand
CTCTTGAGCTTTCCCATTGGGAGCCATGATGCCATTCGTGCGGCCATCTTGAGCCACTGCACTGCCTTTCAGGATTGCGATAATGTTATCCCGGTTTTCCAGTGCATCATCCATCCGCTTCAAAATGACAATGCCCACTCCCTCACCTCGACCGTATCCTTTCGATTCATCGTCAAAGGACCGGCATAAGCCTTCTGGAGATACTGCACCGGCCTGGTCAAGGACCTTTGTCAATCCGGGTCCATACAAGGCATTTACTCCCCCCACAATGGCAATGTTGGTCTCGCCAGCCAGAAGGCTTTGCCGTCCGTGATGTATTGCAACAAGCGATGAAGCACACGCAGCATCAACAGCTGTGCTCGGACCCATAAGGTCCAGGTGATAGGAAATCCGATTTGGAATGCCGCAGTAAGCTGTGCCTATGCCCATCCAGGCTTCGATACCAGGGAGGTCTTCAAGTAAAAGTTTACCGTAGTCGTCAGAATTTACTCCCATGTAGACCGCCGTGTTCGAGCCGGCTAGGCTTTGTGGAGGGACACCAGCGCTTTCCAGTGCTTCCCAGCAGACTTCGAGGGACAGCCGTTGCTGCGGGTCCATCATCTCTGCTTCTTTGGGGGAGATGTTGAAGAAGCCGCTGTCGAAATTCTCTATGTTTTCCACAAAGTACCCGCGTGAAGTTATCTTGTCAAGTTCTTTGGAATTTCTCGCGTCTCTCTGGTGATAAGGCTCCCACCTCCGAGGATCGATTTCGCCGGAACCGTCTTTCTGGTTCATGAGGAATTCCCATAATTTCTCCGGTGAATCATTTCCGCCAGCAACACGGCACGCCATGCCGACGACAGCAATATCGGGTGAAGCTGCCGAAGTAATCTTGTGCATTTGGTCAGAATCTATGATATGGACGGCAAGAGAGCGCGACTTACATCATCACTGCTGCGTGAAGTAGGGGATGTCCTTGCTGTCAGACCAGGTGTGGTGTTTGGCGTGGAAGGAGAACTGTCCAGCTGGCTTGCTACAGGTGGCTGGAAATAGTTCTTCCCGAGCAGAGGCACAAAGGCCTTTTCCTTAGATATTTCATTCATTCTTCCACGAATAGCACTCGCTTTACCGAGTAGTAACGATGGAATATGTATATGATATGGAGGTAACAATGAATTCCAAGGAAAGTCTATAGTCCTACAGAATCTTGGTTGATCAATTCTTTCGCAGAAATACCTAATTTCATGACATTGAGTATTGATGAGACCCAGTTACTAGCCCTGCTTATACTCAACCTCTGCGACCTCTAGTCATGTCAAGCTTTAATGCCAAGTCCTCTTACAGCTTTGCTGATGGATTCCACGCAGACACCATGCACAATCCCATTGGCTCCTCCTTTTGTCTATCCTCGCTTCCAGGAGAAGACGAACGGCTCGCAAGGCCCGGTAGTAGTGATAAGCCCAAAATGATTCTGATCTTGCCTGCTAACAATTATTCATCTCCGTTCCCCCCAAAGGAGTTAGTATTAATCACCGGAGTGTTCGCCAAGAATTTTCACAATAATGCAATTGATTACATTCATAAGGATATCATTTTTGAACATCACGACTCCTTTTGCGATAGTTGAACGATCTCATCTAATCTTCCTTTCACGTCAATCGGTTCTTCACCGCTTGAGAGACTTGCCCCGACTTTCGAACGAATAGCGTGGACTTGAGACGGCAAGGCTGGTTTGAGCCGGAAAAGCCAATGATGACCAACCCGGAGCCTCAGCTCGGCAGAAGAATATGCTTATCATAGGCGAGTGGAATCATAAAGGCTCAATAGCTTAAAATGCTTACAATTGCCGTCATGAGCAGCCCTCACGTCGGCGTTTTCAGCAGGGATACTTAGTCTGAGGCTCGAAAATTACTCTTTTCAATAGTAACAATACACCGATATATCACTGGTGCTAGTGATCAAACTGTGCCTCCCGCTCGGGCCATTGCCGTATCTGGCGTGACTGCTACACGAAGAGAGGACAGTGCAATCTCATCCACTGATCAGGCCAGGCACGATAAATGATAACACCATACTGATTAGCGGGATGTACCGAGTCAAGGAGCTGAAGCAACGATAAGGTTAAGGCTGTACTGACAGAAGTGTATTCATCTTAAGCGAAAGGTTCGATTTCCTAAAGGAGAGGTCGGAGTTTAGAAACGCGACTCCTTCGTCGATCCCTCACTTCACGCGATGCAACTCATCATCCACGGAATGAGATTCCAGCTCACAGAAAGGTAATACGCCGATAATACACACTTTCTTTGCACATTGGAAGATATGCATGATGTAGTCTACTTACTGGGCTGAATGGGAGGGATGGAATCTCCATGGCTTCACCGAAATCGGGTGGCGTGGAGAATTGCATTTGCTTTATTTCCTAGTCTCCAGATATACTCACTCCCAGTTTTCTCTCTTCATGCTTCTCGTGTCCCATGACGAGGACTAGTTTTGAGCTCAATCAGCCCAACGATGGCACCATTCGTTCCATACCACACCTCAGCCGGGCAGTCAACGATTGTCAAGTAAGCCAAAACCAGCACGAAGGGCACTCTCAATACCACAAACTTTGAGCGCTAAGTCTCAAATCACCCTTTAGTTTTGGAGGATTACTCACGACCGAATTTCTCGAACCCCCACCAGGACGATGCTTCCTCTTCCGCCAAACTTACAAACATGACATCAAAACCCCCATACCCGACAACCTCCGTCGGCTTCTCGATAGCCCCCATCGACCAAAAGGCCCGCTGTTGCACTTTCACCAGTTCCAGACCGAATACTTCCGTGTCGAAGCTGGCTTGATGGGCATCGAAGTTGACGGGACGAGGAAAAAGGTTAGGGCTGAGGATGGAGAGATTTCGGTCAAGGCGGGGAGCATACATCAATTCTCCATCCACCCGGATTCGCCGGGGGATATGACGGTGTATTTGAGCGCGTCGGACTCTGGGTTGGATTTCCAGCTCGATCGCATCTTTTTTGAGAATTGGTACGGGTACTGGCATGATGCGTTGCTGCATGACGGCGGCTTGAATATGTTCCAATACCTCGCGGTAAGACAACCTCATCCTCCTGTATAAATACGAGAAATGAGTCTTCTTCTTCTGCTTTCGCTGCTTGCCGCAAGGCGCTAAATCTGGTCCTTGACTCTAGATACAAGATGGCGGCGACGCCTATACACCGGCACCAGCATGGATACCATTTCGCCGCACCGTCGGGTACTGGACCTGTGTCGTCCTCGGACGATGGATCGGAGGCATGCTGGGCTACAAGCCGTTTTTCAAAGAATATACGACAGACTGGGCGTATGCTGTAGCGAAGATGAAGGGCTCCTTCTTCCAGCGACACCTTGTTGAGGATTCGTTCGCGGCGGCGAAGTCGTGGCCAGAGCAGGTGAAACTTTCGGAGGGGACAAAGCCCACTAATGCAGAATACGAGCAGTGGACGTGCCAGTTGCAGCGGGAGGTCAATGGGGTTGGCAAGGTGAATGGGTTTGTTGATGGAGCATATGACGATAGCGTCTCCGCGGGGTTCAGGTTGAGAAAGTGATGTGGCAGGACAAGACAGTTGGTGTTTATGCGGTCTTAGTGCTATTTTTGACGAAATCAGGATAATGGTCTATACAACATGCATGACCCACCAAAATAGTAGCAATTGTCCTCTAGCACAGTGACAATGACAACAGTCTGTTCAAATCGCTCTCTTGTTTACTGGGTCTCTTTGTCAGATGGCTATCTTTAATTGTCGCAATCAGAAAACCGGCTACCGACGTTTTTCAGGCCTACGCAGGCAATTGCAATATATAGAGAGAGCGCAAAAGCAGCCAAATGAGCGAAGAGAGGCATTTCCACAGCTCGGCCTCCTCAAAGACGCTCAGTAACACCCAAGTAACAGCCTTGATACGACTTTGTCACTGAATTGTACGTAGCTACGCTTTCCTAGCACTAGATGGAGCGCAATGACGTATCTCAATCACCTTATAAAATGCTTACCAGGCTTCCAGAAAAGGCGCTATTAGGGGCCATTCCTCCCCAAATGAGCTGTAAAGTAATTCCGAATCTCCTTCTGGAAACCCTTGAATGTACCTACCGCTCTCCTCTAGAGTCTACCAGAGCTGTCGTTCCATAGAAACGAGTTGCAAACTTTCAAGCATATAGGCGATTTGCATTCCAGTTTCCATCACTCGGTCAAGGTACCATCTTTGATAGATATTTCAAATTTTGTATCGTGATGCTTTTGGCGACGGCAAGGGAAGATTCTGGGCCTATCAGAGCCCTTGTGCTTTTCGCTGTCGTTGGCGGTCTTTTATATGGCGTGTATCAAATCCTCAGCATTGGCAAGCGAGGGCGTAATTTGCCTCCTGGTAAGCTGTCGCGGTGTAAAATCCACACCCTGATGAATCTCGTTAATTGCCAAAAACAGGTCCGCCCACAGTGCCAATCTTAGGAAATGAACATCAAATACCCGCAGCCGACGGGCATTTCCTGTAAGTCGAGGGAAGGGCAGGCCAAAGAAAGGACCTATTTGCCTGGTAGCTAAAAAGTAGAAAACCAGATTAACGGAATGGGCACAAAAATTCGGTGGGATATTCAGTCTGAAAAGATTCACAAACACCACCCTAGTGATCTCAGACCGCAAGCTCACCAAAGAATTACTTGATAAGAAGAGTAACATATACAGCAACCGACCGGCATCCATTGTTGCTGGCTTGATTACGCAAGGAGATCATCTGTTGGTCATGGATTATGGTGAGACTTGGCGGAAGGTCAGGAAGTTAGTTCATCAGTATTTCATGGAGGCCATGTGCGAGAAACAACATGTCCACGTCCAGCACGCGGAGGCGATTCAGATGGTTCGAGATTTCCTCGTGGATCCAGAACATCATATGGTGCATCCAAAGCGGTACAGCAACAGTATCACGAACTCCCTAGGTGCGTCTTTGAGATCCCTTTTTCTCGTAGTACAGATTGTTCCGCATTGTATCATAGTGTTGGTTTGGAATTTCCACGACACGGGATGCACTTCGACTAATTGACCGTAGTATTTGGCATCCGGACTAAGACAATCGAGTCAGATTATATGGACCGATTGTACGCACTTATGGACAAGTGGTCGCTAGTAATGGAACTTGGCGCCACACCGCCAGTTGACTCCTTTCCCCTACTTAAAATTATTCCCCAGCGTCTTCTAGGCAATTGGCGAAGTCGAGCCAATAATGTCGGAGGCTTGATGAAATCATTGTACAGTGAGGTCCTCCAGGAGGTGGAACAGCGTCGAGAGCGCGGAATAAACAAAGACTCGTTCATGGATCGCGTGCTGGATGGGCAAGAGAAAAATCAGCTATCCCGAAATGAGCTTTACTTCCTTGGAGGTGTCTTAATGGAGGGAGGCTCCGACACATCGTCCTCGCTTATCTTAGCAGTTCTCCTAGCTATGATGGCATATCCTCACGTACAGGAAAGGTAGGCGTTCCTCTTGCCTTTGATCTTTGAACCTTCTATCTGATATTGATATCTAGAGCGCAATCGGAGATCGACGCTGCAATCGGTGACGATAGGTCGCCTGAATGGTCCGACTTTTCGAAGCTACCGTATATCAATATGATCATCAAAGAAAGCCATCGATGGAGACCAGTAAGTCCATTAGGTGTTCCCCATGCCTTGGGAGAAGGTAAGCCCGCACCACACCCGCCTCCTTCACAGAGGAAGGAAATTGAAGCCTTGATAACGTTCTGACGTGCGATGCTAGACAGCGAAGTCGACGGTATGTTCCTTCCCAAAGGCTCCACCGTGGTTTTGAACGTATGGGCCATGCATCACGACGAAAAAACCTGGAAAGATCCGGAACACTTTATCCCCGAACGCTTTGAGTCTTATCCCTCCCTCGCATCCTCTTACGCAGCGTCTGGAAAGTGGGATGAGCGGGATCATTATGGGTACGGAGTAGGGAGACGCATCTGCCCCGGAATTCATTTGGCGGAGCGGAACCTTTTCATCGGCGTTTCGAAACTCCTCTGGGCGTTCAAGTTCGGCATTAAACAGGGCGAGAGTATCAATACATCGGCAGAGACGGGACTAAGTCAAGGCTTCCTGCATTGTGTGAAGGAATATGGCAGTTCGATTACTTTGAGGTCGGAAGCCAAGAGAGCAACGATCTTGAGGGAATTTGACGCGGCGCAGACGACCTTTTCCAAGTTCGAATGATGAAGGATTTGCTCTGGCGACATTGGCGACCTTATAGTCCCGAAGTAGGCCCGCTCAATCTAAACTGCTTGGGGAAAAACCACCGAGCTCGCCAAATTTATGATAGGTCGACGTGGACGAGGCTCACGGCAAAACAATCCATTATTAAAATGCAGAAGGGACTCATATATGCTGCTGTATTAGCAACTCTTCAACCGTAGAAAACCTAGTTGTAGAATTGTCGAAGCTGGAAGTTGAATGATCTTTTTCCACCGCTTAGCCTCTCCTTATCCGGGTGATCTTGGCTGTATCGACTTGGTGGTCCTCTCCTCACCAGTACACCACTGCTTAGAGTGGGATCGGCACATTTCCACGCTCAAGTTGGAGGAAACATGGCTTGGAAATCCAAAGCACCAAAAACTTGTCGATTTTGGTGGAGGCTTTGCTACAAGTACCGATCTCGCGGAGAATCATTATATTTCTACAACGATAGGCTGTCAGATAAAGTAATCTATAGTGGAATTATAGAGAGTAGTACGATTTCTAATTCTCTCAGCAAGATCATTACTTTAAAGATTACACTTACAGATTCAGAAGTTGTGAAAGTTGAAGATGATACTTGTTAGAATGCTAGCGCGTTTGCGACGTTCGAAGTTGTATCCGTATAATGTGACAGTCTTGGTATCTCGATCAGGCTTAGCGCCTCTATCTTTGATACATATCTAACCATGATGCTGCGTACTCCCATATCTTCTACACCTTGACCTATGAGGCCTCAGTGTCAATTTCTCAGAACGGAGGATCTGGGCGTCATGAATCGAATGAACGCCGAGGATACCTGATTCACCAAATACTCAGCCTCGTACAATGACCGTGTCCCCATCCCAAAATCCTCCACCACCATGGACAACCTACCGCATCGGCCGTGGCGAGCAAGGTGTCCTGACATTTGAGCCTTACAAATCCGCCCTTCTTCCCCTCTGGCGCTTCAAAACGCCAGCAGTCGCCCGCGAATCCTCCCAAAAGCTCTGGTCCGCCTTTCTTGAGTACGAAAAGAAGGGCGATTTCGTAGGCATGGACATGACGCGCAAGTTTTTGCAAATGGGCATGACGAGAGCGAAGCGGTATGCGAACCATAAGGGTGGGAGGAAGTATGGAGCTGGTGGGAAGGGCAAAGGGGAGGTGATTGAGGTGGCAGCGGGGGAGGATTGGGAAGGGAGGAAGGAGAAAGAGGAGGTAAGTGCGATTTTCAGGGAAGTTTGGGAGCGGGCGAGGGGGTGGGAGGGGTATGTGGAGATGAGGGGGGTGTTTTTGGGGAGGCAGCGGGAGTGGGATAAGGAGCGGAAGAAGGGCGATGGGGATGGAAGTGGGGATGGGACGAGGAGGAAGAGGAAGAGGAAGCGTGGAGAAGCAGAGTAGCAGATTTGGCTTTAGAAGGGGCTGCGGCGCGTTTTTTGTTGCCAGTGCAATGAGCTTGAGCACGCTAATCCTCGCTTTGAGCAGCAGACTGGGCATTCCACCTCGCTCTAGAGCCACACATCATACTTGACCGCAGCTCATATAAGCACCCTCGCGGTTGCCAATTAGCTTGGTTTGGCTGGCAATTAGCACAAAGAAATGCAGTCTCACGTTTTAATTCTCGTTATTGTAGAAGATCACCCCTTAACTGTCCAAACTCCCTAACCGTCCACTCCTAGGGCTGAAGCCCGTAAGCCCTGGAGAAGCGGCCCTAGAACGAGTTGCTTAGGCGACAAGACCAGTCCCCACAAGATTCCGGCTCGGTACCCGGATGGTAGGCTCTAGGGTGACCTTTTGGGGATTTATGGGCTTCAGCCGTAAGAGTGGACGGTTAGGGAGTGTGGACGATTACGGGGTGACCTCTTCTGAAGCAGCGCAATCTCACATTCATTTGGGACTTGGGACTTGGGGGTTTTTTTATTTTTTTATTTTTTTATTTTTTTTGTTTGTTTTTTGATAATGCTAAAGTGCTGTTAACGAATCCGCAATTATAGTGTCATATCCGACCCTTCCATGACCATGTCCATGCTCACTCGCTTCCGTCCCTTCAAGAAAAGTAAGTACAAGTGCATCATCGAAGCAATTGTGTCGCTCAACGAGAGCTTCTTCGCCTGCAATTCGAGAAACGCTGAGTGAGCCCCTGGCTGACATGCGCAGTATAGAAATCCATAGGTGTATCGTAGAAGAAATGAGATGGGTAGAGTCCGCTGTGCGCACTAGAAGATGTCGTAGGTGTGTCGTAGAGAGAATAGAAGAGGCTGAATGTGATGGTGGATCGCTCTTAAAAAGTCTCCATGACCGACGAAGATACTCCCAAGAGATCTTCAAGTCGCCTATGTGAGATGATTGGATTAAGTCAATGTTCGATGTTCGATGTTCGATGTGAGGTAGCTGTAGCCTCAGTGGACCGCATTCGTAGGACGCTGCCCCCAAGCGGGATGATTCTTCCCGGGCTGCCCCCTTCCCTGTGAAGGTCCGTTCGGTGGGACATTTCTTTGATGCCCACCTTGAGATGGCTTCGAGTCATTGCCGTAGTTCCCCGAGCTCTCTCGAGGCTTGAAGCCTTTGTTCGGCTTCTGATGCCCGGAGAAATTCCGCAGACGTGGTGGCCCTTGTCTGTGCTGGGAGTCCGGTCGCGACAATGTCACTGACTTTGGAACATCCATCCCCAACATCCTGATGAAGACAAGAACACCGCCGTTAGCAACAATGTCCTTCTCTGCAAACGTTTCCTTGCTGGCGGCTTCGACTTCTTTAGCCTGCCTCGATTGCTTGGCCTGGCCTTTCCTTGGAATCTTCGCGTCTATCCATCCGATTTCTGGGGTTTGGGTTGGTATGAGAACAGCTGGCAGAGACCCAAATTCGCGATTCTCGAAAAGTGCTTCCTCGTCTTCGAAGGCTTTCGAAGCGACCTCTAGAGTGCTGCTGACCGCGTCTGCGTTCTGAGGTGGTAGCGAGACCGATGCCAAGGCTTGTATTGAAGGGGAGTCCAAAGGCACTTTCGTAGCTGAGAATTCGGTGACTTGGGCATACTTCTTCTCGGGTGATGACTTCTTAACGTTGCCCAGCAGCCCGTTGAATCGATCTTGCCATGTAGGATTGTTGACTAATGGCTGTGACGCCGCGCGGAAGGGGACAGCTCGGACCTCTGCCATCTGGGGAGACTGTACTGGAGTGGGTATGGTCGGTGGTAGCCTGACCTTCGGTGTGTTCTTCACTGGTGGTAAGTTGACGCGCGGATGCCTAAAGTCGCGGGCGTATGCTGGATGGAAATGTAGCTCGTCTTCGGGTGGAGGAGGCGAGGAGGATCGTCGATAGCTTGCAGGGAATCGTGCTGCGTTTTGGTAATGCGGATACATACCTGTTCCGGCACCTGGGAAGAAACGCGAGCCTCGACCCATACCAGCAGCTGCGAAAGGAAGTATGGTAGGCTGGGCCCCGAATGTGGGAGGACGGATGTCTCCGTTGATCTGTGGGTCGACAAGGCGATCGTGAATATTCTGACCCTTCTGCACACCGACAATGTGTCGCTGGCCACCTTGCTCATCCACTTTGACTTGCCGCCAGGTCTCGTTCATGATTGGCAACTGGGGCTCTGGCCGTCGTATGCCCATCCGAGCTTCCTCTTCAAGCTTGGCGGTATGCTGCTGCGCACGTTGTCGATTAGTCTCAGCATCGATGGCCTGGAAATTGCCCCAAGCGGCCAGAGTCGACCTCTGCTGCTCGGGGGCCTGTCGCTGGACGTTGCTGGTTGGTTGCACACTTGAACCGCCTCCGTATTGAGCAGATGGTGTATCCCTGTCTATGGCTGGTGGAGGCTCTGTGGTCTGGGTTCTATGCGTGGATGAATTATGTGTCTCGGTGGGAGGAAATGTGGGGATGGTCTGGATGTCTTCAGCAACAGGCGAGGTACCAGTCTCATTTGTTCGAAGCTCTTGCGCGTCTCGTGGTCGTTGCAAGTGTCGTGGTGGGCCTATAGGAGCCAGAGCCGGTGATGCGAATTGATCTTGCGGCCTGGACTGCGGTCTCTGCACGTTTCTGTCGAAGGTGCCATTGCCAATGTTTCGAGCATGAGATGGCGGGCCCCATACGCTGTTCGATGCTGAGGTGTCCCTTGTCATACCCTGTCCATTCCAGTTCCCAAAGCCATTGGATTCTCTTGAGGCATTGTTCCAAGGCTGTTGTCTCTGCTCTCGCTGATTGGAGACGTCCCCTGGCCTATAGATGGGGGAATCTGGATGCTTGAAGGGCACTACTCCATTGACCCGTGGCGACGGCAGAGGCTCGATTGGGTTTGTCGCAGATTCGAGACCAGGAGGTGAAACCCTCTTGTTTGTGGCTTCAACACTGGTCTTCTCGATATTCAGACGGTTGACAGGAGATGGTAGCACATGATCGGCGTGAGGTCCATGGACTTTCATCATTCCGTACTGTTGTGGTGCTCCAGACGGATCAGGTACTGGGGGCCTTGGGTGAGATGGAGCGACAGTTGCTGGCAATTGCTGCGGCTGTGTAGGAGGATGGGCGACAGTCATTGTAGGTGTCGCCGTAGTCTCTTCCTTGCCTTCAGTCTGTGCTGGGCAAGCTTCCCGCTTCTCGATGAGCTTCTTTTCGGGGACCTTCTTCTCTTCTAGAGGGGGTAGACCCATTTGCTCCATCTTTATGCGAATTCGCTCCTTCTTCGCGGCTTCTTCGCGTTCTTCTTCTTCCTTCTTGCGTTTGATGGCCAACTCCCGCTTCTCTTTCATGAGTTGCTTCTGTGCGGCCACATCGTCATTCCTATTCTGGTAGGGCGATGCCGCTGATCCACGAGCTTCTTGGGGAATTTGCGAGTGCTGTAGTGAAGGCGACTGTGTTGCTGATGGTGGGAAAGGAGATGCCATATCTGAGCCCCTGCTCATCGACATTCTTCGACCTTGGGCTCCGCTTTCTGCACTCACAGTAGAAGACCTTCGTCGAGTCCATGGAGCGGCGTCTTGTTGGCTTCCGGAACGTTGAGTCTGGAACGCCGCTGATGGTTCTGCAGGCCCGTGCTGGTCATACTGCGAGCCTCTCTGAAGCAGAGATGGGGGCCTGAAGCTCTGATCTTTCCGCACTGATCCACGACGACCGCTGTTTGCGGGCTCATATTGTCCCGACTGTGCGTTATACAATTGTCCCAATGTGCCATTCTGAGTATCCCGTCGTGCGCGGGTGAAGTCATCTGCAGCAATCTCCAAAGCTGCCGGTTGCGGAGGAGGTGGCATCGACTGGTTCCCGTAGGGATCATTGTATTGAGGTCGTGAAGTAGCTGGTTGACTTGGTGGGTTGATGTCGATTGGAGGAACTTTCTCGACAGGTGGAAGTGGTGCCCATGGAGACCTCATTGGGGCTGCAGCTGCAGGCTTAGCGACTAGTGTAGGCTTTTCGGAGGGTGTTTTCAGAACAAGTCCAGTAGACTTTGGCTGCGCAGTGGAGCGAGGTTTGAGGACGGTTGCATTGGGACCCACGGTGGTTGTAGATTTCTGCTGTGCAGCTTTCCTGGCCTTTTCCTCTTCCTCCTGACGCTCCTTCTCGACCAAAGCTCTTGCTTGCTCTTCTGCAAGGATTGCCGCGGAGTCATTCTGTGCCAGTGTTATCTTCGTACCATCGTTCCATTCGATAGTTTCCGGCGCCCAGTTGTCTTCGTCGTCATCGATGTCTGCCCAATTCTTCTCTTTGCCATCACCGTCCGCTTGGAGTCGAGTAGCCAGGTGTATGCCATAGCGCTGCTTGAGCTCTTCGTCGGTGAGATGTTTAGGTGTGGCTGGAGGAGCAGCTAGAGAACTGTCAGCGATCACTTCAGGTTGGCTAGAAAACATAGCTGACCTCGATTTCTATTCCAGACTTGCATAGGATCTGGTCCCGATGCCCCTTGCTTGGAATTGAAGTGAGACGACTTAGGAGCTGAGGTCTTGCTTCCACTTGCAGTCTTGGCGACAAGTCGAGGTCGAGGTGCGGGTGGCATGGCTGCTCCTGAGGTGGGTGTGCTAGGGACTTGGTCTGTCAGCTAATTTCTGTGCAACACGGTAGAAGATAGTCTCACCATTATCGCCGTTTGTCTTGGCAGCTGGTGCGGTCGGCGTACCCGCTTTGGCGAGGAAGTTCTTCGTGACTGACACCGCTTTGAAGGTTGTAGGCTTCTTGACTGAGTTGGAGCGTGCATGGTGCGGAGTGTCTGATTCATCTTTGCTTGCTGCGTCTGCCTTCAAAGGACCTCCAGTATCGGTGTCTGAGCCAGCGCTGCCATCGTCTGCTATCTGCTCCGCCAGTGCATCGGCGGATTCGGGCTCATGGTTAAGGTAAGTAGATGACATACGTAGTGGAGTTGGGTTGAACGGGAATCGCTGAGATGAGTAAGGGATTGCTAGGCGCGGGCGGTATCGAGACAAGATGTTGCAGCGTTCATGGGTCTCTTCGACACTGCTGTCGTCGACAATTTCGGGTACGCTACCCGAAGTGGCTAGCGTCGGCGTGAATACCACCGTCTCCCCCGTCTTCCATACAATGGGCTCGTTTCCCCTATTGCAACTTCGAGTCAGTATTGTCTTCTATCAACGAGCAACACTTTGGATAGGAAGCCCCTGCAAGCACCCAAAATGTATCGGAACGACTCATTGTGTAGTCCAAACTATGATAAGATACCTCGAATTGTACTCACCATTCTTCATCATCATCGATGTTTGCCCAATCCAGCTTCTTGCTGGTCGGTAGCATACCAACTTGGTACGCGCAGCTGATAAGTACAGCTTTCACTAGAGAGCTTGCCATTTCCTTTTGGCACGACATTCTGGTATCGGTGATAGGTAAGCTACCGTATGTCTTGTATTGGTAAATGGTATGCTACCGTATGTCTGAGCAGTGGGAATGGTGATTCTACAAAAGTGTGAGCGCTGTGCTACTTATACTACTCTTCTACATGTCTCAAGCATAGGCTTCCGTGGCTATTCAATGGCGTAGACTTCCTTTTCGAAGGGAACTTTTGGAGGGTTCCTATCCCAAGCGGAGTGTTGCGGTTGGGGTAACCTACCATCATGTTACCATTTTGGAAGGTTAAAAGAATGAGATATGCGCCTCAAAAGATATACTTTCATGGATATCGTACCATTAGTGAGCCTGAGTACCAGCTCCAATCCAGCAAAAACCGCGCACTGAAAGGCATCGAAAGACGCTGCGAGGAGACTATACTACAGAGGGCAATTCGATTGGGAGCATGTATACTCAACATCTTATCACGGTAATCGATCTCTCGTTGAGCGTCGCAAGATTTTGAGGCGCAACCGTTGGGCTTCTTCCCGCTGTCTTAAGCTTTTTCGGTCTATAATAATCCGCCACCTTGACTTTGGCTGCAGAGATTTCCGAAAATTTTGGGAAAGGGGGCAGGCAGGCGGGGTCCCTGTTTAGTATGACTCATAAGTCCTGGAATTTTGTGCCTCTTAGTAGAAGGGGTCACCCCCTAACCGTCCACTCGTAGGGCTGAAGCCCGCAGACCCCCGAAATGGCGCCTAGAACCCGCCGTTCGGGGACGGAGCCGAGGTTTTTGGGGATCGGTCTTGTCGCCTAAGCAGCGCGCTCTAGGGCGTCCTTTTGGGGGTCTACGGGCTTCAGCCCTACGAGTGGACGGTTAGGGGGTTTGGACGGTTAGGGGGTGACCCCTTCTATGTCGAGTCTATCCCTTCGGATGTTCTCGAAAATGGTCACAACTATTGAAGCCACATCGATCCTTCCACTCTCATTCTAGCCATCGTAATGTTAAAATACTTTGACGCAGCGCCTACTGAAGCGACATCTGTTGTTGTGTGCCAATTTTTCTAACCATCTTCAGCTTCGGCAAGCGCCGGCACGCTCGGTCCTCGCCAGACGCCACATTGCAGCCATTAATCATAAACTTTGAAAATAAGTTTTGATATCGCATTTCGCCACCATTGGTTCGTCCACTCAAAGCTCACTCTATCAAATTCTTCCGAGTTGAGAGCTCACTCATTTGTCTGAACGCTTTGATTATGACTTTCCGCATGCACGCCAAAATGGAAAGGTAATATACTACTCAGCCTACTTGTTCGGATCTATCTAGGAAGAGCGGTTTGATAAAGCTCGACACTAGGCTCTCCCAGAGACCTTTTCCGGCCTTCCGTATCTTCAATC
>JAABUP010007606.1_pt1 | contig 14379 bp, 22 predicted proteins | sample 5559201 | NCBI WGS metagenome assembly JAABUP01 (sample SAMN10711887, study PRJNA513373) | rock metagenome | isolation source: Antarctica rocks | place: Antarctica | reverse complement strand
CGTACCTTAAACGAAGTTGCTCAGAGCTGCTCACTTTCAAAGTGAGAAAGCGCACTGTGAAAGCACATTACTACACCATTTTACTACTTAAAAACCCTACCTATAAGTCATAGTCATAGCTCCATACCGGGTGCATGGCCAAAGCCACTCAATGCCACTCACAACAAAATATACCTTGCCAGTGAAGGAATCGCCAGTCTTGTACTTGGAAGTGAAGATTGCAGGATCCTTGTCATAAACAATGGAGGGCTCTGTGCAGTTCAAGATCTTGGTGGCTTCTGAGGAGTCCAGGAACTGTGACTCATTGAAGGTGCAATTGCCCCAAGAAAAGGTCAAAGATGCTGAGGGTCCTGTGATCACAAGCAGCATGTTTGTGCTGTGACAATGGACTTGATTCCTGCAAGATACAGAGCAGCCAGCATGCAGCATGCAGAAAATTAAAAAGCTGGGCAACGTCACTGCATACACTGTGTGGGAGTTGAGCTCTAGCCAGGAATGCTCCCAAGTTTTGTCAACTCGCATGACAAAGCACTTGCAACTGCTTGGCACAAAAATGCCAATTGTGTACCTGTGAAGTTCAACGGCTTCTCGGACGATGCAGTAAACATGGCATCTGTGCAGAATTCTGCGTCAAAGGATGCCAACAACTCCTGCGCCTGGCTGTCGTTGTAGCTTGACACCGCGGTCTTCAGGCTGGTGATTCCCTGCTCCAAACCACTGCCGAAGGACTCCATTGCCGATAGAAGCGGTCCAGACTCTGAATTGTCACTGCCTTGGGTGACCAGGTTCAGGCCCATCCAGTCTGCGAGGAGCAAGCGACCGTAACGCCAACGACGTCGACAACAGGAGCGATCAACACTACTGTCGCTGCACAGAAAATGAGCAACTCACTTTTCTGCATTTGGTCCCAAGTGGGGGTCGATGCCGATATCTGGGAGGCTGCAGTGCTGTCCGCTGCGGACGCAACTGCTACTCCTAGAGCCACAAAAGCCAAGATCACTGCTCGGGATACCATGTCTGCAGCTGCTCTGGCGCGGATAAGCTACCAGACGATTTCCTTGCTCGATGCCGAGAGGGTGACTGGTTTCACTGTTGGCGTTGCGCGGAAAGCTTGGAGTGCCGGTGCGGCTGCAAACTGCTCCTGCCGTCTGACAAGTTCGGAGCAACAATGGTGCAGCGCCATAGTATGTGCGTTGGCTCGTCCAACACAGTCATGGACACACTTGCGGGCAGCATGAAGTTGCGGTATGAGCGCATAGTGCTAGTTACAGTTTGACGATGATATACGTCGCAGCAGTGATGCGCGCCAAAGTGAGATTGGACTTGCTACAACAAAGGCTCAATGCATCGGTAGGCGTTTATGACCACCCTTGAACTAAACGGCACTTTGCTTGCATCACTGTGACCTAAAATTCTTGAGTCTGATACAAAACAGACCATGATGTGTTTGGCAGCTTTGCCGCTTGGATGGGTGCTCTGAGCTACTGGCGTGCCTACTGCACTATGCTGACTACTGCGATGTATGGGTACTTGAACTAGTTTGGCATGGTTTTTGGTGGATAAGTTTAGTACACAGTGTATGACATGCTGATGGCTGTTGTGTTCTCAGCCAGAAGCTTGTGTGTCTTATCAGAGTGCAGTGGCTGATCCAGATCTCTTGGTTGACAGCCATGCATCAGTGTAGCACTGAAGGTCGCTGAAAAGAAGTTGTCAACCACGTCCATGACAGCTTTTGAGTTCTGCCTGCCCCGCCATGCACCCTGCAGAGCCACATAACTTTGTTGACTAAGAACCATACTTTGCTGATTACTTTGTCTGTGGACAATCGTGCAAGTGTCTGTCTAGCCATGCGCATCACATCAATCTGTCAGTCTTCATGTCGAGCATCAGCGCTGGATCAAAGAGGAGAAGCTGTTCATCAAGGCTGATCATAGCCAATCAAGCATATGTATAGCTGAGCAAGCATAAATCTTAAAGCAAAAGCGCTGCATACCCTGTTCAGTCCCAAGCCCTCCTGCAACCCCTCAAGGTACTCATACACATCCTGGCTGGCGCAGTCCCATAAGCCACGCCCCACTGAAACATACACCCGGTTGTCCACCACCTTGAACAAATTGGCCAAAACGTCCTCTACAGCCTCCAATGTGGGATGCATCTGCACAGCGGCGTAAACGTAGGTGCCTCTGATCATGCAAAGCATCTAGGGGAATAAGATAAAACATCACAGTGGCATGATTGTGGCAACAATGTGTTGGTTCAAGCTCAGTATGCCAAATGAACCACAACACTTGCACCACAGATTGTTGCTCTACCAATATATTTGGAAATCACTGCAAATCTACACTGTGCATGGGCGTCGTGTGACTAGTACTTGGAAGCAACTGCTCAAAGCCACAGGCTTGTAACATGCTCGTGTCACACTGTTGTGACACATCACTCATGACGTAGATTTTGACAAACAGGGCAAAGCTGTGGGCTGCTTTGAGTGCACAAAGAGCTGTCACCTGCTCCATCAGGACTGCTGAGTCATTGGTGATGCCATACTTCTCCAGAGCTGCTCTGATACTGCATCTGTGGTCAGCTAGAGCGCTGTGGATGCGCTGGGCACAGGCTGTCACGGCTGCTGCATACTCACTGCGCAGCTCCTTGACAAGCTGGTTGAACAGAGCACCGCGCTTAGGACCTTCACCTTCTTGCTCAATGGGGACTGCGGCACACAGACACCAACTTGGTAATGGCAACAGCGTGCCCGTTACACATGACTTGCATGCAGAATGTCACATGGCCTTCAAAGGCTTGGTAACAGTCTTGAAGTATAGGTGCTCCCATAAATATTGGTTGTGTTCTATGAACCTGTGAGAAGACTATGTAAGAAAAGGAAAACAGGCGGGCAAGCAGACAGGTTGGCAGAAAACACAGAAACACAGACAGATGGATGGACGGACGGACGGACGGACGGACAGACAGACGGACAGGCAGACAGACAGGCAGGCAGGCAGGCAGGCATGCACCAATTGCTTCACAGCAGCCCTGACCAGAAGGACATGTCTGCAGGCAAGTGAACAGGACATCTCACTTTTGGTGGGACTCTGGTTGGGGGTAGGCATTCTCTCACGTCCTGGAGAGTCGGCAGTAGTGCGAGCCCAGGCAGTCAGCAGGTCATTGGTCTGAGGCACAAAGGTCAACAGCCGCCTCAAGCTGTTCAGCAGCACAGCCTCAAAAGGCAAAACGCTCTGCATACCACAGGTAGTGGCAGTTGATGCAGCACAACCAACATGCCGCTGACAGCATATTATGCAACCGGCATGCACTGAGTGTCTCACAGGCGCAGATACAGCACCCAGCAAGCTCAAAAGCACAGTGCATCAGGGGACAGAATTATCACCTTGCTGCTGCTGGGGGGTGGAGCCCTTCTAGGCTGTGGACTGATGGGGGACCCAATTACCTGAGGTGGCTGCCACTGGAACACTGGCTTCTCAAACCTGTAGTAAGTCATCATGGACAAAATGAGACAGCGATAATGTCACAGTGCAATGCATGCAATACGGAACACAACATTGCTGTGTCTGGCTCTGGAGGCATCCAGCATTTTATAGTGTAGAAGACCTGAGCTCGGGAGGAATCCAGTTCAAACCATCAATCAGCATGCTGCAGATACCCAAAACTGGCAAGCAGAGTACTCAACACTGCCGCGCCGTATACATAGATGTCAGGCATTTCTGCCTGTGTGACGTACCCTGCAGAGCTCCTGTTGTAGCTTGCTGCCAGCATGGTCTCTCTCCTAGCAGGTATCACGCCACACTGGCGAGTGACAGCTACTGTGACAGCACGCAGCACAGCACACACTGCTTCCTCCAGCATGGGGGCATACACAGGCCAGTAGTTGACAAGCCGCTCATACCGCTGGATCTCTGTCTGAATGTTCTGCAGCATCTCTATGAGCAGAGGAGCAATGACGCCATGGCCTGTGACACAGCTCTGCTGTTCAAAGTCAAGGCAGATTGACTTTGGTGCTACTGTGTGACACAGCAACTGCATAGGTAGTCAGCTGCAAGCTCTTCCCGGAAGTTCCCGAGGTGACTGGCACCCCTGTGGCACGCTTACAAGCCAGTGGCAGCTTGAACATGGAATGAAACAGCGTATGCATGCATTCTTCTGGGATGATGGAGACAAGGACAGTCAGGATGTGTATGATGGTGATCTATTGTTATGCTGTGACAGAGGTTCTGGAGGCATACCAGTCTCCTCGCCTGCTACATAGCTCAAAGGGCCACTTCCTCCACTGCCCTCCAAGGCTTGGCAAGTCTGCAACAGCTTTGCCTGCAGAGAGGGAAATACTGACTGCAATGCTCAGTTGTTCTACAGCATGCCATGTAGCCTGCTTAGCACCAGTCAGCAAAGAAGCAACGAGGGATCAGATCAACTGAAGCACCAGCAGTCTGTAGAAAGCAGGCACAGCAGGAAGCAAACATTGAGGCAGGCCATCATTTCTGTTGGTTGCTGGTGTCATTGCCAGATGGATTGCAAAGTACCTGGGAGCCCTCAACCCAGTGCTGCACATATGGCAGGAAGATGTTGTAGGCATCCACCTCAGCTCCAGACCCTGACGGCGGTCTCATACCATAGTAGTTGATGAACTCCTGCCAGATGACAAATGCATCGTCAGATCACAGTGCATACAGTCAGCTGGTAGCATGCAGAGTGAGCCAACAAGCTGCGCCACTTGGTTGACATCAAGCACAAAATGACAGCAGTTTTGCGTGTTGCTCAGCATTCGTCCTCATGCTGCACACAAGTGAAAGTGCAATACTGCACAGCCATGCTTATTGGAAACTTGCAGGCGGTAATGTGCGCACCTCAAACTTGCCCACTCCCAGCATCAGGTTGATGGCAGCTGAAGATGGCTCTGGAGGGGAGTTGCGCTCCAGAACCCTCTTGAGCTTTCCAAGGAACAGCTGCACCATGCAACCTGTTAGCACTCACAACACCGCAGTATGCATTCAAGCACGCCAGCCTTGTTCACTTGATCATGTATTCTCTGATTGTGCAGGCCAATAAACTGTTACTTACATGCCCATGAGGTTTCAACAAAAAAGGTATGTGATGTGCCATGACCATCAGTGGTTTGGTGCCTGTCGTGACTGATTGGCAGGTAGGTGACAAAATTGTGGAGATGCTGTATGCTTGCTTGGCTGCAGTTGTACCTTGCAGTACTCAGCAGATGTGATTTGATGTAGCTGGATGGGTTGAGGAAAGACGCCAGTGTCATGCAGCTCCAGGTCTGACTGCAGCTCACTCACAATGGCCTGACACAAGCCCTCCAGCTGAGCATAGGCAGCCTGAAAACCTGGACTGTCATCAGCCTGCATTGGTCACCCTTATGATTTTTTTTGGACACTGACACAGCCAAAGATGCAGCTTTTTCTCCATTCATCTTTTCAGCTGTTCTTTTGGTGGCATGCATCACAAGTTGCGTTCACTCGGCACAAGGCAGATGGGGATGAAGTCCAGGTGATAAGTAGCAGATGCATACCCTGTCAACGTTGTAGATCACTGCATCAACATCCTGAGACAGCTGAAGACCTCGCACATCAGTAGCATTGTCTCTGCTGGTGAACAAGTTACGCTGAGTCCGTCGGGGACCTGGATGACAGCACAAGACTCAGGCACATCATAGCAATATAGCCCAGACTATTGTGATACCGTAAGGGTACAAGCCATTGCAATTGACCATGACATGCACATTCCAAAAACAGCTGCAGTGGCAATGCAGCTTGCAGCCAATGAGATGCAGTGCACACACTAGCATACATAAGGAGCACATGACACAATAGCACACCTGGCAAGCCCCTGACATTGCGCTCACATGTTGCATTGACAGCCTCAAAGCGGCGGACTGCTGCCACCTGCAGGCAGTTTGTCAGCCATAGCTCCATGTTGGGCTTCAGGTCTTGCTTAAGCACATCTGCGTTACACAGTCTTGTTTCAGCCTTGAGACCCATGCTGCCATGCATGCGTGATTGACCGATACTCTGGGCTGTCAGAAGTCAGATTCAAGGACAGCTTGCACCTGGTTTCAAATACCACAAAGACAATCAAGCAGGAAATGTTAATCTACTAGCCTGAGTGCACCAAAGCCAAGGGCAAGTAAGGTGTCATCACCTGCCAGCTTGACAGCATGCCTCAGAACCGAGGATGGGCTCTCAGGGTTTGCCATGTCACCCTCCAAGATGCCAGTAGGTGCTCTGTCTGACACAGCATGGTACTTCTGGAAGCATCTGGTTAGCATGCTCTTGACAGCCTCCTCTATGAGCCTCAGCAGTGCAGCTTCCTGCATCACCAATGCCCGCATGACAGCTGTCATAGCAGAGGCGCCGTTTGAAAAGCCATGCTGCACAGTGTTCTTGGTGGGTCAGAATGAGTGCATGATGTGTGTCTGAAGCAGACAGCAAGCCCTGCATCTGCAGCTGTTGTGCAGCATACGCTCAAGTTCCATACCAGCGGAGTGACATGAAGTGCTGCCATGGCCAGCAGACTGTATTCAAGATCATTACGCAAAAATGATTCAACATCGATAGAGCTGGGGGTGTATGCTCATACGTGCAGTGCTGTGACGAAAAGGCATGCAACAAGTGCCCTTACCTCTGTCATCAAGCCCAGACTGGCTTGATCCTGAGAATGCTGGGCCTGGACTGCCTTGAGGTGCTCCAGTTTGTCAGTCAGAGTCTTCAGGCAGTCTGAGGTGCAGCTGATGACATCAGGCCTGCAGAGCATAATGTCACACTTGGGATTGGGTGTCACGGCTTTGGGGACAGATTTTGCAAAGAGCAAGGCAGGGGACGGGCAGGGGTTATTTTTGGGGAATGGGGAAAGAGAGGGGGGGGGAGGGGGGGGGGGCGCAAAAAAGGGTCTGACTGCTAGTGCTAGCAGCTTGAAAGGAATACCAAGCTTAGCTGACAGGAAAGAGGAAGTGTCGACATGGCGTATTTGTTTCAGTAGCTTGAAGTGCCATGTTTGGCTGTGGCAGCAGCAAACAGGCAGTCTGGTTAGGCAAACTGTCTGGATAGGGCTGATAAGCACGGAATTTTATTTCAGTGTTTCCACTAAGATGCTGTACAGCATGCAGCCAGGTATAAGCAAACATCTAAGCTTGATATGCTCACCCAACAACCCAGTCAAGGTAGGCCAGGGTGGCATAGATGGTGCGCACGCCATAGGTCTCTGCAAAGGCGTCTAGAAGCCGCTTCCACTTGCCTGTGATGTGCAGGTCACTGCGGCCCTTCTTTTGATCACGGATGGCAGCAGCCAGGCAACTGTCATATGCCTGCAGATGCATGCAAGTCAGACTTTGGGTGGCATGGGCCAACTTCAAGGGTATACGCAGCACGATTTTTCATCGGCACATAGGGCTGGTGAGTTCAGTTTTTCCAGCAGCATGCACGTGGGCACCCCATTAGCAAGAACGCACACAGCCAAGTTCAGCGCGCCACACTGCAGCAATGAAGTGTGAGTGTGCATCTGACCTCCCAGCAAGTGACTGGCGTCTGCTCCTGAGGCTGTGACACAACACTTGTGAAGTCATGGGAAATCATAGGTTGAGGCATCAGTGGTCGGGGTACATCTGGAGTGGTAGTTGTGATGGTGTCCATTTTGGTGCCAAGCCATGCAGATACCAGAACACTCCCATACCTGCAAGCCAGATGTCAACTTGACTGTATGTCAGAAATGACCAGGGCTGGGGCAAGAGGCCACTGTACTGAGCAGGTCACTGCAAAGGACTGCACTCAAAATCAGGCTTGGCCATGCACATCAGTGGTGTACAAGAGTTCTGCCTTTGTCAATGTGTGCAAGGTTGAATGAGGTAGCAGACTGACAGACTGTACCTCCTGCCATTCTGGTCATTTACATACACCCAGACATTGCCATACATGGGCTCGCTTTCAGCAATGCTTTGGCCAGAGAAAGCACGTGCCAGCCTGTCAACCAAGCTGTGGCTCCTAGGCTTTCCCCGCTGAGGTGAATAGCAAGGCCTGGCAGGTGCCTTGGCCAGCTGCAAAGTGCCACACAGCATGTCAATTGGTGCTGAAAGCTTGCATGCAGATGGTGTGAGGCCTACAATTAAAAGCATAGGCCAGCTTTGTTGCATTTACTGCAAAGGTAGTGAGATTGCAGCAGACTAATACAAGGTTGAATAGGTACGCTCCCACAGTCAGATTCTGATATATTAACATTTTCACCTGCCACAGCTCATCCACTGAGATTACTCCCCCAGCTACTGTGCGACTGCCAGACTGGACAATGATCTCCAGTCGGCCTCTGGTCTCATCTGGGCCAAACTCAATGTAGCCACCTTCCTGCCCTCTGCCACTTGAGCCAAAGGTGACCAAAGATGGCTCATGACCTGCAGTGTTGACACAAGGAAAGGTGTTTTTCTGGACTTGGCAAGTTTGGTTAACCAAAGTCCAAGTAAAACCTGGCAATCAGACATACCTGGTTGCCGGCTGTACATAGCAATGAGGCGCAGGTCGCATGGCAGCTAACATGCTTGTGTTCTTACCTGGTGCTTGCAGCACAACTTTCAGCTGTCCAGATTGCTGTAGGCCAAACAGACTCTTCCAGCTGTACCCAACTTTGAGGGGAGACTGTCGCTGGGGAGGTTCAGCCCAAGAAGATCTGGTAGATGTTGGACCTGGGGAGGAAGATCCATCCAATGAAACAAGCCTGATGGCAGTAGTCCTGACTGTAGATCTGAGAATCTCAGTGGTCTGAGTGCTGGTCACAGGTAGTGGAGGCTGTTGAGACGGTAACAAGACTGGGCCAGATATAGTCCTGGTGGTGCTTGCCTCTGGAGTTGAGCCGTGCAGCCTGCACACAAGATGAAGAGCTTAGCAAGACTAGTCAGGTCAGCAAGGTTAGTCAGGTTGACCAGCAGGAAGACCTTCAGAGGCTTCTAAAAGATCTTTGTAACACTAGCTGGCTATGATACAAGTGGCATAGGCTCACCAATCTACAGCCACTGATGATGGTGCGCCCTCTGCATTGGCAGCAAGAGGAAGGAGATTGCTGTTCAAGCAAAAAGCACTGGTCAAGATTTGACATCTGCTTTGAACGAAGGACAAAGCCTCTGGTTGACTTGCTGAAGCCAAGCAGATCTGGAAGCAACCCTGCATTCAACAGGCATAGTACGACCTCCAGACATTGAAGCTGGCGACATATCGGACAGCCTTGTGTGCGGCTGCTGCTAGGCTGGCACTCAAGCTGTCACCTCGTACGCCAGAAACCTCGCAAAGGGCTTGCCACCGCCAGGAATCGCCGGCTGGACTCTTGGTCGCTGGCGGGGTGTGAAAGACTGCCTTGCATCACGTCTCATGGAGCTGTGAGCCGCAATATGTCGTCAGCGGGCTGTGAGTTTGGGCACGCCGCGCACGCTGTGCTCTTTGCAGAGGCGTCCCTGCTTACGACCACCAGGCGGACACTCAATCAGAGGTGGCTGTTCAGTTGTCTCACTAACAGCAGGAGCAACATTGAACGCTGTCCTGAACACTGCTGTGCAAACGCTTGCTGAATTTGATTTTGCTAGCGCCGCGGGAGTTTCGCGCCGGATCGAATATTGCGTATGAGAGCGTTGTCCTTGGGCGATTAGCATTCAATGCATTCTGCTCTGGTATAGGCACAATGTAGTCCAGGCTTGGCCAAGCAGAACTGCTTATTGCTGTTGCTGCGCTTCCAGTGCTCTGCTATGTTCAGAAGTTTGCGAGCATCATACCGTTCATTGACACCAGGCAGTCAATGCCACACGAGGATTGTGACTCGGCAGAACAGCATGATCAATTGCTCCGCTCAGAAAGACAACTAGTCTGCCTGACACTGGCGCTATATCTAAAACGCCTTCTCCATTTACCTCCTGCAAGTGGATGCCTGTTTGTGGCCTGCAAGCATGAATGGCATCATCAGAGAATTTTGCTTTAAGCAGCAAAACACATCACATTCTAACATAAGCATAGATTACTGCACAGACCACAGTGCCCAGAGTGTACATCAGCTGTATAGCAATACAAAAACACAGACAATATTTGATTAGCTTGCCTACCCTGAATGGCTGGATTTCTGCAGCTTCACACCTTGCAGCCTGTCTGATAAGCCTAACACTGCACCGTCACATTGACAATGGCTGTCTGTATTGCCTTGCAGATGCCCATGGCACAAAGTAGCCTCTTTGGGGGCTTGCAAACAATCACTGGAAGTGCTTCTGCTGTCACACAGCTCCTGTTCTGCCAGCAAATTTGCAAGTGCTGCATCACTGTAGCTGCTATGCGCGCTGTGCTGTACCTCCTGGCATTCTGTGGCATGTTGCTGACCAGTAGCCCTGCCATTTGCTTGCAGAGAAGCTGACGCAGTAGCTGCTGACAAACACTGACCATCTGGCAAGTCAAATGCTGTTTGAGGTTCATCTCCTCTGCCAGGAGGAGGGCTTGCAGAAGGGGAAGAAGCACCAGGTGGCAGCCAGATGCGTAGCTGACCACCATTGGCAGGATGCCAGTGTGGGTTTGCATACAAAATTGCAGTCACCTACCACACAGTCGAAGGCCTGTCAGCAACACAGCCCATACAGGCACACAGTCCATACACACACAGCCCAGACAGGCACAGCAGAAAATCTGTAACCCTTCTTGACCTCTTCAGCCATAGAAAGAGGCCTTGTGCAGCATGCTGGCTTGCACAGGTATATCAAAGCTCAAAGGACTGTTGTTTCATTGACGTCACTCTTCAGTCATCAGTCTTCACTCATACGCCTCCACCATTGATTCAAGCAACGATGCCTGTCTGCTCTGTAATAATCAGGTCAAGCAATGCAGAGCTGTCAATTGTCTGCAAAAATGACCGCATCTGTGACTCTGCAGCTTACCCTTCTTTGGTGAGGATCAGCTCCATCATCAGGCAAGGCATCTCTATGCTTTACATACTGGGAGCCACCACCAACATACACAGCCAGCTGATACTCTGCACTCCTTTTCTCTAAGCGCATGACGCTATGCAGATCTGTCTGCACCTCCTGCATAGCAAATGCATTACTCTCAGTCATTGTGCTCAGGGCTCCTGGCAAGGCCTCATGCTACACAGGCAGTCAGCATGATCAATTTTCAGCATCAGTCTACAGTACACACACTACAACAAGGCTGTAATCTGCAATATACCGAAGCCTCAATGCGGTGATTGGTGCTGTGTGATGCATATTAACAGAGCCAATGCAAGGGCTGTGATGCCTGACAAATACACTATTGTCTGCAAGCAATTGATGAGAAGCTGTGTGACTTCCCCAGCCTGCCTTTGACTTAGTGCCATGCTGAGCATGCTATGCTGCATTGGGCATATGCTCCGGTTCATCTGCTTGTGCCAAAGTGGCATGCAAGCAATCAGCCCCACGCACATGCTGAGCAAAGTGCATTGCACGAGCGAAGCCACTGACAGGTGAGACTGCTACCTGTAACACTTGCATGGCTTGCAGTCCTGCTGAGCCTCCAGGCCCAGTAGAACTTCCCTCATGAAGCCATGTGATGCTGTCACCCCTTGCTGACACATCTGAGCATCAACACAGGTTACATGAAAGAAACTGGCAATTCAGCTGACCAGCAATGCAGTTGCAGCTTGTGTGTGGGCTTATATGTCCATGCAGCAGAACTGCAACACACACCATGCAGAAAGCTGCAAGTTGTGCAAAACGGCACACGACATCAGCACACACCTGTGAATTTGTCTAGGGGCATGTCAGGCATCAGGCCTACTTTTGCTGCCTTTTCCATGTCACCTGAAACCATCACAGAATGTCTTCAAAGAAGAACTCCAAAACTTCAAAAGTGAGGAGGAAAATTGCACTGACGATTTGTCTTGAAAATGTACTGCTGGCTAACAACACCTAGGAGGTTTGCACAATCATATGTCACTGATCAGGAAATCGGACGCTAAATTTGGAAGACAAAGTGTCGTTGCATTGAGCAGTCAGCTTGAGCTTTACCAGCAGAGTGCAGCTGGACAGCTTTGGCATGCAGTTGCTTACAGACTGTCTCTGCAAGGCAATCATCCTTGATTATGAATCTGCAGCAGCAAAAACATCTACCAAAATATACTCCTTTGCAATGAAGTTAGCACTGCTGGGTCAAAGCTTCTGCTACAAGCTGGTAGATTGAGTGTTCATACCCTCTATGCTTAAGGTCTGAAATTTGGCTCTGATTCAAGCACGAGAACCTAGTATGCTTGTCCCAGCCTTCATGAAAGAGTCTGGAGCAGACCTGTGGGTTCGCATGTCAGTGTGCATAAGCTGGCTGCGGTTCCTGTGTGACTTGAATGCATTTTAGGTCAAACCTGTAACGCCGGCTCTTGGTTGTCCAGCAACTGCAGCAAGTCTTCTTCTGATAACTCGACAATTTCCTCTTCATCTTGCTCTCCGGCTGACGTATCGTCTGCTGGAGGCACAGCAACCGGTCATAAGTTTGCCAAGCAAGTCAGATTCGCATGCAGTCATATTTTCAAACTCTGCGACCAATCTGACTTTCCCGAGCACGAGAGCAACACCTTCGTCCAGGCTGTCGTCGCTCATGCTCATGCTCATTCCAATGCCGGCAGTATGTCAAGTTGTACAAGCCAATCAGTCGAGCGTGATACATGTCTTGGTGCATGAGACGTTTCATCTTCACTCGCTGGGTCAACACGTATTCTCGTGAATGTCAAACAGGTGGCTGCCGTGCACGTCGTCTGGATATATTGCCTCTTGTTCGGCAAGGAAGAAGGCATGTACGCTCAGCAGCCTGTCCAAGCTTGTTTCACGATTACACTTGTATGTGCACTTGCGCAGCATATTTTCACTTGAGCCCGGTGGCAGTGCAGCAAAGAGTTCAGACCAGGAAACATAGTTTCCTTCCAATGCTCTTGCGCTGCAAATGTTGACAGGTGATCAACTTGCAAACACTTATCAGTAACTTTGATGTGACTGCTGCCAGCAAAGTTAAACCGTTTTTGTTGACAGTATTCAGTGTGAACTACTGTTTCAAGCGCAATATTGGCGCAGCGGCACACACATAGTGCACCAATGGTACCATAGCATCATCACAATTGACCACTGAGTTGGTTCCTGATTAGTGCGGTGGTGCGCACTCAATTGTACTGTGTTTTCAACACCTTCTTTGAGCTGCCATGTTTGTGGGTGTTCATGTGCACACATCCACATATGCTGCTGCTGCTGCTGCTTCTGTGCTCATTGCCATGCTACACTTGCTGCTGCCGCTCCTGATGTTGCTCTGACTGTGTCAGCAACATGCGTGCTGCCGCAGCTGCTGCACCAGTTGCCCACAGCTGTTGCTGCTGCCGCAACACGCACAAGCAGGAGTTATGTAGATTACGTTTGACGGGTCAGTGCTGCCATGATCTGCCTCTTTCAGTTGAACTGTGGATGTGGCCTTTTTTGGAGTCCTTGAAGTTTTTTTGATGCCAACATATCATGCTAGGAAACCTGACAGACCTGCAGCTATGCCTGCTGGAGTGTACAATTTTTGTTTATACACTGAATCAGATGCAGGCCAAGAGACACTGTTGGTTACTGGAAGGCTTGTGTCAAATGACATGCGCACATCACAAACTGTTCTGTGAATTCATGCATGATCAAAATGTTCTGCAATTGTGTGGACACATCTTGTATATAGCATGCATGACGAGCCACAATGACGCTCTTTGCCCTGTCAAGCATTCCTACTGTCTAAAATATGTATACTGTTGCCTATAATGATGCTGAGACTGTTGAATACAGTGTCCGGCCAAAAACAAAAGTGTAAATCACAGACCTGAGATTGTATGCTGATTCATGTGTTGCTGCATGGCATCGCATCAAACTTTGTATGGCAACGCTGTTTAATTTGAATGAGGTGGGACATACAGAAAAGTTCCATGACTTTGAACCATTGCTGACTGCTGTACTCATGCACGCCAGTGTTGCTGTAATGTATCCTAGATTTGATTACATTAAATTTGCACAGGTAGCGGTGCAGCAGAAATCTGTTCCTTGACATAAAAGCGTTGAATCAACACAGAATGTGTGATTTGTACTGGTTTGGTATACCAGGTATACCAAACCAGTATGGCCATCTCGGCCGTTTGCAGCTGTGCAACAATGTGCACAGCTACAAACGTTGCCCAGGATGCAAGACGTGGACGTGTGGCCATAGCGCATCCCACTCATCAACCCAAGGCAGCAATTAAGCCACGTCTTGGGTATCATTTGAGTCTTGGAGGTATTCTGGGGCCTGCAGCAAGAATGAATCAAAGTCAATAAACGTTGCAGAGTTGTATGGCCTAATCCTCACCTCAACTCTCCACTTGCGCAATGCTCCA
>JAABUP010007605.1_pt1 | contig 14381 bp, 16 predicted proteins | sample 5559201 | NCBI WGS metagenome assembly JAABUP01 (sample SAMN10711887, study PRJNA513373) | rock metagenome | isolation source: Antarctica rocks | place: Antarctica | reverse complement strand
TCTCGTACAGTCTCTCGCTGGTGAGTCCTCAACTTACCGCAATCACTTAACTATATCCTACTCGAGACTGACAACGGTGTCAACAACAGCTCACTTTCGCTGCAACATCATCAAAATGCGTACCACCACCGCTGCCTCCGCTCTTTTGAGCTTTGCCGTCATCGGCGCCCAAGCTCTCATCAACGGCACGATTGATGGACCCATTGTTCCTGGCACCACCGGCAAGCTTGGCAATGCCAGTATCGTGACCGACAACCCGGTCGGCGTTACCTACACTGCCCTCCTACCAGACACCCCTAAGAGCGGTATTCGCGGATACGTTGCTGGTACCTCGAATGCGAACGGTACTGGGGTCAATTTCAACATCAACATCTATGGTTTGCCGGATGCGTCGCTTGGCCCCTTCCGTAAGCTCATCTAACCCGCCAGCATCGTGGACTTGCCCGCATACTAACGCAGCAATCTTCCAGTGTACCACATCCACGACCAGCCAGTGCCAGCCGATGGCAACTGCACCAAAACATTGGCTCATCTCGATCCCACCCAGCGTGGTGAAATCCCACCTTGCGACCCGACAACACCAGAGGAATGCCAGGTCGGCGACTTAGCCGGCAAACATGGCAACATCACCACCAGCCCATTCCAGACAGCGTAAGTACTCAACAACACCCGTCAAACTCCCTTTCGGCCCGCGCATTCGATACTGACACCGTCACAGTTACCTCGAGCTCTACGCTTCGACCAACTCTGCCCTCGGTGCCTTCTTCGGCAACCGCTCCATCGTCATCCACACCAGCAACGCCACCCGTCTCACCTGCGCCAACTTCACTCTCACCGGTGGCAACGCCACCGGTGGCAGTGGCACGTCGCCGACTTCAACCGCCAAGCCACCCAACTTCACCGGCGGTGCTGTCGCCAAATCTCTGTCTTTCGGTGCTGTCTTTGCTGGTATCGCTGCTTTCCTCTTGTAGGAGTGTTGACTCTGCATGGACGGATGGCGGTGGGATATTCATCGATGGAAAAGTCAAAAATTCCTTGGTCTTTTTCTTCTTTGTAATCATGGATATGGATATGGATACGTGATCTGGTTAGGAAGGAATGATTTTAATGATGGGAGATGGGAGATGGGAGATGTCAGGTCTGGTGCGTGTATTCTAGAAACCTTTACATAATTCATGGGAATTCATTGGCTTCTACCTGCAACTCGGTGACTTGGAATGTCCGCCACCCGTCATGCTGGCGTTGGCTTCGGGCCGTCGTACAGGAGGAACACTACAAACCAAGCACGATATACTTTATTTTATGTAGGAGTACTATCAGTTTTGCTTCTCGTGTTGATTGTACATCTAAAGTCACTCCTGGCTTTGCATGGTGCGCCGCTTTTCGTTGTTATATGTATGGAGAGCAGAGCAGAGCAGAGCAGAGTAGAGTGGATTAGAGTAGAGTGATCCTGACTTAGAGTAGAGTAGAGTGCCTGACATGTTCATTCCTCCTACAGTGTCGTACTGAGACATGGTGGGATCCATTTGCTTCTGGCCTGGTAACTAATTCCGTCTTTACTGTCTCTGCAATATCATATGGTTACTGTTACTGTTACTGTTACTGTTACATTCTCTCTTTCTCATCAGATTCTCGCACACTGTGTAATTATCCGTAAGATCAGAAGAATACTTATAAAGTAAACCCCATTCTGTGATCTTCTCATATGAGAAGACCATAGTCTCTGATAGGATAGACACCGATTGAGAGAATTGAGAATTAAGAGGGCGTGGCTGTGGGCTGTGCGCTGGGGCTGGGTCTTTGAGTCTTTGAGTCTTTGAGTGTTTGACAGATGGATATGATTTGAAGAATGGGATTGATGTCAGACTAGAGAATGAAGGATTCTGGAAGTGTTCACGGTGTAGATTTCTTTTCCTCTTTGTACTGTCGTCTGTTATTTGTTATTGGGTAAACAAAACATGACGGCTGCTCTGCGAAGTTGCTTGATGATCGTCAGACTGTAGACTGCCATCGGCAACACAAGGCATCAGCAATCATAGACACTCATATCTCAATCACAAAAAGCTCGGCGCTCAACATCTGTTCATCATTCATCTCTAACCTTATAACTAACCCTCGCCCTACACCACCCCACCGCCACCGCCACACCCTCTCTTACGAGATCCTCGCAAACGGCATAAACGTCCTTGTACGCTTCCGGCGCCTCTTCCCACACAAGACGCTTCTCCTCACAGACCACCCACGTCCCGCCGTGTACCTTCTCTCCACCTACCTTTCTCGTTCCCGTTGCACCACCGGACGATGATGATAACGATGAAGTGGGTTTGTTGCCCGCGGCGTTGGCCTTCCCCGCTTCACCGCCGCGTAGCAAATCGTTCGCACGCCCTTTGTACTTTTGAGCGACCCACGCTGCGGCTTTGGCGCGGGACATTGCTCGTCCGGCGCCGTGGGCGAGGGAGAGGCCGTTTTTGACGCCCCAACCTGTGGATTCGGAGAAGGTGGGGTGCAGGATGATGGTGGGAGTGCCACGGGAGCCGGGGAGGGGGAGGATTGAGAGGGGGAGCGAGGTGGTGGGGTTGTGGGTTGGTGCTGCGCCTTTGCGGTGGATGTAGACGGGTGTTTGCGCTCCGTCGGAGACGATGTTAAGGGTAGATGTGGCGGGGCTGAGGTCGTTGGAGGTGCTTGGACAAGGGGGTTTGGGTGGCCAGGGGATTTTCTCGACGTTGTTGTGCCAGATGTCTACTACCTTTCGCTGCTGGAGGTGGGCTTTAGTTGTAGAGATAGCTTCCGCGGATGTTTGTAAGCGATCGTTTACGCCTAATTCCCAACTGTCGTCACCAGGCTCCAAGCAGGCAAGGAATCGTAGCGCGATCAGATCGCGACTCTTCTTGGCCCACCCACAAGCTTTGTCATGCTCTTTCATGTACTCGATGGCTTTCGGGTCGCTTTCGTGAATGCTGACGCTACCTCCTGCAGTGTACCTCTTTAATATATCACCTCCGTAACCTCGGGACCCTGAGTGGACTAAGAGTACCACGTCACCCTCTCGAAGCATGTGGTCTTCTCTCTCGGCTTCATCATCGAAGTCTGGAGAAGTAAAAGCTTCAACGACCTGCAGTTCTGCAAAGTGATTGCCAGCCCCAATGGTACCCAGTGATCTAGCCCATTCTTCCCCAGCGCTCATGCTTGAATCCTGCCCACCTGATCCGTCTGTCAGCCATCTTTCACGATCCTCTCGTGTTCGCCAAACACCCTCCAAGCCCCTTAACTTCTCCGCGACTCTTCTTCCCTTATCGCCTTCAACCTGACCCCCAGATAGCCGAGTCTTGTACCATGCCATGCCGCAACCTATATCGCCGCCGATGAGCGGAGGATGGATCCATCCTTTCGATACGAAGACGGCACCTATAGGAAACTTGGTACCCGGATGCAGATCCGGCTGAGCCACGGCATGAACGATACCAGGAAGCGTATGAGCGGTTGTCTCCACTTGCGTCAATGCCAGGGGATCCACAGGCGCTGTCTGCGCTAGTATCGAGATGGAGCGGTCCGGATTACCATCCGGGTGGTTTCCACTGCTCTTAGCCCCAGCACCCTCCTCTTTTCTCAATCCCACGTATTCTTCCCCAGCAGACACGAGCAAAACCACATCCTCCCTCAAGACGTTCCTCCAATCCTCCTCTTCTAGCAACTCTTGTCCAGTTCCCGCAACATATACCCTCGAAGCTTTCTTCAATCGCAACTTCGCTTGAGCATTCTTGATGACAAATGCTCGACAAGAGTCGGAAGCACTTGGCTCGAGGTTTGCGGTGATGGGAAGGAGGAGAGGGGTTATCTGGGACTGCTTCGAATTTAATGCAACAGTGATGCGAGTTGCCGGCATTGCGTGGGGTACGCTTGCAGGGGGGTGTGCGACGTTTTGCGTTTTCTCGAGCTCGTTGTGTGGGGAAGTTTAGAACGTCCAAAACTCGATGCTTCTATGTATTTCAATTGGAAGAACCTCAGTGAATATGTGATCCTCTTGGTGTTGATTGAAGGGTCTTAAACAGTGTAGTTTGTAGAATAGCACTGCCTTCATTGACTCATTTCGCTACGAGCTCAACTTCGAGGATCTATCATGCGCTCAAATCGTGCCACAATGCAGAGTGGAACACGGCCTGGCTTGTGGAAGACTGAATGGGAGAACGTCGCACTGTATGTTATATTCGCAAAGTAATGGTGACTTTGCTCCCGCGTAGTGAAAGCTACGCACAACTTCTGTCAGAGGGTTACAAGAACAATCCGAATGCTTCCCGGCACTTTGGAATACTGCTCTATACGAAGCAGCCGGGCGCAGACTCCAGGGAAAGCGTGACGTGGGCTGCCAGTAGGTTTTACGTGCTGTAAACAGCCTTGCAAGACGGGAAGAGCACAGAACGCTAGCATAAGGATTCCATCTATAATTACCTCCTTTGTCAGTCTTGCACCTTAACCTTCATGAAGTTTCGGACTAGAGACAGTAGAGACACTGGAATGGCTTAAAGGACACCAGTCATTGCACGTAACAAACAAGACAGCCAAGGCACGACAGAGTAATGTACGATCGAAGTCAGCCTACCAGGACATGCTTTGGAAGGAAATTCGCCGTGCTGCAGACTTCAAACATGCTAACTCAGTGCGAAACCCTGTCAAGTGCTTCCACTGGCGATAGAGTGAGGACAAAGGTGGAGAAGGGGGATGTGACGAGGGTTGAGGACGGTCCAGGGATTCGACATCATGTACCGCTTGTACATGATTGGTAGACGACGATGGCTTTTGTAGAGTCTCAGTTGTGCCCCGCCTTCCGGAGCGAATTGCTCAACCATTCCAACCCTTCATAAAGACCATCACCAGACGTAGCGCAGGTGGATTGAATGTACTACAAGGCTTGTCAGCTTCGGCACAACGGCCAGCGGTTGATATACTGGCTTACCCAAGCACGCTGTCTGAGGCTGTGTAGTCCAAGCTTGTCGGTGATCTCGGCCGCATTCATGGCGTTCTAGCAAGATGACGAGAGTCAGTCCTAAAAAGCTAAGCTTATAAGGATGAGTGGTACGCACCGGCAAATCCTGCTTGTTGGCGAAGACCAAGAGCAAAGCATCTCTCAGTTCGTCCTCGTTCAACATGCGCTGCAGCTCCTCTCGCGCCTCTACCACACGGTCACGATCGTTGCTGTCCACGACGAAGATGATGCCCTGGGTATTTTGGAAATAATGCCTCCACAACGGGCGAATCTTGTCTTGACCACCAACATCCCACACGGTAAATTGGATGTTCTTATATTCGACAGTCTCGACGTTGAAACCTACAACGCATATATCAGCCCCGTCACTGACGGTTGCCAAGCTTCTCAACAATAACCACAAGTAGTACATACCGATTGTGGGAATAGTGGTCACGATTTCACCAAGCTTCAGCTTGTATAGGATGGTCGTTTTTCCTGCTGCATCCAATCCTACCATCAAGATTCTCATCTCCTTCTTCCCCCACAGTTTATCAAACAACTTCGAGAAGGTAAGACCCATGTTTGCTATTCAGAGCGCGGATGAGGAGAGGTGATGGTGGTTCTTTTGTTGACGTTGAAGGTGGTCTTGGCACTTCTGATGTACGTGCTACAGCCAATCGACGATCTAGCCTGTATCTTGTCAGGACATGCGATCGGAATTTTGATCTTCGTGCGCTCTGTAATCTTTGGGAAAATCGCGATGTTGCGAACGGCGCACACGAGGCAAGGAGCAGTGAGATGGGACGACGCTGCGAGATCGCGTCGCCACTCAAAGTGCAAAGAGGCTAAGTAGTCAGAGCGTAAAGAATTTGTGAGGACTTACTGCGATCTTCGATCAAGTTTAGTGGTACGTCGAACGTGGTAAAGCGAAAAGCGGTGATCGCTCTATGGATTCGATGAACGATCTTCGTTGAGGCCAACGTCCGTACAACTTTTAGACCAAGTCACCTGATTTAGCCGATTTCACGGCACTCGTCGGAGACAAAGGGACTTCAGGGGATGTTCGAACTGGAAGCACTCTTTGAACGCTTTAAGTGGTCTCTACGAGAAATTGAGGACACGTATGCAAATTATTGTTGTCAATGCCTATGCGATCCCATTCGTACAGATCACTGATTTCAAGCTTGGACTAGGCAGCAGCAATGTCCATCGAGGGCCAGCTGGCGAGACTGTACGGCTCCGATCAGATGACTGCCCTAGAGCATTCAGGAGCGACGGCGAACTTGCCGGCCCCGGATGTTTCCTGATGCATCTCCAAAGGAAAGTCTTTTCAATCAAGTCAATCTTCCCTCCTTGTGCAGCTTTGGGTTAATGGATGGAGAAGTGAATTAATTTCGCCGTACATAGGCTCAGCACTGCAGATCGCCGGGGATAGCCTTTTGAAAATCTTAAGAATTATTGTAAGAGCTATTTAAGCAAAACACGAATCCGTGGGCGTATATTCATTGTGCCTTGCTTTTCCTCTTCCCGAGCGCCCCCTTAGAAAAATCCACAAATGTCTGCGTGAGTGATCTATATATGGTCTTGCCCTCCACGGTACCGCTGAGATATCCAAATGCTGTCAAGAAGATAAGAGATATGGCCATTATCACGCCGAAGCTTGCCCAGTACGTCTGGTGTGTGTAAACGCCTTGCAGATCCTGAACCTGAATGGAGAAGTACCCAGTCATCAGACTTACAGGTAGAAAGAGAATGGTCAATTTTGCCAGAAGGATGGTAATACGAGATAAGCGCTCCACAGCTTGGGACTGCTTGTTGGAGATAAGGTTGAAGTTCTGGGAATGTGGTTTCAGTACCGAAGTGATCTTCTCAAGTTTATTTGAAACTCACAAGGAATCCCAGTGACTCCTTCTCATCTAGACAGTCCTGAATCTCACCCAAGGCATAGAGGTTGATGCGATCCTTCAGCCTCTCAAACCTAACAACGGTTGGTGGGCTTAAAGCGACACCCAAATACCGATTGTTAAGGATGTCACCGGTACTGGCTTGTATTGGGGCAGTGGAAGCGCCAGGAACTTCATCATCCTCCGGGTGTGCCACTGTAGCCTCGCCTAGCTCACTGGCGGAGCGCTTCAGAGGCTTCTGCCGTTCCAGAACGCGTGCAATGATCAGATCGTAGCTCTGGTATATGCGCTTGAGAACCGCTAATTGGCGACCAATACCATGCAACCTCTCTATGTGACCGAGTTCAGCCTTTTCAAACATTTGCTTACGCTAAATGAATATAAGCCAAGATCAGAATGGAGTGACAATCTCTTGGGCTACGAACCAGGTGTTCCAGCTGAGCGCCATATTGATGTTCCTTTCTAGCTACGAGGCTATAGCTCGTGTACCAATCGTCGAAAAGATAGTAAAAGAGTAGACTTGAGGCGTCCCCTAAGGGTGCGTCAAAGCTATCTTTGACGCCATCGTTTCCGGACACAATACCACCTCTGATGGCTAGTGTCATAATAGGATTTGGTTCCTTCTGCCCGTCAGTCGCCTTTGATAGTTGGCTAAAGACGTTGAGTAGATTTCGCCGGATGACAGTTAGGGCGTGTTGTTGCTCCGGCTCCAAAACACCATGTTGTCCAGGAAATGGATTTTCGTGTATAGAAATGATAGTTCCTAGAACAGAACCACATCAGTCAGGGACGCTTACGTAGAGCCCAGGCAATTGGCGCTTACCATCACCGCACAGGATGAGCCACGTCCAAACCCTTTTGCCAGTGGGAAGATTCTGACACTCGTCTCCGCATTTCCAGACTGATGACAGATTTGCACGAGAATTGTACAGTGAATTGTATCCTATGCATAAAACTTTGTGACATTAGCCAGCTGAGAGGTTGCTGGGTCGAGCTTTGAGAGTGGGAACCTTACAATTGGGGCCCCAATCTACCGACGAGAAGTGCCACACCTCATCTACGAGTCGATAATGATTGAGATCCAATAGTCGGTCCGTGTGGCGGGTCAATGGCTGTTCCGTTGAGCTCATGCGACCTTCGAGATCAAGGACATAATCGGTCATGGATTTCTCCTCTTTCTCCTCTTTCTCCTCCTCCTCTTTTCCCCGGTGGAAATATCTAAACCCATAATTACGGCTTCTATATTGGTTCGTCGGGATAGGCAGCGGCCTCAATGGCTCCGAGCACATCAAGCCTAGAAGACGAGGAGAGAAATCGTAGTGTACAGCGATTGACTAGGGGATACCCTTCGTTAGTCCGCTGATATCGGAGCCGGTAAAAGATCCCAAACCTTGACAAGGTCCGTTTGCAGTTCCGGCGCCCAGATGTTACTTCAAACCACTGTTGTCAGCTGGCAGTCCCGTGTACTGTACACTCCGCCTACTCACATCCATCGAGTCGACAAGGTCGCTGGTCTCTAAAGAGCATAGTTAGTCTGGTGCATCCATGTATTGAGTAGATTCTTGCCGCGATAGAGACAGTCGTCGCACCTTGGATCTCAATAGACCATCCATCTCACGTTGCCCAATGTTGAACGCAGCCCAAGCCTCCTTTACTCCAAAATCAATGACAAAGTTCCGGCTGTCAGCAGACTCGACGTAGCTTGCATACTCCGCGAACGTATTCCTATCATCGAAATTCCGGAATCGAACGCGATCTCCAACGGTCTGTACCAGCGAGTAGTAAGGCGGTACAAAGTCAGCTTCAGCAGTGTCTGAATGTGCCATAATGGTAACAGGTGCGTCTATGAGCCAGATGAAGTGCGGTTTGAGTACTGCTGCCGCGAAGGTATCAAATCCTTATGTACAGTGAAGCAACATGATGCAAAGGAAGAAGGCGCCAGGAGCCTATGAATCATTCGTTCATCCATTCCTTCAGAAACAGAAGCGCGAAGTCACAAGGCTGAGACGCCTGACTGGAGTTGGTGATCCAGGCAGTCAGCGCTAAGCGACTCAGCCAGCACTTCTACCATGAACGTTCCCCATCCGTGAGTCAAATCTCGGAAAGGTGAAGTATGAAGTACCTGATGATCACAGGAAGCCATGCGCCGCTGCTAGGTCGTCATTATGTGAACTGACCCGAAGCTATCATCCTCCCAATACATCTCTTCAAAGGCCAGCGGCAATTTTCATAGTCATGGGCCTCGATATCGTGCCCAATTGCTGCACTTGATGATGACCGTTTCGCGATTGCGGCGGTGGGCGAGGCGACCCCAGAAGGCGCGCTCTACAACCCGCAGAAGGCGCTGAAGGTTTACTTGACTGGAAGAGAATACACGGCGATGCCCGTACGAGACTACAACAAGTGGGTTACATCTCAGCGGAGCTCCATATGGTACACAACCCTTGAAAAAGACTCAGAGAACAGATGTTATAGTCTAGCCAAGACAAATCTGATGAACATTTTGATAGGCACGAAACTCGTGTTTTCCGTAGATGCAGACTTCAATATCTCTAGCCGTGACATTATTTGCATAGCGAAGGACACAAAAGTCAAGCAGGGAGAGGGCATGAGATCTGACTTCTACTATACTTTGATGTCTGTTGTGATAGATACAGCAGTACTAAAGCCTACTATCATCACTGTTATTGGCCTTCAGAGAGCAAGCTCATCATCAGTGTTCTTATCAGATGAAAGATCAGTTACATTTTTGCAGAAGCAAGCCTGACACTTTAAGGATGACAAGAGTCACATTCTCATTGTTCAGAACATCAGCGACACCTCAAATGCTGTTGAGATCCTCACATCTGAAGATGAAAAAGAGGCCTGATCACTCTCTTCTATCAGAGTTGTGTGATTAAACAACAGCAATGAGCTTTATGTGATGACTGAGCAGACAGGCCATACTAAGCTGTTTATATTTTCAGCATTCTCATCATCAATTAATTTAATGTCTCACATTATCTCAAACAAGAATTGTATAGAAGCTGCACATTCTTACTGCTCAAACAACAAGTTTAACAACAAGCTTCTTGTCTTAAAGAACAGTATCACTGACAACAGCATTTACAGTGTTCTTAATCTCAGTATCAAGAAAAGCACACTTCTTTTCAGCATCTTAAATAATGATGTCATCTTCAGTTTACACACCTTACAAATGTTGAAAATCTGGTTCTGCAGCATCAAGGATTACAACATACACATCTGAATTGTGAAGTCTTTCAACTTTAATGTCTGTAAGATGTATCTGCTCATTTATGCTATTCACAGCAGTCTGCAGACTGTTTAACTAAATAGCTGAAGCAAGAGTTGACAATTCTGCTGAAATCTTATCTTGTTTGAAGAACAGAAATATGTGATTGTGACATCAAATCTGATCAGCTTCACAGACTATGAACAGATCTTTGTGAATAATGTAGTAAATGATTGTCACAGGTTTGCAATGAGACTGACACTTGATTAATAATTTCTAAATACAAGAAGAATACTATGAAGAGAAAAAGAAGAGCTTTATACAGAAGCAAAAAGATAATGTGCTTTAGTCTTAAAGTCTTAGTAAGCAACTAGACCATAAGATCTTAGTATGAGTTCAACTTATGACATCACCTTTTTCTTTCTCTTCAAGATTGTGCTTTAAGCTTCTGAAAAGGTTGTTGTACAGTTGTTAATGTCTGTTAACACATGTTTGTCTGCTTTGTACAGATAAGGTTTGCAGATGAAAATTTTTTCATTGCTTGTGTGGTTTTCTCTGACAATTCACTTGAGCTTATCTGTCAGTGAAGTGAGTTATAAATCTCTCTCATCTCACATACAATTTCTTTTTTTCTTTCTTCTTCAACTTCTTCATCAACACCTTTTGTATGAAAAATCTCTCTTAATTGAATATGTCAGCACTGACTCTTGTATGACAAGCTCAGCAGCAGCAACAACAACAACAACAACAATGTAAGTGTTATACAGATATGTGTCTCAGAGCTGACAGCTCACAGAGTTCTCATTCTTTATGATGTATATGTTGCTGTTCTCACCCTTATGACTGTTAATGATGATTCAGTTCTTTTTGTTAATCAGCAGCAGCTCACTCTGTATGCTCACTTTTCTCAGACAATGATTATTCTCACACTGTTTGATGTGAACATTTTGCTTATACAGCTCTGTATCATACTGAATCAGATGAGAACTCATCAGTTGTCATACATCAATGTGATTCTGATTCAGAGTCAGAGTGTGTTGATTTCTGTCAGTTATATTAACTGTCAGAAACACAGTATGACACTCTTTTTGAAATGTTGTCATACATCAGAACATTTCAGTGAATGTTGCAGTAATTGCAAGTGACATGATCACACTGCTCACTGTTTTGTACACAACAATGACATTCTCATTGTCATCTCAGATGATGAGAACAACAACAGTGTCAATGAGAATGAGCATGCTACTCAATCAAGGCAAATCACACTGACATTGCTGACAGAGACAATCATCATCTATATCAACCCTTAAATACATACAACTCTTCTTTTTTCTTTATACTGTGCTTGTTTAGTTGTATGAGCTGTGTGCAACACTTATAGAGCCTAGTTGTACAGACTGTGTGTAACATCTGAGCAGTGTGCCTCATCTCTTCACAGTGCTCAGAACAAATAGCTTCAGCAAAATCAAGAAGACATCATTAGTAATTAGCATAGAAATAAATCAAATAGATTCAACACTAAATTTTGAACTCTGTACAATTTCTCAAACTTATGAAGCATTTCAATCTTCTTGTGTACAGTTAAGATCTAGTCACCTCAGGTTGTATTAACTTTCATCAGTTTAACATCACTGTGTCTTTCAGAACAGATGTCAGTTCTTATGTGAGTCAAGTATAATTAACTTATTTCATTAAGTACTTCTTCTTGAATTCTTCTTTATGTCATATGAATTTCTTCTTTAGAATCTTCTTTATCTTAAACTCTTCTTCATCACTTACAATTTGTGATGAGGGTTGTAGATCTGTTGTACATTAAGAAAAGAGAGTGTTCATGACTGCTGACTGAAGTATGATCAAATGAAACACATTATGAATATCTGACAGTGTGTTCAGACAGAATAAATGTGAGCTAATCTTCTTAACAATGATGTACTTGACATTCTTTACATCAAACTTCTTACACAGACAGTCTGTATGTATGTTCTTAAGATTTAGTCAGATTTTGTCTTCTTTCTTAAAGTCATAAGACTGCTGTCTCTTTCAATTCATTGCTTCTTTCTGTATTTACTGAGTGACAGTCATAGTCATCTGTGCTCACTCTGTGACTTCTTTCATCTTTCATACAATCTGATCAGCTTTCTGTACTGAACTTTTTGCAGATCATACAGGCTTCAACTTCTTAAGTAGTTGTAGAGACTTCATGTGATACTCATAAGACAAGAAAAAGAGACTCACCTCTGTTAAGACAGAGTCATGATTGTTTATAACTAGCTCAGTCATGAGAAGCAGACTTGCTCAGTTGTTTTGACTATAATTAAAGAATGTACAAATGTACAGCTCAACATTCTGATTCATTCACTCAGTTATTCTGTCAGTTTTTGAGTAATATGCTGTGAACACTCTTTGTACAATCTTTAAAAGTTGACAGACTCTCTTTCATAAACTGCTCACAAACTAAGTGCCTCAATCTGAGACTATTATGATGAAAAGCTCATGAGCTTGATAGAAATGTTGTATGAATGTCTGAGTCACTCATTCTGCAGTCATATTCTTTCACAGTTTCAGTATTATCTTCTTGCTAAGACAATTCATAATAATCAAAAGGTTTGTACAACCCTCACTTGATGGTAGATTTACTATAAAGTCAATGAATATTTTTTGTCAAATTCACTTCAATACAGATAAAGACTTCAAGAAGCCTTGTTGACAGTCTTTTCAGCTGTTGTTCATACAGCATTTGTTGCAATTTCAGCAGAATGTATGAACCTTCTGTAGCATCTCAGGTCAAAAGAACTGTTGTGATAAAAGAGCATCAGTTACATTTCTCTTTAAGTGTTCAGTCATTGTTGAGTCATGTATATACTGAATCAGTTCTGTACAAAGGGATTCTGAGAACAGCACTCAGCATCTTTCATAAAAGAGTAGCTTTTCTTCATTGCTCAAAAAGCATTCTGTTATGAATACCCTCACTTTTAAAACAGTAGAAAACAATCTTTGTTTCTCATGAAGTGTCTGACAAAGCTCATTGTACAACTCATCTTTTGCTTCAGCATTCACTCACATCTGTTTGAGATCTGTAATCTCACTGAATAAGTTCTGATCTTGTATGAGCACAGAGACTGATATGTCTGTTACTGTTATTAAGACAGTCTGTATAGGCTTGCTCATCATCTTAAAACATATTATCTGTGTTATACAATGTTGTACTCTGTTGTCTGAGAGATTCATTGACACATTCTGCTTCTGTTTTGATAAAGCATCTGCTCTCTCATTCTGCTTGTTCAGCAAGTATAGTATGAAGAAGTTGTATTGCAACAGTATTAAAGACCACCTCATTTGCTGCTCTATAAGCTTTTTAACTGTCATAAAGTATTTTAAATTTTTGTGATCTGTACAAATCTAAAAACTTGACACACTTCTTAATTCTGCATCTCACTCTTTCAAGCATTATATGATGATCAGCATCTCTTTATCATAAATCTCATAATTGCACTCTGCAGATGCATTCTTCTTTAAATAGTAGGCATAGAGTCTTCACACATTGTTCATTAACTGCAATAGAGTTTCATCTATACATCAATCTGAGAAATCTGTTTTCATCACAGTTGTACATGTATGATCAAACAGGACTAAAATTGACACTGAAATGAACATAGTCTTTAGCTTCTTAAAATCTTGATCAGCTTTTTCAATTCACTTAAAAGATGTGTTCTTTTGTATGAGAGTCATCATTGACATAATTAAATTAAAAAAGTTCTTAATGAACTTTCAGTAAAAGTTTGCAAAGTTTATGAAACTCTGTACTCTCTTTACTGACTTAAAGGCTTGTCAGTTCATGATTGTCTTCATCTTCTGAGAATTCATTCATATGTTCTTTTCAACTTTCAGAATGAACTTTAGATACTTGATTGACTTAACTTCAAACTCATATTTATCAATGTCAATGTCATGAGTTGAACTCATACTAAGGTCTTATGATCTAGTTGCTTACTAAGACCCTAAGACTAAAGCACATTATCTTTTTGCTTCTGTATGAAAGCTTTTCTTTTTCTCTTCATAGTATTCTTCTTGTATTTAGAAATTATCAATTGAGTGTCAGTCTCATTGCAAACCTGTGACATTAGAATACTATTCTCATTTAGACTCGGCCTACACTAAAGACCTTGCTGTACAATTGTTGAAATCAGTGCAGAATGAGCACAGAAACCCCTATGACAGATGAAGTGAAGACTGTTGCTGAGGAGATTCTTTCTTGAGCGCAAATACTTATAACAAAACTACA
>JAABUP010007603.1_pt1 | contig 14386 bp, 14 predicted proteins | sample 5559201 | NCBI WGS metagenome assembly JAABUP01 (sample SAMN10711887, study PRJNA513373) | rock metagenome | isolation source: Antarctica rocks | place: Antarctica | reverse complement strand
GGCTCCGGCGACCGGACCCGCTCACCGGTTCCCGGTCCGTGCCTTCGTCGGGGGCGAACGGGTCGCTCGCACTGGTCGAGGAGAACACCTCCAGATCCAGGATTCCCTCGCGCTTGGCGACGATGGTCGGCACCAGGGCCTGCCCGGCGACATTGACCGCGGTACGGCCCATGTCCAGGATCGGGTCGATGGCCAGCAGCAGACCCACTCCGGCGAGCGGCAGGCCCAGCGTGGACAGCGTCAGAGTCAGCATCACCACGGCGCCGGTCACCCCGGCCGTGGCCGCAGAACCGACCACCGAGACCAGGGCGATCAGCAGGTAGTCGCCGATACCGAGGTGGATGCCGAAGAACTGTGCGACGAAGATCGCCGCGAGTGCCGGGTAGATCGCCGCGCAGCCGTCCATCTTCGTCGTCGCTCCCAGTGGCACCGCGAAACTGGCGTACTCCCGCGGCACGCCGAGATTGCGGCTGGTCACCTGTTCCGTCACCGGCAGGGTGCCGATCGAGGACCGGGAGACGAACCCCAGCTGGATCGCCGGCCAGGCCGATGCGAAGAACCGCCGGGGTGACAAACCGTTGCTGCGCAACAGGATCGGGTACACGACGAACAGCACCAGCAGCAGGCCGGCGTACACCGACACGGTGAAGACGCCCAGCGAGGACAGTGAATCCCAGCCGTAGCTGGCGACCGCCTTGCCGATCAGGCCGAGGGTGCCCAGCGGCGCCAGCCGGATGATCCACCACAGCACCTTCTGCACGATGGCCAGCACCGAGCGATTGAAGGTCAGGAACGGTTCGGCCGCCGCGCCGACCTTCAGCGCCGCGATGCCGATGGCGATCGAGATCACCAGCAGCTGCAACACGTTGAACGACAGGCTGGGGCCCGCGGAACCGCCGGTTGCCTGCAGACCGAAGATGTTGCCCGGCACCAGGCCGAGCAGGAAGTCCCACCAGGAGCCCTGGGTGTCGACGGCCGTTGCGGCCTGGGCCGTCACCGAGGTGTGCCGTCCCGGGTTGGTCAGCAGGCCGATGCCGATGCCGATGCTGACCGCGATCAGCGCGGTGATGGCGAACCACATCAGCGTCCGACCGGCCAGCCTGGCCGCGTTGGACACCTTCTGCAGGTTGGCGATGCTGGCGATCACGGCGGTGAAGATCAGCGGGACGACGATGACCCGCAGCAGCGAGACGAAGGTGTTGCCGACCGTCTGCAGGGTGCTGGTCAGCCAGTTGGGACTGCCGCCGGCGACCGGGCCGAGCCCGCGGGCGAGCAGCCCGAGCCCGACACCGAGCGCGAGGGCGATGAAGATCTGGGCCGCGAAGGGCACACGGCGAAGAGCGCGAAGCATGGAGGATGCCTTTCGATGAGCGGAGCGGGGACTAGCGGGCGACGGAGAATGCTGCCTCGAAGCTCGGACAGCTCGCCGCGTGCAGCCGACCGAAGTCGACATGGCGGCGGCGGGTCAGTCCCCACGGATTGCTCACACCTGGCCGAACCACCGGAGGTCGGCGAGTATTCCTGCCGCTGCCGGGCGCAACATGTGGGCCGCTGCCGTCAGTCCGACCATGACGGGTGACGCTTCTCAAGGAACGCGGTCATGCCTTCCCGGCCGCCGAGCGACTGGGACGCCGCGGCCATCGCCTCCGCGGCGATGGCGTAGGCGTCTGCCTCAGGCCGGTCCAGCTGCGCGTACAGCACGCGCTTGCCCCACGCCTTGGACGCGGCACTGCCCCTGGTCGCCCTGCCCAGCAGCTCGTCGACGGCGGTGTCCAGCTGATCTGCAGCGACCACCCGGTTCACCAGCCCCCAGTCCAAAGCCGTTGCCGCGTCGACGACATCGCCGGTGAGCGCCATTTCCATCAGGCGTTTCCGGCCGATGGCCCTGGCCACCGGTACCGACGGGGTATGGCAGAACCAGCCACCCTTTCCGCCTGGCAGCGCGAAACCCGCGGTGTCGGCAGCGACAGCTAGGTCGGCGGACGCGACGAGTTGGCAACCGGCGGCCGTGGCCAGCGCGTGCACCCTGGCGATCACCACCTGCGGCATCGAGTGCATGCGTTCCATCACTACCTGGCATCGGTCCAGGAGGGCCCGCACCCCTACCACGTCGCGCGCCGCCACGTCGGCGAGGTCGTGCCCGGCCGAGAAGACCGGTCCTTCGGCCGCCAGTACCAGCCCGGTGGCTCCGGTCACCGCCACCTGGTCGAGCGCCACCAGCAGATCGCGCAACACGGGTTCGGACAACGCATTGCGGCGCTGCGGATTGGTCAGGGTGATCCGCGCCGTCCTGTCGGCGCATTCCACACGCAGATGCTGGGAGTCCATGATGCCAAGAGTATTCGGGCCGGGCGCCGCCCGGAGTGCCGGTGACGTCGGTCGGGAAGGATGGGCGGGTGCTCCCTCTGCCCCGCTGCGCGCAGGCCTCGCTCGCGGTCGACAACGATCCGGCCGGGTCCAGCAGTTCCTTCCGTTCCTTCCTGTTGATCACCGACCCCGGCGGCTGGGGGAAGAAGGCGGGAGACGACGCCGTCCGGGAACAGCTCGATCCGTTCGCAGCACAATGGGTGGAATCGAACCGGGCGGGGCTGCGAGCCTTCGCGATCCGCCCGGTGGGCAGCAGGCGGGCGGCGAACCGCCGCGGGTTCCTGGCCGGGCGGGTCGAGGCGGCGGGCGGCATCACCGCGTTCGCGGAGGCACCGTCGGCCGCCGAGCTGGAGTCGGTGGTGACCGGAACAGCCTCCGGTGACCCGATCGACGGCCCGTTGATCGCGGTCTGCACCAATGGGACCCGGGATCGGTGCTGCGCCCTGCTGGGCCGGCCGATCGCCCGGCGGCTGGCTGCCGAGCTGGGCGGCGACCGGGTGACGGAGATCAGTCACCTGGGCGGGCACCGGTTCGCCGGGACGCTGGTGGTCCTGCCCTGGGGGTACAGCTACGGATTCCTGGACCCCGACTCCGCTGCCCGAATCGCCGAAGACGCGGCCCGCGGACTGGTGCACCCACGTCAGCTACGTGGCCGGGCGGACCTGTCGCCCGTCGCGCAGGCCGCCGAGATCGCCTGGCGCCGTGAACTCGGACCGGCTGCCCCGGACGCCGTCGTCGTCACCGACGAGCACACAGAGGGCGCTGGGAGCCTGGTGACCGGCCTCGTCGGCGGCCGGACCGAGAGCTTGAAGATGCGCTACCTACCGGGTCCCACGATCGACGGAACCGCTTGCGGTGGGAAGCCTTTCGGCACCGGCCGCTGGTTCGCCGAACTGGGGTGAGAGTCGTCGCCAGCCCATGATCACACCCCCGTTTCGGCGCCCGAGCGCCAGGCGTCGGCTACGGATCGATCCGCATCACGACACGGCGCTTGGCGGGCTGCTCACCCCGTGGACCCCGGCCCCGGAAAGGGGGAGAACTACGACCAGCAGCCCCGCGGCGACCAAGCTCAGCCATCCAGCCAAGCGCTCAGCGTCCCTGATTTCGCTACCGGGACTTCCCAGTCGATGGTGTAACGCTGTTCCCAGCCCAGGGTCTTCTCTGGGTTCATGGCCTTGAACATGAGCGGCATGACCAGCTGCATCATCTTCCGCGCCACCGGCCCCGGAGTCTTCGCGTGGTTGAGCTTCGCGCCGCGTTTGGTGATTTTCTCCACCCGTGCCCGGCGTAGCGCTTCGTAGGCGCCGAACGCTGACGATGCATCCGGAAGGTCGCGTAAGCAGCGGGCCAACTGGATCGCGCTCTCGACGGCCAGCGACGCACCTTGGCCGGTGCTGTTGGACGGGGCGTGGACAGCGTCGCCGACCAACACCATCCGGCCGCGGTGCCAGCGCGGCACGGGCGGCATGATGTGGATAGCACCGAGAACTTCCAACGACTTCGCTGTCGTGCGCTCGGCGAACGACTCTCCCGGGACGTCGCCGGCGTAGGTCTCGCGCAATGCGTGCAGCCAGTCCGTCGCGGGGACCGCCCGAACCTCGCTGAGCGTCAAGTACTTCTGCGACGGCAGGTTGGCGCCCCAGGCAACTCTGCCGTCAGGCATTGCCCAGTACAGGTAGTACGCGCGGGTCCCGAAGGCGAAGGCCATCGTCCCGGGCTCCAGGTGGATATCGGCGTCAACGTAGCTGCCGAAACCGAGCAGGCCTGTGTAGTTCGCGCTGGGCGCGTTCGGGTCGATCAGGGTTCGGACGGTTGAGCGCACACCGTCTGCGCCGATGAGGACGTCGGCGGTCGCGGTGCTACCGTCGGCGAACCGCGCGGTAATGCCGTCCACGCTCTCGTTCACACCGACCAGGCGTTTGCCGTACGCGAACCGCGCGCCTGCCGCGGTGGCCCGATCTCGGAGGACCCGGTGCAGGTCAGCACGCTCCACCATCTGCAGCGGTGGAAGGTCCGGTAGGCCGGGTAGCGCCAGGTTCTTGCCGCCGATCGACATGGCGGTGCCGGTGATCGGCAGGGCGATGGCGCGGACGGCTGCGTCGGCGCCGATGATGCCGAGGGCGGCCAACCCGTTCGGGGCGAGTGCCAGCGCACTCCCGATGCCGTTCGACGCGGCCGGGTACGCCTCGTACACGGTCGCCTGCAGACCGGCCTTGTGCAGGGCGGCGGCGGCGACGGGGCCGGCGATACCAGCGCCGATGACGAGTGCGGTTCTTACTGGGGACATGCGATTTCTCCAGGGGGTGTGCGGCGGCGGCAGGCCGCCGACCTGCGGTTCGGGTGGATGTCACCGTCCCGCGGAAGAGAATCCGGATATCCTGTGGTTGCCACCTCGTGGCCGGGTCCGTCTTCGGCGGGCATCGGTGGGAGGAACGGTCCCGGTGGTGGTGTGACAGCACCCCACCGGGACCTGGTCTTCAGTCAGCCAGGTGCTGCCCCCCGTTCAGCCAGTTCGGCGAGTTCTTCCGGTATCTCGCCGGTGCGATGCCATTGCCGCCATGCGGACAGACCCTGGTAGGTGCCCGAGATCAGTTCGTCCAGCAGCGACTGCACCCACGCCGCCTCGGCCGCCATGATCGCCACGGTGTACTCGTTCTCGATGAGGAACACCCGCGGAATCTCCGCGCTGTGCTCGTCGATCAGGGCGCGCCGATCGGTGATCGACTCCCTGAGAGTGCCCAGTCGGATCCGCAGCAGTGCGATCACCTCCTCCGGCGGAAGTGCGGTGAGCACCGAAAGGCCTGCCGCGAATCGGGGGTGCTCCGGCTGTGGGTTGGAGATCAAGTCCCGGGTCCAGTCCGCGAGTTCCTGCCTGCCGGCCTCGGTGATCCGGTAGACGGTGCGCTCCGGCCGGGCTCCCTTCCGGTCGGTTCCGATGATCTCGAGGAAACCGTGCCTCTCCAGGTTCTGTACCACGGTGTAGAGCGATCCCCACTTGATCAGCATGTCGTGGTCTTTGCCGCGGGCACGCATGATCGACGCCATCTCATATCGGTGCATCGGTCGCTGGACCACGGTGGACAAGACCGCCAGCGCCAGCAGGTTCGCGACCTTGCGGTGCTCGACCATCATCCTCGCCTCCGAATACTTGTGAACGAATATACGGCTGCGAGTGCGCATCGTGCAAGACCCGGTCGGCAGGAATGCGGGGGGATGCCGCTGCCGGCCGGCCCTCGGGGTGGATGTGCGTCCTCAGGTGGTCGACCACACTTGGCCCTGAGTGGTGACGCTCTTGCCGACCGGTCCGCTCCGAGGGCTCACGGACTGATGGGGTTGGCTCAGCTACGCCCGGGGAGGCCGAGCGGCCTTCGGGTAATCTGCTGGTCGTACAGGGTGATGATCCGCAGCGGGATACGCCATGGCGGCGCGTCCACCGTTGGCAGGTGGGAGAGGCGTCATGACGGGTCCGAAGCTACGAGCGACCTCAGTGACGATCGGGACGTCACGGCCGCGGGAGCTTGCCCGATTCTATTCGGCGCTGCTGGACTGGCCGGTGAAGGCCGACGAGGAACCAGGCCCGGACGAGCCCGAGCACGGCGGCTGGGCGCAGGTCGGGCCGCCGACGGGCGTCACCGGCCCCACCCTCAATTTCGAGTACGAGCGTCACTTCGCTCGTCCGGTATGGCCCAGTGTCCAGGGCCAGCAAACCGCCTCGCAACATCTCGACATCGAGGCGGCCGACCTGGCGGCGGGAGTGGATTGGGCGCTGGCACATGGCGCGGTGCTCGCCGAGTTCCAACCACAGGACGACGTCCGGGTCCTGCTCGATCCGGACGGGCATCCGTTCTGTCTCTTCCGCTGAGCCGCTCGCCGCCGGGCTCGGTTGTCGTCGACCCGCGGTCTACGGCATCCGGCGCCGATCGCCGGCGTTCCGGCAAGGAGAGACAAGCAGGTGCCGGGTCCCAGATCGTCGGATCAGCAAGTGCGTCGGCTTATGCACGAAGATCGGTTCCTCTACACCTCGAAGGTGTACCGTGGGTGTATGACCCGCACCAATATCGACATCGACGATGAGCTCGTTGCTGACGTGATCCGCAGATACGGCCTGTCCTCCAAACGCGAGGCGGTCGACCTCGCGCTGCGTCGCCTGGCTGGGCCGAAGATCACTCCCGAGTTCGCGCTCAGCCTGGAGGGCATCGGCTGGGAAGGCGACCTGGACGAGATCCGGCGCCAGAGCGTCGTCGAATGGTGACCGAGCTTCTCGACAGCTCTGTGTGGATCGAGTTCCTCCGGAAGACCGGCTCCACTGCTCACCTGCACGTCAAACAGGTCCTCACCACGACGCCCTCGGTCATCTCGATCACCGAGCCGGTGACGATGGAGCTGCTCCTGGGGGCAACCGACGAGCGGACCCTGGCGAGAATCACCCAACTGACGGATAGCCTGACGCTCACCCGCATCGACCCGTCTGTGGACTTCTCGGCGGCGGCGGCCCTCTACCGCGCCGCCCGCCGCAGCGGTCGCACGGTCCGTAAGGTCATCGACTGCCTGATTGCCGCCATCGCCATCCGCTCGGGCGCCACTCTCGTCCACCAGGACGCCGACTTCGAAGTCCTCGCATCGATCTCGGAGCTGCAGACCCGTTCGTTTACCTGACCCGCACCGGACCAGGTTCAGATCGGTAGTCGACAACCAGGTCCCCGACGGACAACCCGTGCCGGCGACCACCGGTCGATACTGCACCGCCGACCCCACACCGTCACCATCTCGGTGACCATCTGCAAGGGGCTCGTGGGTGCCCCTGTCACGGCTACGACGGTCCCCAGAGATGAGAGCACCAATCGGCCGCCCCGAGGAATCTGCCGGCCTCCCCAGCGCCTCTTCAGGTATCTGACCCCACATCGAGGAGAGACGACCATGAGCGACACCATCGACGCGGTCGAGGCCGACCGCGCGCTGAAGGCGAAGCACCGGGCAATGTGGGCCTCCGGCGACTACCCGGCGATGGCCACCGACCTGATCCCGCAGTTGGGCCCGATCCTGGTCAAGGCGGCCGGCATCGGAGCCGGCGATCGAGTGCTGGACGTGGCAGCAGGTTCTGGCAACGCCGCGATCCCGGCCGCCCTGCTCGGCGCGCGGGTAGTGGCCACCGACCTGACACCCGAGCTACTGGAAGCCGGTCGCGCCCGAGCAGCGGGCAGCGGCGTCGAGTTGGACTGGCAAGCCGCCGACGCCGAGGCATTGCCCTTCGGGGACAACGAGTTCGACACGGTGATGTCGTGCGTCGGGGTGATGTTCGCACCGCATCACCAGACCAGCGCCGACGAACTGGTTCGGGTCTGCAGAGATGGCGGAACCATCGGACTACTGAGCTGGACCCCGGAGGGGTTCATCGGCCAGATGTTCGCAGCGATGAAGCCGTACGCCCCGCCGCCACCGCCGGGTGCGCAGCCGCCTCCACTGTGGGGCAGCGAAGATCACGTCCGCGAGCTTTTCGGGGACCGGATCACCGATGTGACGGCTCGCCGACAGGCACTGCGGGTCGAGCTGTTCCGGACGGCGGAGGACTTCCGCGAATACTTCAAGTCCAACTACGGTCCCACCATCGCCGTGTACAACAGCCTGTCCGCCCAACCCGAGAAGGTGGCTGCCTGGACCACGACGTGGCCGACCTGGCGCGACGTCACGATCTCGGATCCGGGGCGATGGACTGGGAGTACCTGCTGTTCACCGCCCGAACCCGCACCTGAGCCCGCTGCTCGCCTGGTGGGCAGCATCGAGCGCCGTCAGGTCAAGCCGAAGGCGGCGAAGACAGCAGGATCCTGGAACACCACGTTCCGACTGATCTGGCCATCGGCCACCGTGAGGACCTGAAGCGTGTGCAGCCGATAGTGCCCTTCGAGCAATGCGTAGGCCACGAACGCGGGCTGCCCGTTGGCGGTGATCCGCTCGACCTTCCAGTGCGTGCCGCGAAGGGAGTACACCCGCTGCATGAAGGCGGCGTAGTGCGCGCGCCCGCGGTACCAGAGCGGAACCGGCGGCATCTCCAGCACAGCCTGGTCGGCCAACAGCTTCGTCAGACCCTCGACGTCCGCGCGCTCGAAGGCAGCCAGATAGGCATCGACCACCCTCAGTTCGGCGGGTGTGGGAGTCGTGGTCTCCAGCCGGGGCGCCTGGCTGTCCAGCGTCCGACGGGCCCGTTGCAGGGCACTGTTCACCGCGGGCACGCTGGTATCGATCATGTCGGCGACCTCGGCCGCCGAAAACGCCAGGACATCGCGCAGGATGAGCACCGCCCGTTGCCGTGCCGGCAGCAACTGCAGGGCGGCGACGAACGCCAGCCGGATACTGTCCCGGCCAACGACCCGGGCCGCCGGGTCGGCGCCCAGCGCCACTTTGGAGTCCGGAATGGGTTGCAGCCACTGCACTTCCACCGCCGGCGTGAGCGGAGCCAGCGGGTCATCGCTGGCGGCGACCAGGCCGGACGGCAGCGGCCGACGAGCCCTGCCGGACATGCTGGTCAGGCAGGTGTTGGTGGCGATCCGGTAGACCCAGGTACGCAGTGACGCCCGCTCGGCATCGTAGGAATCCCGGGCTCGCCAGGCCCGCAGCAGAGTCTCCTGCACCTGTTCCTCGGCATCGTGAACGCTGCCGAGCATCCGGTAGCAGTGCGCAATCAATTCCGGACGCAGCTGCTCCAGATCGCTGTCCTGTGGCCCTGTCGTCACCCGAATCCCCTCGCGGGAAAATGTTCCCGGTTCACCGATGAGTCTGCAGCAGCGGCCGGGTAGTACCCGTCAGCACGTCGACCACGGCGGGCACGTACCCAGGAGATCGTCATGAGCCAGTCCACCCAGAGCCCGTCCGCCCAGGGCGTCCAGCCCCCCGAGCTCGATGAGTCAGCAGTACGCGCCGCACTGGACAGCCACTACCTGGCCTGGGCGGCCGGCGACGCCGACGCCTTCGTTGCTGGTTACACCCAGGGAGCCACCGTCTGCATGCCCGGCGTTTTCAACGCCGGCCGGGACGCCGTTCGAAACTACATGGCCGACGCATTCGCCGGGCCACTGAAGGGATCTCGCGGCATCGACGACCCGATCAGTGTCCGGGTGGACGGCGACACAGCGGTCGTGGTGAGTAAGGCAGGGGTCCTGATGGCCGGCGAACAGACGCTGCCGCCGGAGCGCGAGGTTCTGGCCACCTGGGTGTTGGTGCGCCGCGATTCCCGGTGGCTGGTGACCAGCTATCACAACTGCCCGGCGAGCCGCTGACGGCATCCGACCGCACACAACAGGCGCGCCGCACCGCACGCACCGCAGCTGGCACCTTCCCACTGATCGGACCTGCGCCCGGGATCTGGGGCGATCGCTCGCACCGACGCACCCGCCGCGCGACCCCGCTCCCGCACCGCGAACGAGAGACACCGGTCCTTCAGATGCGCCGAGCAGGACGGACACGACCGGCGCTGCTCGCCGCGCCGGTGGTGGCGGATCCGTGACCATCAGTACAGCGTCGGCATCCAGTACAGCGTCGGCATCCCGATTCCAGCGCAGTAGCGTGGCCAGCGTGCTGGATCCCACCTCGATGCGTTGGCGTCTGCTGCGCGGTGGGCTCTTCGCGATGGTTTCCTCGCAGCTCGCGGCTCTCGGCCATCTGGTCGGAGGCGGGATGCTGCCATCTCCCGCAATTGTGCTCGGGGTCGGTGGCCTGATCGCGATGGCGGCTGTGGGGCTGGCCAGCCGGCAACGTGGCTTCCTCGGCATTCTGAGCCTGCTGGCGTCCTCGCAACTGTTGTTCCATCTGTTGTTCAGCACGACCACCATGTGCGGTAGGCCTGCGGCGGCCGGCCTGGCAGAACCAGGCGGCATGCCGGGCATGGAAGGGCCGGCCGGCATGTCTGGCATGGCGGGAACGATCGGCATGTCCGGCATGGCGGGAACGGCCGGCATGTCCGAGACGTGCGCCGGCCTCGATGTGGTGAGGATGGTGGCCTTCCACGCGATCGCCGCCGCCCTGTCGGCGCTCCTGCTTGCCCACGGCGACGCGGTGCTGTTCCGGCTGGCGGCGATCTGGCTGCGCGTGCTGCGCCGACCGGTGGCCCGGCTGCACTGTGCCCCGAACACCATCGGCTGGTCGGTCCGGACCTCGACCAGGTGGGCACTGCCGGCCGGACCAGCGCTAATGCGGCATCCTCGGCGGGGGCCCCCGCCCCCAGCTGACGAGCTGGATCGAGACCGAACCCGGTGGTCGACCGCCGGGCCTGACCCGTGCGCCCGAACGACGCCGCAACCTGGCGGCGTCTGCCCGCACCCCCCGGCGACGCTCATGCCGCGCCGCCATCACATCGAAAGCAGATACCTCCATGAAACTCACCACCAGCGCGCTGGCCGTCGGCTTGCTCGCCGCGGCCGGGCTCGCGGTCGGGGCCGGCAGTGCGTCAGCCCACGTAGTGGTCGATCCGTCGACGGCTGCGCCCGGCACCGAACTCGTCGTCCTCACCTTCCGGGTACCGAATGAGTCCGCCAAGGCCCACACTGTCGGGCTCACCATCACGATGCCGACCAAGACTCCGCTGGCAACTGTCCGCTACAGAGACGTTCCGGGGTGGACCGCGAAGGCCGTCAGCACGCACCTGGCCACACCGGTCGTCGAGGGTGACTTCGAGGTCACCGACCCGGTGACCTCGGTGACCTTCACCGCCGACTCCGGCACCGCCATCCCGCCAGGCGCCTTCGCCGACTTCGAACTCCAGGTCGGCCCGCTGCCCGACGTCGGATCACTCACCTTCCCGACCGATCAGAAGTATGACGACGGCAGCATCGTCAGATGGGCCGACCCGACCCCGGCCGGCGGCGAAGAGCCGGAACACCCAGTGCCGACGCTGACAGTGGGCGGAACCGGTAACGCCGCCGGGGCGGTGACAGTGCCCCTCTCGGACGGGACGGCCAGAACGCTGGCTGTGGTGGGCATCGTCCTCGCCGCGCTGTCGCTGATGGCGTGGGCAGTCGGGTTGTCCCGGCGTCCCCGCCGCGCGCCGGCCGCCGCCGGATCCAGCGGCGCCGACAAGCCCGGTACCGAGCAATCAGGGTCGTCGTCATGAGATGAAACCCCGGGTATCCGGGTCGCAGCAGCTCAACGGCCGGTATGCCGGGCGTTGAGCTGCGTGCGGCAGCGGCGGGTGCTCTGCCGGCCCGTCACGCTGAGCGGCGTTGTGTACCTGATGCCGGCCGCTGAACGCCCAAGTTGGGCACTTCGGTGCCGGTTGACCGCGGCAAGTGCCCGTTAGGCGCCCGAGTTGGGCAGTTCGGTGACCAGACCTGAGGGCGGTGGGCCGCCTATACGCCCAACCTGGGCACTTCGGTGTCGGTTGACCGCGGCAAGTGCCCGCTAAACGCCCAACTTGGGCAGTTCGGTGACCAGAGGCAGGGCCGCAGGTCCGCTGAACGCCCAACCCCCTGGGCACTTCGGTGCCGTGCAGCAGCGGCAAGTGCCCGCTAAACGCCCAACTTGGGCAGTTCGGTGACCAGAGGCAGGGCCGCAGGTCCGCTGAACGCCCAAGTCGGGCACTTCGGCGTCGTGCAGCAGCGGCAAGTACCCGATAAGCGCCCAACTTGGGCAGTTGATGCCGCGGCAGCACGAGTTGGAACTTGTGCGCAGACACCTTCCGGATCGGCTGAAGGCGACGCGAAGGTCCGACGGCAGGTGTGGTCCGCGGCACGAGATGGTCCGGCAGCGGGCCGTGGCCACCTGGGTGGCTCCCCCGGCAATTCTCCCCCAGGCAATTTCTGCCCCGCGTGCGCCCAGCAACCTGGAACACTGCTCCGATGAGCGCACCGCAGCAGTTGATGGAGCAGTACCGCGCCGCGTTCATGCGTGCCGACGTACGCGCGCTCGTCGACTGTTTCACCTTCCCGCTGCACGTGGTCACGGTCACCGACGGCGAGGCATCTCCTTCGGTCGCGGATGGCGAGGAGTGGCCGGGGGTCATTGACAGCCTGCTCGGCGCCTACAAACGGCTGGGCGTGACGGACTGTGTCCCGCTGGCCACTGAGATCATCGAACCGATCGACGCCGTGACCGTTGTGCGGGTGAACTGGGCTCTGCTGCGGGAGGACAGCGAGCCGGTGTACGACTTCACCGCGGTGTACACCCTGGCGCAGGTCGCCGGCCGGCTCCGGATCGTTGCGCTCGCGCATGACGAGCTCCCGAAGATGCGGGCCGCTCTGCAGGCACCCTGACCCGACCTGAGACCGCGTCTGGCAGGCCCATCGGTGCCACACCGGCCGCCGCACCGTGCGATTCGAGCGACCCGCTACGGGCAACATCCCCAGGAAACTCCCGGGGAATGTGGAAGCATTTCGTCCGCAAATCGGGTTACCGTGCGCGAATGACGCAGGCACAGTTCACGCAGGCACCTGGCCTCGCCTGCGACGTTCGAGATGACGGAGGCGGTGTTCCGCGATGTCGAGCCCTCCGGGGGCCGATTCGAGCGGGTACTTCATCGGAGCCCTGATGCACGGCGTCGAGCCGGTCGGCGTGCAGATCAGCGGTGAGATCGACCAGCCGACGATCAACCGCGTGCACGTCGCGCACCTGATGAACGCGGAACTGGATCGCCGAAACCCGGACCGGAACCGTCAGTCCGCGTCCGTGGCCGTGTCCGGCCAGGGATCCTGATCCGATGGACCGGACGTTCACCGCGGAGCTGTGGTACTGGCGAGGGCCATCGCCGTTCTACTTCCTCACCGTGCCGGAGGATCAGTGCCGGGAACTGAACGCCATCGCGCCGGCCGTCAGCTACGGATGGGGCATGATCCCGGCCACCGTCCGCATCGGCGCCACCGAGTGGACAACCTCTCTGTTCCCGAAAAACGGCCGCTACCTCGTCCCCGTCAAGGCCAGAGTGCGCGAGGCGGAGCTCCTCGAGGACGGTGAACCCGTCACGGCCAGGCTCATCATCGATCCATAGAAGGCCGACCGGCGTCGACTACCATGAAAGCGGGCCCATTGTGGCGTGAAGTATGTGCAATAATAGGCTCATGACCGTTCTGCTCTGGGACAGGCGCGCAACCACTTCTCCGAGGTCGTCGACGAGGTCGAACGCACACACGATCGAGTAACCGTTACACGTCACGGGCAACCCGTCGCGGTGATCATGGCAGCTACCTGCTTCTCAACACCGGTGACGGCTACTTGACGATCTCGCCGCAAAGCGGCGCGACATACCAATGCAACCAGACTCTCGGTTACACTTGGCACGCCCCTAATGCCGGCTACTACACCTTCCTCATCGAGAAGGCGAACAACGGGACGTACATCAGCGGAACCGGTTACACAACATACCCCTAAGCCCGTTGGCCAGCCGATCGATCGGCATTGATCACTGGACAGGTGGCAAGCTGTTCCTTGGACGTGATAGATGAGTTCTTCCGCTCAATGGGTGTCTCCACGAGCACGATTGCCGCGAAACTGTTAGTTGTCGGCGCCGTGGTTGCGCTCGTAGTGGTTGCCGTCTGCGTGATCGTTCAGCGTCGTACTGGAAAGCTGAGAGATCGCAGGAATCTTGCCATTTGGGCACTTCTCGGCGCGTTCGCGGTCGGGGTTCTCTTCGCCTTGGGAATCCAACCAAACTTTCCCCCGAATGGCGATCGATGGGGCACGTCACGAGTGCAATTGGCACCCTTTGCTGATTTCGTCTCGGGTTCAAGTATGCACTGGGACCGCACTGCGGCCCTCCAGTACGCAGCGAACATCGTGCTATTCATTCCTGTCGGAATAACAGCAACCGGTGTGGCCGTCTCGCTGCAGAAGAGGCAGGTCGCCATAGTTGCTGCAACTTCCGGGTTTGCAGTGTCGCTGCTGATCGAGGTAGCGCAGTACGTACTGCCGACATGGCGAGTGAGCAGCATCGACGATCTCCTGGCCAACACACTGGGTGCTTTCGCGGGCTACGTCCTCTACCGGGTGGTGACTACGCTAGCGCGTATGATGGGCCGATCGATGGTCGGCACCCGGCCGG
>JAABUP010007602.1_pt1 | contig 14388 bp, 13 predicted proteins | sample 5559201 | NCBI WGS metagenome assembly JAABUP01 (sample SAMN10711887, study PRJNA513373) | rock metagenome | isolation source: Antarctica rocks | place: Antarctica | reverse complement strand
ATTGCTTCCTATGAATCTTGCCTGCTGGGCAGCCTCGAACCTGACTGTTGGCTGACACCAGCTTTCTTGCCTCACTCACCTGCTTTAGCCAAAGCCTTGCAGCTTGCGGCACAAGCGTTTTCAAAGGCGACGGTCACAGCAGCAAGTGCGCAGGCTTGTCTGCTAACACTGGCTGGCCTCACCGCCACTTGCGTTGTGCACAGCATTCATTCTAAGATTTCTGCTGAAGCAGTGCCATTACTGTAAGCAGACTTTTGACAGCAGCTGTGTTGATCTGTGCTTTCAGGTGGGCGACAGATCGTCCACAACGAGTCTTTGCGTTTTGTACAGCTTGTACAGTCTCGCACAAGCCTGTTGCGCATTTAGCATTGTATTGGGTTTGCATCAAATGCTGCTTTCTGTGCGGCACCAGAAAAGCGGCAACAGCCAGGCTTAGCTGTGATCACTTGGTCAAACTGCACATCTTTGTAGCTTTGCTTGAGCAGCTTTCAGTGCCATTACAGCCAAATGCCTGGAGCCAAAAACCACCCAGCAACCCACAAACAACGTTGGCAGGCTGTTAACCTCAAAGATTTTCATCCAGAGCTGTCTTACAGGCAAATTGGCAGCAAGATTGGCAGAAGTCAGACCTTTGCAAGCAAGTGGATCAGGCTTGCTAGGCTGCACAGCTCAGTCGCTGATCAGCCCAGGCCAGGCAGACCACACAAACTGAATGCAGAAGCAATCCAGCATATCCTGGCAGCAGCAAAGCAAAAGCAATGCAAATCTGCTGCCGCTATTGCAGCCAGAGTTCAGCAGAAATCTGTCTTGAAAGTCAGTGTTAGTACAGTGCAGCGCGCTCTCAGAAGAGAGGGCCTGAAACACCTCAGGCCCAAGGTTGTGCCAATGCTGACAGCAAAACAGAGACACACAAGGATCAAATTTGGCACTGCAGCCTAGAGAACAGACACTGTGTGTTGGCGCGACACCATGATCACTGACAGCAGCATTTCCAGAATGCATCCCATGGGAAAGCCAGCTGGCAGCTGGTGTACCCAAGCCACAAGGGGAATAGTAGGGAGGCCCAAGCACAGCCTAGGAGTGCATTGTTAAATGGGCATGACCTACTGGGGTGTCACCACCCTCAAGTTTGTGACAGGCACACACAAACTAGCACAAAAGTACATCAACCCCAAGACAAAGCGGGCGTTTGAGGGAGTTGGCTCAAAAGAGTACAATGATGTTTTGCAGCAGCATCTCATCCCAGAAGGCAAGAGACTGTTCCAGCAAGCTGGCAGGAGGGCAGAGAAGTGGGAGCTACAGCAGGACAATGCTCCAGCTCATAAGACCAAGGAAAACATTCAATGCATCAGCGATAATGTCCTAGGAGGGCTTTTCCTGGAATGGCCCCCCAACTCACCTGATTTGTCTCCCATTGAGAATCTATGGGCTTGGATGGAGCAGCAATTGGGTGACAGAGAGGGCATCAACAATACTGATGACTTGCAATGTAGGCTGATGGCCATTAGGGACTCAATCACACTCACACAGTTGCATGACCTGTTTGATGGTATGAACGATAGAATGAAGCTTGTTGTCAAGCTGCAAGGCAGTCACATAGGCAAGTGAGCAAAGCTCAGAACAATGTTTGTGTTACTGGCACATGCCATTGGAGTCCACTAGACCAATGAGTACACTCTGACTGCAAGTTGGGAACCACAGACATCTGTGACATCCCGCCATGTCACATCAGTTACCCAAAACCTGAGTTGCAAGTCCCTGAGCAGCAATACACCTTGCACAATGCTTGCAGAGCTTGTGATAGCATTTTCCAGCTTGTACTGTTGCCCACAAGCAATTGCAGGACCAATGGCAGCTGGCTATTGACTGTAGAGCAGATTTGATCTCAACAGTAGGTTTGAAAAACCCTGACCCATTCAAAAATATTCAAGGGCATTGTGAGCTCCCGACTGCGCCTGTGACGCACCTGCAGGGCCGCTGAGTGCCTGGCTCTAACGTGCCGGTACGTGGCTATGTACGCATGCGCTGGGTCCTTAAGTAGCGGAAAATAGGCCTGACCTGACTGACGCTGGCTGACTCCCCCCTGCCTCTGTGCGGGCGAATAAAATTAGTCACCAGGAGATTTCAGCGAGCATGAAGGCGTATCAGCAGCCCCCAAGTCCTTCCAGGGGTGGAGTATTGGCAGATAGGATAGGCAACTTCAGACAATCGCCTCCAGCACCACGAGCAGATAGGTATCTTGAACTTGAGTTGCTATCTCTGGCACCGTACGTTAGGCTGGGTCAAGCATGGACCCGTGTCATCATCTGTGGCAAGCCATGTCGTCTCTGACACAGGCACAGCATCACAGAGGGCCCCACTCACTTTTGGTGGCAAAAAGGACCAAAGAGCCCACAGCAAACAAGTAATGAGCTGCCAAAAAAGCGAGCTCTGTTCCCTGTTCATGTCGTGGAGTACACTGCCGACGGTGTCGAGGACAGGATTCATCCAGCATTGTCTGCAAAGGTTGCTCCTGTGGCGGCACTGGAAACAAAGCAGACTGCCTCAGACAGCATTTCACTGCACAGCAAGGGTGAGCAGCCTGAAGCAGGCACAGCATAAAACTTCACTGGTCAGAGGAGCTGTGCAAAGCTGCATGCAGTGGATCAGCACTGTCTGTCCTGTAGCTTTTGCAACAATGTCTCTATGTCTTTTCTTCTGTGCTGCAAGCAATGCCAGTTCCTGTGCTGGCTACAGGAACTGCTATACAGGCTTTGCAAAGGCTTGCTGCCAGCAATCCCAAGCTGTACAAAGCTCTTCTAGGCATGAAGAAGGATAGCCATGGCTGCATCAGCACAGCTACACTTATGCAAGTAAGACAAAGCATGATGTGCAGAGCAACCAACCTACGCAGTCTTGCATCTTATCATGCCTATACTTTGCACCATTGCCCATAAGAGACCTTGCTTCGTGTTCGTTGTCATTCACGTAAGAGTCTCATATCAACAGAGTCAATGCGTACAAAAAAAACAGGCCGGTGTTGAGCCATGTGGCTGACCTGCCAGCGTGTCACAATTTGTTTGTCCCAGATTTGTATGGCTCAGCCTCCATCAAGGCATGCCAACCAGTCCGGTCCGCAATGTGCATCCATTTCTTTTGCATGCGATTCAGGTGCAAGCAGCAATGGAGGGTGCAGCGTCTGCAGCCAACAGCAGAAGCACCAGTCATGCTCCCTCTCGTGCACACAGCCCTGACTTGTTTGCTGGCAGGCAGGATCATGCTGACTCATTTGGGTCACGTGCCCACAGCCCAGCTGGATCTGATGTGGCTGATAACGAGCCTTATGCAGAAGCTGAGCAAAGCAGCAACAATCCAGAGCAGGCTGGAAGCAGAGGAATACATTCACCAGACAGCAGAGCAAGCGTCGTTCAATCATTCACCTGATAGTGGACAGCACGAGCTTCAGCATGATGCAGATGCCACTTCAGAGCAGATGCTTGCTCATACGCATAGTAGAGATCAGTCTAGGGACCTCTCAGGATCTCAGCCAAGCAGCATATGGACCAATGTAGCTGCTAGCAAAGCAGGGGTTAAGGCTACTGGCACAGCAGCTGCAGCAACTGGCAGTGTGCCAGCAGCCCACTCAGGAATTGCTGTGGCAGCTTCTCCAGCAGCTTCAACTGAGTCACCCAGCAGCGCAGTGCGCCGGAGCCCAGAATGGCAGTCAAGCAGTCTTGCTCATGCATTTGTCAGCAGCCCCTTGGCAAGCATCCACAGCAGCAGCCCTGACAGGAACCTGCTTGGCAGACACAGTCTCAACAGCGCTGGGCCATTGCAGGCTAACCAGCAGGAGAACTATGCTGACACTACAAGCAGCGCTGCTCAGAGTCCTGACAGCCTGCCGTCAGTTGCAGGCCATCACATGTCCTCAGAGCTGTTGCCACAGGACTCTTCTCAAGTCCATGCCACAGTCAAAGGTGGTGCACAGAGTCTGGAGCACTCGTCTTCAGTGGCGGTGGGGCAGCCAGCTGAAAGTGTGCTGAGGAAGCATACTCCAGCTAGAAACCATACTGCTGCACAGCATGAAGTACAGGAAGTACCTCAACATATGATCTTGGGCGAGCCAGAACCATATGCACAAGCCAGCTTGCCTGACTTGCCTGCTCAATCAGATGCTGAATCTGTTTCTGCATCGGGAGACCCCAGCAGTGGTAGTATGGCTGCAGATGCCCATACTGTGGCTGGTTCAGCTTACATGCCTGACAGTGCTATCAATGATGATGCTGTCACCTTGTCAGCAGATGCTGATGGTGCCATGTCAGCGTCAGAAAGCAGCCGCACAGGGCTTGGCAGTGCACCAGCTGAAGAGCCTGTACCAGTTGCAACTCAGAAAATAAGGTTACAGTCTGAGAAAGCTGTAGCTTCACTGACAGCTGCGCCTGCGCTGCTGCCGTTGCCAGTGTCAGCAGCAACGGCAGCACAGCTTGAAGCAAAGGGCATGGCAGAAGCCCAGTCAGCAAGCAGCCAACCCCATCAAGATGCACAGCTCAGTGAAGCAGAGTCTGTGAGTCCTGCTGCCTCAGACTCAGGCAGCGTGCTGGGTGACAATAGGAGCAACCAAGCAAGCAAACACGTGGCTGATAATGAAAGCAGCAGCTGTGCTGCTTCTTCAGTGCATACTGACGTTTTGGAGGTGGACTCAGCTGAGCTGCCAAGCAAAAAGGCAAGCCCTGACTACAAGGTAAAGTGACTCTTGGTTCGACCTAGCACCTGGCCAAATTGTGCATACAGTGCAGGGGGATCATATCCAGCAACCAGGCAGTGCAGAGGGCTGTGTCGGTCCAACACTCATGCTTCAATTCCTAATAGGGTCACACCCAGCATGACTGTGAAACCTGTTACACATTTGCAGTTCTGTTTTCTGGAATTGTGTGATGATCATGCATGCATGTGTCTGATCATGCATTGTTGCCTGCACAACTGCAACATGCGGCGTTGCATCTGTGCACAAATACAGGTAATGCCTTTGTCTTGCATGCTTGTCTTGCATGATCACTAGAAAGCAGAGGCTAATGGTATGTAGTGTATACAAGGCATTGCATTGCCAGCAAGCCCGGCCGTCTTGTCATATGCACCAGATTTTACAAACCCTTAGCGCAGGCTGGAGAAACACATATGCTTGAGGTGCAGGAGCTGCAGACAAATGGGCTTTTGTGTGCTTCTGGTCTGGCAGCAGATGGGGGGTCGATGGCTTCCCTATTTGCTCAAGTTCAGCAACTCCAGACAGCTGTTACTGCCCTCACATCTCAGCCACATCTGGTGAGTCTGGCCGATTGCATCTGACTGTGAGCTATAGACCCTCAGCCTTGCTGTGGACCCCAAAGCATACTTTCCAATACTTGACAGCCTGTTTGCGCAGCCTGTTTGTCTCATTGTGCAGACTGGGCTTGCACGGCACGTCTGCTGGACTGACTCTTGTTGCGATGTTAGCTGTGCCTGGTTGCTCTGCGGTCACAGCGTCCGTGTTCTACACAGCACTGAACACTGCTTTAGCTTTGCCTGTGTCTCAGGCACTACTACGTAGCATTGAGGATTGCCTCAGGTGTTGCCTCAGGTGTCTGAGGCAGGGTCTTCAAGCATCTTAATTGCAGCTCCCTCTGTGAATGGCAGCATGCAAGGCGGGTCCTGCCTGGGACCTGAGCTGCTAAGCCAGCTAGCTGGGCTGAGCCTGGATGCTGCTGAGCTGGAGCGCAATCATCCGCCATCTGCTCCTCTGCCACTTTCTGCTCAGGCAAGTCGCTACCTCTACCGATTTGAGGCCTGTGTGATGACTTGGGCATCACTGGTCTGCATGTCACAGGGCATATATTTTCTGGCGCAATCACTTTGTGTGCACAGCTGGGTGCACAGTGCCAATCTTGAGGCTCTCCAACTGCATGCAGCTTGCATGGGAACTTGCAAGTTACTCTGTGCAGAACTCTCTATCAATGTGCAATGCATGTGTAAAACAGAGCACAAATCAGACTGGCCCCAAGAGGAATGCATGCATCACGACTCATTGTGTGACTTGATGACCACTTTGCTGCTCAACACCATTTCACCTTCAGCTTTCATTGCCCTCATCTCATTGTCGTGGGTGCATCTGATAAGCCTATAGCGGTGGAGGTGGTCCACAGGATGGAGATGAACAGTCAGGTGACGCAGATGAATGGGGTCTTAGCATGGATGGCAGTGGAATCCGAGTGGAGGAGCTGAGTCAGACAGCGCGTCAGGTGTCACGCCAGGTACACCTGTATAGCACAAACTTCGACTGAGGCAAGACATCAGCAGGGCTCCACTGCAATACATAGTCGTGTGGCGCCCCAGTCGACGACAGCTTGGCACGCTTTGTCACACACGCGTCGTACATGTGCAGTGTGGAGCAGATCATGTTTCAGTGTACAGTAGCATCATGCATGATTGGATATCACCCAAATGAAGCATATCCCACGTCGTGCAACCACACAAAGCCATGCAGGCACTCCCCAGTCCTTTGCAAAAAGGAAGTTGCACATTGGTGCTGTGAACGTTGTCAGGACTTGCTGACCCATTAATTTTGCCTTTGCTGACATTGGTGCCTGCACCTGTAGCTGGACAAAGTCTTGCGGGACTTCTTGTCTCAGATGCGCTCACCCAGCCCTGACAATGATCCTGAGGATCAGCTGGACTCATCCGATCTGAGATGGATTCCAGTGAACCTGTCAAGTCCCCAGTCAGGACGCCTGCCACGGCAGCAATGGCTTCAGGTAGGGCTGCATCAAGCAGGGCAGGGCAAAGCCAGCAGCATGCCATGGCAGAACCCAGCAGGCACCAAAGCAGCAGCAGCAGCAGTCCACCAGCTGCAGTTAGTGCTGCACCTGTGCCTGTCACCCAGCTTGCTAATGCTGTCATGCCTGCACCAGCAAGCATGACACAGGCAATTCCTGCTCAGCCGGGTGTTAGTCTGGATCAACCTGTGCAAAACTCCCAGCCACCAGCGCAGGACAGCTGGGCAGTACCAGCTGCTGCACAAGCAACAAGACATGCAGTGGGACCTGTCCAAACATTGGAGAGCAGGCATGATGCTGCCCAGCAGACAATGACTGCTGCTGAAAACACAACACCAGTCAAGGCGCAAGAGTTGTTGACTGACGATCAGTCAACCCAGACACCTAGAGCACATGCTAGCCCCCGCCGCCTGAGCCATGCCCCGCCTGGCAGAGACCCCCTCTGGCCCCTTGCCAGTCAGGCAGGCTTGCTGGAAGGGGTTCCAGCTCATCAGAGGGCCAATGGTTTGCCCTTGGGGGTGCCGTTCACTTCAGCTTACAGGCTAGATCCCTTTGCGCCATTTAGCCCTGAGGTCCAAGATGAAGGGTCAGGCTTGACTCAGCTTGCAAAGCAGAACCCGGGTATCAGCCATGAGAGGCCGCATGCACATGAGCAACAGTCAGAACAGTTGTTACGCCATCGGCAACTCAACAGCCAGAGGCAGATGGCCAGTCAGCAGCAGCAGTCTCGCCCCTCAGACCAGATGCCCATGCTAGGGCAGCTTCCGCAGCAGCGTCAAGGGAATGTTCATGTTCATGGGCAGCTTGCACAGCAGCTGCAGGGCCAGATGCCTGCCAGTGAGCAGCTTCTGAGGCAGCTGTCGAGCCAGGGCCTTTCTGAAGGCCACCAGCTACCTACACATCAAGGTCATGGTCAGTCAGACCCCGTTCCATCATCACTGCTGCCTCCTTCCCTGCCAGCACCCAGGACAGCACATGCTGTGGCTGCAGCTGCTGACTCGCTCGCCAGCCAGGCTGCAGCAGCCACAGCTGTCTCTGACTTAGCCACAGCTGTCTCTGACACAGCAGCAGCAGCACCTTTGCACGATGCCCAGGGACATCACAATGCTGCTGTTCCTGCCCAAAACACGTCTAGCAATATTGCTGCTGCTGCTGCTGCTGCTGTTGCTGTCACGCAGCATCAGCAGACTGCAGGCCCAGACGCACATCCCAGCGCAGCCTACCCTGCTATGCCACCCCTGCCGTTGCATGGTCCTCACCTTGCTATGGGTGAGCCTTACTACCATGCCTCAAGTCATGCTGCAATCAGTGGCAGTCTCCCCCATGGCTATGGCAGGACCCCCCATGGCTATGGCAGACCCCCAGCTGTGCCTTCAGGCAGCTGGATGGCAGCTGCTCAGGAAGAGCAGGATTGGCTGTCAGGCGGTGGTGGGCCTCCGCATGTCATGCCAAGGCATCCACCACTAGTGACCAGCATGAGCCAGATGCAGCGCCTCAGAGATACTGGTGCGACAGCTGTGCCATGCCTGTGTTTCAACTGTGGGCTTGCACCATCAGGGAATACTTTGGGGGCATTGTTGGGATGTTGTGTTACGCTTTGAGAAAAAGCATCAGGATGTACTGCTGGAGGCAGGTGCAATGCATGCTTGTGCCTTTGCCTGGTCTTGAGGTAGCAACTCGCTCAGCTTGCAATCTTTTGTGTTTCTAATGTTGCACCTCAAATGCAATTGCATTTGTTGCATCAAAACTTCCCCTTCATCCTGTTAGCAGTGTAAGCATACCACGACGTCTTGTGTATGGCTTCTCAGGTGCTCCTGAGGTGGCGGCTCCAGGGTCAGGGCTACTGCCTCCAAGTGCCCTCGGTCAACCGGCACATGTGCTGACACAGCGGCACCGCCCTAGATGGCCCCCTGGACCACTGTTTGGGCAAGCTGATGCACACAAGCAGTCAAAGTCGGCTGCAGCACCTCAAAGCAGAGGATACATGCACAGGCAGCAGTATCACGCCCATGCCCAGCCAATTACACGCCATGCCATGTATTCAGACATGCAGCATCCGTATTTTGGGCCCTTACCTGCTGCCCACCATCAGCAGCACATGTACCAAAGTGGTCAGCAAATGAATGCACGGCCTAAACAGCAGTATGTAAGCTCTGGCCCAGTCCCACCACGAGGACAGTCCACTCACACGTTTGGAGGTCAGAGGCCATCTGGCGTGTATCCGCGGGTGTCGCCGTCATATCAACCATGAGTGGCTTACAATTAGATGAGACTCGGCAGAATGGTGTGCAGTGTCATGTGCTGCAGACACAGCTGCCGTTTACTGTGTATGTACAAAGGGTGTACACTTGCTATTGGACTTGCGCTTGTCCTTGTAGATGCTGTCTGCTGTTGTTGCAATTCACAGTTGTCTTGCATTCACGTCAGTCTTCTTTACACGTAAATTTGGGCTGTTCTGTACACTTCCTGTTGCAACAGCTGATTCAAAAGAGAACAGACCTAATCTTAACCTCTGTGACTTACTAATCTAAGTGAATACACATCATGTCTGTCCAAACAGAGCCTACTGCTGCAACTAGCCTACAATGTGATGTCGTGGAAAAGCTCTGAGTGCATGGGATTGCTGGAAACACAGCATTACACCATGCAGTTTGCACCTGAGCAGATCATGGGCCTGCAATGCATGCATTAGCTCAGGGCTGCGCCATGGCACTCTCAATGCATTGCAGCAGGTAGTCATGCAGCTGATCCAAGGTATCTGAGAAATTCGCAAAGTTGATGGACACAACTGGTACATTGCGCTCAGCGTATGTGCACAAGTGATCCTGAAGGAGGCGGATCCGGCTGTAAGTGGCATTGGCAGAGTCTGTCATGTCTTTGTCAGACACATCTTTGTCACTCAGCTGCCCAGACATCGCCTGCGTGCAACTGCCTGTCAGCTCTACGGCCATATGTACATCAAGGAACCAAGTAACAAACATAGACCACTATGATAAGTGAGCCAGGCACCATCTGCACAAGGAAGCCCTTGGTACATACAGATCCAGTGCACAAGTACAGATGCCAGGGTACCTTCAGCAAGCATCTCATGCAAGATTCTAACGAGAGCTTAATACAGATGCAAAGATACTTAGAGCAAGCATCTCACGTGAAACGGTGATGAGAGGTGGTGCTCACCATCTGCCTGGAGTACCACTCTTCCACCAGTAGCTTATGATCACGGGCATCCATGGCCACCACAATGGGCACAAACACAGGTGCAGAACTGCTCTTCTTCTTCTGAGCCTGCTCCTGTCCTTCAGTCGCCTTTACCTGTGGCTGGCCAATTTCTGTCTGTGCATCTGGCGATGCTGGAGCTTCCTCAGAAGGCTTTGGAAGTGTGACTGTGTTCTCAGGCGGTGTCTGTTGGGAGTCTTCAGGGTGCTCCAAAGCTACAGCTGCCGGCACTCGGTCAGGCACCCCTTCAAGCTGATCTGCTTCAACAGCAGCCTGTGTTCCCTCGTTGCCAGCAGCTGGCGGCTGCTCCCCATCATTGCTCCTTTGCTGCTGCTGCTGCTGCTGTTGATCAAGCTGCTGTGGCTGCTGCTGCTGCTGTTGATGATCAGGCTGCTGTGGCTGCTGCTGTTGATGATCAGGCTGCTGTGAATGCTGCTGCTGCTGTTGTTGCTGAAGCTGCTGGGGCTGCTGCACCTGCTTTTGGTGCCTGGAATTGCTTTGAGTGGCATTGAGCAGAGATGCACCTGCAGGACTCCCAGTGCTGGGCGCTGTAGTTTCAGGCTTGGAAGATGTCACAGACTGTTTTTGACTGACAGAGTCTGGATGTGAGGCAGACGACTGACTGAGATGTGACTCACAGCCTATGCATTGATGACCAGCATGCTGTGAATCTGAATCTGCTTGCAAGGCATGCTGATGCTGTTGTTCTGGAGGTGACAGGTCCTCTTGCTCACGCGCATGCTGAGCAGATGTGTGTGAGTCTGGCTCAGCTAGCTGTGCATTGCTGCTGGGTGTGACAGTGGCTGTCAAGCCATGATAGGCTTTCTGCAGCTGCTGGGCAATCCATTCTGAGCCAGGAGAATGGGCTAGCTGGGGATGCCCAGCCGGATTGCCTGCACACACAAGCCGTTCAGTATCTGGTCAGGTTGGCTAGAGAGTCCAAGCACAAACCCAAATTAAGAAGCCTCCATAGAGACGTGAGAAGTCTTTGTCGACACAAAGCGCACATGCGTATGAAGTGCTGGCGCTCGGCATGTGCTGCAACTGCTTTGTGACCTATGCACTCATACGCAAGATGATGCATTGTGCTGATATGGTACACTGGTGGTCACACACAAAGTGAGTTCATACCCAACAGCATGGTAGGGCTGCACACAGATGAACAATGAAATTTGCAGATTCATAACTGTAAGATTGCCAGTGAATCTTGCTTGTAACTCGTGTCTTCTAGTACATGACAGGAGGTCATACCTTGACCATGGCTGCTTTGCCCAATGACAGACTGATTTTCAGCAAGCCGGTGGGAAACGTAGCTTGACAACACAGGGCTCATACGGTTTGCCATTGACCTCAGGGCAAACAGCATGCCTGTGCCAGCAGATGCTGCCTGTCTGCCGGGCGTTGACTGCAACAGCCCTTGAGCAGAACCTAACAGCCCCGTCATGGACCCTTCTGACCTTCTATGTGGCCCTGGAGGAGGCGCATGTGCCTCCTTTGCTTGGCTGCAACAACAGAAGCGTTCTCATCAGGCTGAAAGACTGACTGTCAACGAGGCAGTATTTTGCAAGCAGCCATAACGTGCAAGACAGTCATGGTTGGAGCATTTGGAGGATTGTGTTGCTGTATGTGACAACAGTATGCAGCATAAACACAAGGCTTCCAATGGCTGATGATGTCAATGCACTATTCAGGCTATCTTCAGGCTAATGGTTGTCACACTGAGCACCAGTCAGCTCTTCAGGTAGCAGTGACGCAGTTTCAGTAGCTTAGGACAAATGTGGTGAGTGTATGCATGCACTTTATTGAACTTGCGAGCAGTGAGTCTCTCAAATGCCTTGCTGTCAGCCAACTAGGTGAATGACATATGTACTTGAAGTCTACTGCATGACTACATTTTGTCACATACTGATGTATCAATGTGAAAGGGTCTTGATGAAGAGACAGGTGCAGCGCGGTCCAGAAGAGCAAGTATACCTGCTGTTGGGCTCTAGCTCAGCTCCCTGTTGCACAGCTGCATCTGGGTTGATGGGCTCAGGATTCACAGGCTCAACCAACACGGCATCACCCTGCCTTGCACTAGCTTGACTGGGCAGCAAACTGTCATTCCTGGTGTGTAAGTGGCGGATGCCGTACTTGCCAAATTCATACAGGTACAAGCCTGGATCAAGGTGTAGACCCTCAATGATGATTGACTTACCATCGCGTATAGTCTGCATGCAGCACAAAGTTTGGTATAGGGTGATGCAGGAAATTATGTAATGCAAGTGTATGTTGACTGTCATTCTGGAAAGAATGCATGCACTGACAGCAATCTGCTGTGCCAGTGGCGGCAGACTGAAGCAGCAACCCATCCTGCCGGCTTGAGAGTTGGCCGTCATATGCTCTTCACTGAAAGGCATACGCTGACATAAGTTGGAAAGATGGAAGCTACTCAGCAGTTTGCACACCTGGTGCAACTGAGTACAATCATTGCAGCCATCATAGCAGCAATAGCTCTGTAGTTGTGTTAAGAGGGGGATTGAGAGGCTTGCCTTCACAAGGTCACCATCAATGCTTCTTCTGACCACGTGGCATTCTCGCTGGAACTCACTGATGAGTTGAGCATGGTCCAGATCAGGACGCTCCCACAAGGGCCGCTTGTGCAGCGGCTTGTCTTTTGAAGTCCTCAAAAGCTGCACATTGTGTCCAGTACTCCCTCAACGCTTGCTGTCGCAATGAGCCATGGCCTGGTGTTCAGTTGAAAAGCACAATGCGCCAGGACCTGCTACTCTTGTGCTCAATGCAGTCACATGGTTTGAGGAATGTGAATGGGACAGTAAAGTGTTGCTGTCACTGTGGTGTGCATGCTGTGGGCGCTCATTCTGTGGTCGATCAGCAGAAACCATCATCTTGCAGATACTTGAGATATGCAACAGCAGCAGCAGCAGCAGCAACAGTGACAGGACCCAGCATGCCACACTAGAAGGCCACTGTGCAGGTACAAGAGCTGCTGTAAAAGCAGCTGTCAGGCTTGCTCATAGGCAAGTCTGATTTGGGTCTTTTAGTCACGCAGCAGACCTTGCCAAGAATGTCAAGATTTGGCCCACCTCATAAAACATGTCTGTCTGAAGCACATTTGGCATGTTGAATCTGGAGGCAAGCTGCTGCGCCAGCGATGACTTGCCTGCTTGAGTTGAGCACATCCAGTCAAATTGCTGCACATAAATGATGGGGAGAAGAATGTGATCACATGCCCCACTCCGTGCAAGGTGATTGTGCACCAGTCACTATAGATGTGACACAAGCAACTGGCGCATACACACACACCTCTGCCAATGCTTACATGCAGTCTCAAGGCCACATGCACTCACTTCACACCACAGCGACAAGCAACATGGTGTTCAACAAGAGTGCACAGCATTTCCAAGAGCATCGTACCTGTACATGGAGCTCCGCAGACAACAATGATCAAGGGCCGTCTCTCTTGATGGAATTGATTGACCATCTTGTAGCGCTTGGTGTATTCTGCGCCAAAGCCTTTGCTCTCCATGACAGTAAACAATATGGCCTCAAGGTTCTCCTGCAGGAGAAGACCTCGCAATTCAGCACTGTCTGGTGTATGGCGTGAAGAAATAGCCAATTTTTTACCTGAGACACATCAAACTGGTCATTGTCTATAAGGTACTTCTTGACCTCCAGAGCTATTTTGACTGCCTGAAGGCGTGCTAGTGTGTCAGCAGTACTGTCTGACAGCACAGAGGTTCTGTATCACCTCGGCTAACCTTCATGTAAGGAATTTTCGTGACTGTCAGCATCCTGCTGATGAGAAATCGAGACAGCACATAGTAGTGACTCATTCCTTCTCCAAGCCATACCTTCACCTGCAAACATCCATAAACACGCCTCTCGATGATAGCAAAGGAGGCTTCATACAATTACGCAAATCATCACACCTTGACGAAATCGTACTTGGACGCGGTATGCTTAGCACGGTCGGAGTTCAGAGACATGCCAAAAACTTACAAAATTTCGGTCTGTACATCGAACACGTCGATATGCTACAAACAGCGGCAAATGTTGTTTATCATGACAGCTCTGTAGTCGAATAGCATTTGTGCGTTCCTTTCGGCTCAAATGCTGCAGTGGGTAGTCGATGTACAGAGATTGCTTAATGTTCAAACCTGTTCCTGGGAATGTCTGTGCATGTGTGCTTTGTGCATCAGATTCGCATCATACAGCTCTCGTCAAAAGTGGTGTCCAGAGTCTGAAGCAGGTCTGTTTAAGACTATTGTAGAGCACACAGCTGCCGAGCTATTCGATGCTGCGACTCAGGACAGGTAAACGACTTATGTAACGATGCGTGTGGGGGTTGACCGCCGCGCAAAGCGATCACAGCGCTGGTTAGGTA
>JAABUP010007600.1_pt1 | contig 14389 bp, 17 predicted proteins | sample 5559201 | NCBI WGS metagenome assembly JAABUP01 (sample SAMN10711887, study PRJNA513373) | rock metagenome | isolation source: Antarctica rocks | place: Antarctica | reverse complement strand
GCGCCGGCGCCCGCGCCGTCCGCGGCCGCGGCTGCGCCGGCGCCCGGCGCAAGCGAGGCGGCGGTCGCGCCTGCTGCTGCTGCGCCAGCGGCCGGGCGCTCTGTGGCGTCAGGGCCAGGGTCCAGGGACGTCACCCACACACCCTCGACGCCGGCGAGGCCGCCGTCGTCGCGCGCCGACGCCCCGTCTGCTACAGACCCCGCGCCGGTCCCTACACCAGCAGCGCGCGCGGCATGCGCGACGCGCCCCGTGGCCAGGTCCACGTCGAGCGGCACGTCCGGCCGCAGCGGCGAGGAGGCGAGCACGCGCGCGACGGCGGCGTGGAAATCCGGGTTGGCGCCCGCCGCCACCGCCAGCGCGCCCGCCTCGGCGCGGAACGCCAGCGAGCGCAGCGCGGGCGCGGCCTCCGCGGCTCCGCAGGCGGGGCCAGGATAGGGTAGGGTAGGGTCAGGCGGCGGCGCGCTCCCAGGCGCAGGGCCCGAGCCGGGCTCCGCGCGAGCCGCTCTCACAGCTGCGCGCGGTGGCGTGGCTGCGCAGTCGGCGCTCGTCCGGGGCGCAGGGACCGGCGAGGGCTCCACGGCAGCGCGCGCCGCTGTGCGGTGGGCGGGAGGACGGTCTGGCCGCGGCAGCCGCAGGATGGAAAGCGCGGGGAGGCCGCCGCGGCGCTCGTGGATGAGGCAGTGGCCGGCGAAGACGTCGATGTCCTCAACGGCGACGCCCGCCCGCGCCGGCAGCAGCGGCCGCCAGTGCCTGCGCGGGCGCCGCCGCTGGTCGGCGCGAGGCAAGGTGCACAGACTTGCTGCACGCACGCGCCGCTCGCCCTTGATCGGGAGTTGGTCTGCGTTGCAAGGAGGCTTGCGGCGAGGTGGCTTGGCGAAACGCGCGGGTGGCTGGGAGAGCCGTCCCCTCCAGCCACCTGACATGGCTACTCAATGCCGTCTCATACTTCTGCTGCTCCAGGTTGTTCTGGTTGATGTCTGTCAGGCAGCAACAAATGTCAGCTCAGAGTACACAGTCAACCCCGACAATTACCAAAAGACAACCAGCGTGTGGAGCGGGCGGCGCGCTGGTGAGGGGAGCGCACTCGCGCGCGCAGCGGCCCAGCTCGCAGGTCATGAGGCCGTACTCCGGCCCGCCGCACGCGTTGGTCAGGATGACGAGGCACCCGAACTGGTGCTCCAGGAAGTACTGCAGCCCCGGCGCGCGCCGCTGCACCAGGCGCGGCGGCCGTTCGGGCTGCGCCGCATTCACTATGTGCACCTGCGCGTCCCCATCATGGCCGCTGGTGGGGGCGGCCAGCATGGCCGGGGCCTGGCACAGACGAGCGTGCTTCCGCTAAGGAGGCATTGTCAGGTATGGCCCGTTGTGCATGTATCTGAGCGGTGAAGACGTGGCGCTGCTCGGTGAACGTCTGGAGCTGCACCAGGTCGGTCCCGGGATGGGTTAGTTGCGTGTCTGAGCAGTGGGAGCGGCGCGCCTCGGAAGGATGTTTTGGTGCTGGCATCGAGCAACCCACAGCCAGCGCGGCATTGGCCCTGAATGTGCAGCATCTGTCATGTCCAGGACGCGGCGGGGAGGCGGCGCGCCTCGGAGGACGTCTTGGTGCTGGCGTTGAGCACCTCATGTGCGCAGCACCAGCTCTGACAGTGCACTATGTCTGTCATATGTCCAGGAGGCGGGCGGACGACGCGCCTCGGAGGACGTCTTGGTGCTGGCGTTGAGCGTGAGCATGCAGCCGTCCTTGGAGCGGCCCAGCTCCAGGAAGCGCTGCGGCTCGAGCTCCTCGAGCAGCCGCTGCCCCGGTCCGCTCTGGCCCAGCGCGCGCAGGCGCGCCTGCGCACAGCCCGCGCCGTTATCTATTGTCGGGCGACTCGAGCGGGGACAAAACACAGTGACCGCACTGCCGGCTACCCATATCTCTCACGTCATGCAGGAGTGGGTGCTGAGCACTGACATAGCGCTAGCTTGAATGAATGATGCGCACAAAAAGTCCATACACACACTGTGAGCGGCCGCGCCTGGTGCGGGCGGCCCAGCGCGTCCGGCACTGTGAACAGCAGCGCGTCCTCGCCCGCCCACTCAATGCTGGCCACATCTGTAATGCAGTCCACCTGCTCGCCTGGCCCCGCGCGCGCCCGCTCTCACCCTTGCCACGGGAACACACCCCACTCAACCCTCGCCATCTTCTGCCGACCAGGGTCAGCGGCACACCGCCACAAGCGGCCCCTGCCGCGACACTGCGCGGAAGGCTGAACACGCCGCGCGGCGTCTGCGAGCGGGGGCGGCGCGCCTGAGGCAATGTCGAGCACGTGCGCGTCGCCGCGCTCGCCGTCGTCGCGCAGCAGCGTGATGGCGACGCGGCGCTGCGCCGGCGACAGCCGCACCTGGCCGGCAACAGCCTCATGATGCGTCACGCGTGCTTGCTCACAAGCCATGCTGCAACTGGCCGCACCCTGGAAGTCGAAATGAGTGGCAGCATGCGCCCTGGCAGCATTACCTGGTAGGCCTGTTGGGGATGGACTTGCACAGCTGCGCGCTCGGGCTGCGCATCTCGCTGCCGCGTGCGCAGACAGACCTGAGGGACCTGAGTGTGGACAGCAGCAACGACATGCAATGCTGCGCAAACCAAAGCAGCCCAGCATGCCCTGGCAGACGCGCGGCCCGGTCGCATCAACCCGGTACCCCAGAGCTCCCCATGTCAATGGCAGCCACCCCATGGCTGGGCGGCGCACGTGGCCGACGCAGTCGCCGCCCAGCCGCTGCGCGAGCGTGTTGCAGTCGAGCACCACCTCCTCGCCCGCGCCGGCGCCGGCCGCAGGCCCTGCCGCAGGCCCCGCCGCAGGCCCTGCGCCAGGCAGCGCGCGGCGCAGGTAGCAGGGCTGCGCCCGCTGCGGCGTCTGGCGCGTCCAGTACTCGTAGCGGCCCAGGCGCTCCGGCGGCGTGTCCTGCCGCGGACAGCGGCGCATGCAGGGTTAGGGCTCGTCTGAAGGTGCATCCAGCAGATGAGTTCGTGACATCCCATATGCCGAGCTGGCATTCAGGTCGTCTACCTTCAGAGCGGCCAAGCTCAGTGTTGGTTGCCTGCGCTGGCCACAGACGACTGCAGGCTCCCTGTACGACGGCCTGAGCTGCACGGTGTACAGCCGCAAACAAACCGCGCTGCAGGCAGTGCACGTGACAGGAAGCGCAACATGTGTTGTAGACTGGGACTGCCGACTTGGCTTGGCATGGGTAGCGGGCAGTGTGCTGCTACTGAGGTGCGGCGCGCCACAGAGTCTGGCAGGCGCGCGGAGATCTCATCTCGCAGCCGCCGCTGCAGCTGCCGGCTCCAGGCCATCTCGCGCAGGTAGTGTGAGCGCTCGCGCTCCAGGTGGCGAGCAAATTCTGGGCCGCCGCGCTCCATCCAGCTGCCAGGAAAGGCAGAGCGTGAGTGCGCGCAAGGACTGAGGCTCGGCAGGACCGCCAACAGTGCCAAGGGTGTCCAGACGCGCACTCTTAAATGTCGAAGCGGTGGCGCAACCGCGTTGCCAGGCACTCTCGTGAAGCGCCCGCACCTGTTTTCGTCTGTCCAAGTGTGCCCGTGCTCGGAACGGGTCTCTGCGGCGTGTCCTGGCGACGTCCAGGCCTTCAACGCAGACCAAAACGATGCGGCGCGGGCGTCGCGCAGGAAGCGAGGTACCGCATGTGTTGTGTATGCAGCAGTAGGCTGTGCGGACAGCAAAAGCGGCAGTCTCGCTGCTGCAAGCGCGTTCATCTTGACGCGAGTGCCCACTGGTGCCCTGCTCCAGGCTGTGGGCACTACGCAACATGCTCATAGTCAGAGGTACTCTCTACAAACAGGGTTGCACTTCAGGCGTTGTAGCGTAACAAGCTTACCCCGACAGGCCAGAGGTCATTCACCAACAACTCAGCTCAAGACGTGAGCCCGGCGCTTGCTCCTGGACCCACAGCGTAACGAGCGCATAGCATAGCAGCTCACAGATAAGCCGATGAGGGTCTCCAAGGGCGACGCCCTGGCGACGCTGGACGCGGCAGTGACCAGCCTGAGGCGCGCTGCACAGCCTTTAGGCCTGTAGGTGCCTGGTAACTCGTGGTATGCGGAGCCTGACGCTGTGTGTGAGACGCAGGGCGCTTGGGCAGCTGCTGCCGTGCCTGTCTGGCCCGTCCTGGAGCAAGGAAAACTATCCGCCGGTGAGCTTACCAGCCGCTGCACGAGCGTGCAGGATGCAGCCCCTCTCTATGCTGCCAGGGCGAATGCTGCGCGCAGGGCCTGGCCGCAGCGCTCGAGGGGTATGCGCAGCTTGCCCTGGCAGCAACACGTGGCGGCGCGCGTGCGGACGAGCTGCAGGCTGCCGTGTGTGATGTCCTGGCACGCCTGCAGGTGCCTCCCTGCCAGGGTGACATGGCTGAGCTTTGGAGGCGCTTGCCGGACCCGGCCACTGAGCACGCCGGCTGCCTTGTGGGGCAGTCACTGCCAGGAGCACCCAGAGGCAGAGGCGCAGCTGGCGGCCTTTGGAGCAGAGCCGTCCGCAGCGGAGGCAGAGGCGCTGACAGACCTGCTGCAGGCATGCGTCCGAATGCATGTCTGCAGGCCCTCGCCACACTCAACCTACAACCTAGGAGCTCGTGAAGCACTGGGCGTCATGAGGCAGACACAAGGGTGTGGGCACGCGACTGGGGCCGGTGAGGGGCTTGACAAATGACGGGGAGCACCTCACGCATCTTGACATGACAACTGCCTGCCAGTTGGCAGCGGCAGCGGCATGTCAGCGCCAGCGGCATGGCCGAGGTCGCAAGCGGCACAGATTGTGGTATGAAGACACCAGGGGGCCCGCTTTCCTCGGCCAAGTCCGATGGCAGCAGCTGACCCCGCCTGCGTGCGCAGCTGCGTGCGCTGCTGGAGCGGCAGGTCACGGCCAGCGGCGAGGAGGAGAGCGTGCTGCGCGCGAGGCTGCAAGACCTCACGCGCCAGGAGCACAAGGCGCGCCACCGCTGCGCGCTCTCACCAGACAAACATGCAAAGCAGCTCGGTCAGTGCACGTCTTCCGTGTACAAGCTACTGCGAAAGGATGGCTCCCAATCAAGCAGGTGCTACTTCAATGTTGCATGGTAGCGACTGTGGTGCGCTTCCATGTGCACTACCAAGGTCCTGGGGAATCTTCGCGCTACCAGGAATTCATATCTCAATGTGCTTCACCATGGTGACATCGAGGCTGCACTGCGGCCATAAAACGTGCCCGCAACATACGTGCTAGCTGGAAGCTTTGTGCGAGGCTCACACGTGTGCTGCGCGCGCAGATCGGCAGTGAGCGGCAGGTGCTGGAGGCGCAGCTGGCGCAGGAGCGCGGGGAGCGCGCGGCCGAGGCCGCGGCGGCCGCCGCGGCCGAGTGCAGCGCGCACGCCGAGCAGGAGGACGCGATACGCGCGGCCGCGCAGCGCAGCAGCGCGATGGACGCTGAGGTGACGCCTGCAACCTAGCTACGGGCGATCCGGTAAATGTTCCGGAAGGGAATGATACGCGCACTGATGATGCAGTGCGAGCACGTGTGACTGCAGGCGGCCCGGCAGCAACCATGGGACTCAGCTTTGAGCGCACCAAGCGAATAGGCCTGTCTGGGATGCATGCTGCTAGGTCAAAATGTGCGTCAGATGCTGCACTCGAGGCACATGCCGTCTTCTTGCATCTCACTGCTAGCCCGTCGCGGCACCTGACATATAACGGAGCGGCAGCAGGTTTGCCTGTGAAGTATCGTCAAGCCCATGAGCAGCAAGCCCTGCAGGCGAAGCCAGCATGCATGTCGCCGTACAAGCGCCATGGCCCCTGACGCGAGCGTGCGGCGTAATGGAAGAGCGCGGAGCGCAAGGACGCTCGGTGCACGTCATGGACAGGGTCCGTGCAACATTGGGCTGCGGCGGCTGGGTGGACGCAGATGGAGGCAGAGCGCGAGGCCGCGCTGTGCATGTCACTGGACAGGGTGATGGACAGGCAGGGTAATTGACCGTCTCTGGCAACATTAGGATGCGGCGGTCGGGGCGCAGATGGAGGCGGAGCGCGAGGCCGCGCGCCAGGTGTTCGCGGGCGCGGAGGCTGCGGCGCGCGTGGAGGGCGCCGCGCTGCGCGGCGAGCTCGCGGCCGCGCTGGACGCCAACCGGTCTGACGAGGCCGCGCTGCGACGGCGGCGCAGCAAGGGCGAGCAGGAGGTGGAGGTGCGCGCGTAACCCTGAACCTCACCCTGTGGCGGTGTGAATGCGCGCGTGCACCTAATTCTGTGGCGGTGGAGACGCGCACACGCACGAGGACAGGGCGCGCAATGAGCTCCGCAGCTCAGGAGCAGCCATGATCACTGCCTGCTCTGCAGCGGGGCAGCTGGTTCGCGGCTGATGCCTGCTTACCGTGCTGGCCGGTACAGCCCTGGGCCGGCCGCAGCGCCCATGCAGCTATGTGTCAGCGGAGCAGAGCATCCTGCCAAGCTGTGGCCTAGTCTACACAGCAATGTGCAGCTGGAGGCGGGCATATGCAGCAAAACTGCGGCGAGCGGCGCTGCAGGCGTGCGTCATCAAGTACGATGAGGAGGTGGGCACGCGGCAGCAGACATGCGCGGCGGCGGCGTCCGCGCTCGCGCAGGTCGAGCCCTGGTTCCTGCCCAGCCGCGACGTGTGATGCGGTGCTGGGTCAGCGTGCGCGTGCCCGGAGACGGGCCTGCCTGCATGGCGTACACATTTAATTGCGTCCGCCCCAAGGAGGCCACGTGCCTGTCTGTGTGGCCGCACGCGCCAAAAAATGTCCCACCCTCATGTGGCACAGCGCACGCCGCCGTGCATCGACTGCAGTGACAAACGCCGCGAGCCTCTGCAGCATGCGCGTCTGCCGTCCTGCCCGCCGGACGCTGCGGGCACGCGCGCCGCAGGCGGCCGCACAGGCCGCGGAGTACGCCGCCGGCGCCGCGGCGATGGCCGCCGAGCGGGAGGCGCTGGGCGCGGCGGAGCGCGAGGCGGAGCGCGAGAAGACTCAAGCGGTGATGCAGGGCCACCGCCGCACATGCGCCGCGCGGCGCATCCAGCGCGCGTGGCGGGCGCGCGCTGCGCGCGCGGCGCGCGCGCCCGCGCGCAAGGGCTCCGGCCAGGGCAAAGGTAAGGGCAGGGGCGCAAAGTCCGGGGCCGGCAGAAAGGGGGGCGCCAAGGCGGGGGGCGCCGGAAGCGGCGCCCCGGCGGCCAAGGCGCCGGGGGGCAAGAGCGCGGGTGGGAAGGAGGGCACAGCCAAGAAGAAGAAGAAAGCAAAGTAGTTTGCAACCGCGGGGCAGTGCGCATTGCACTGACCAGCGTGCGCTTGCCACCCCGTCTGTGTCAGAAGATGGCCTCTTCTTGTAACCCTGGGGGGCGTACGTTTCTACACAGCACAGACGCCTCCCCAATCACCCCCATAGCCTGCCCTGTTATTGCCAGCCTCCCTCTGGCGCATGCGCCAGGCTCTGTCCTGCTGTATCAGGCATAGGCATCCTGCAGGTATCACATACTCGCTATTGAGTTACATACCGGAGCTGCCAGCCCGCCCCTTGCCTCTTAAGAAAGGCATTCGGAAGGCATGCGGGCACGCTGCACATGCTCACGCCTTCTGCCAAGGCATCAGTCAAACACATGGTCCAGCTCAATGTCCGGGTCCAGGAGCGCAGGGCCCAGGCCCGTCAGGTCCAGCTGGTCCAGGATCAAATTTTCAAATGTCTCCTCCAGCTCGGTCTCGCCGATGAGCACCGCGCCGACCATGCGCCCGCGCAGCAGCAGCACGCGCACGAAGCTGGGGTCATCGCCCTGCGCAGCGCGCTGACAATTACTATAAGCGTATTTGATCCAACAGCACTGACAGGTATGCTGTTCAGGCCAGTCACCTGAAAAGCAGAGGCGCCAGCTCCTACTCGTCAAACTCGCATGCTTGAGTCAGAGGCGTGAGCGTCTGTGCATATACTCCGAACGCGCGGCGTGCTGACATGACGCAGCCTGATGCGAGGCCACCGCAAGGACCCCTGGCATGCACAAGCTGCCTAGCCCCCAAGAGTCTGCGCAAGGGTTGCATGATGGGGGCCCGGGGCGGCGGCATGTCAACTGCTGCAGCTCGCGCACCTCGAGCGCGCGCGAGTAGCTGACCAGGTCGTTCGCGGCCTCGGCCTCCAGCTTCTGGCCGTTGTACAGGCCCAGCAGGACAACCTAACGCCGCGCACTGCAGTCTACTCATAAGGAAAAAGACACCTACTGTTTTACCAACAAGCCATGTGCAGGTCTGCAACCGGGTCACGACTAGTAACATCTACGGCATGCACACTTCCCTGTGGAGCGTGCCTCGTGAGGAAGATGCCTGGCTCAGCCGCGCGGCAGCGGGGTCGCCAGCGGCCTCAGGCGGCAGGGCATGCGCAGGGGCGCGCCGCGCGCAGGCCCAGCAGGCGGGGGCGCCGCGCCTTGAGCCCCAGGAAGCGCGTCGCGTGGCTGAACAGCTCGAAGGTCAGCCCCGCGCCCAGCGCGTCCCCGCCGCCGGCCAGGCCTTGCGCCGCGTACAGCCCCATCTGGCGCGCCTGGGCATACGCAGGGGGGGAGTGGTAACAACTCAGATTCGCAAGCTCAAGCAGCCAGTTTTGGCTTATCCAAGCCGGCTTCACGCGCCTGTGCGCATACGGGCGGAGAGTTCTGAAAGTGCGCAACACATGTTGGGTGTCTGATGAGTGAGTGGCTGGGCATGTTGGGTAGCGAGCAGAACCAGCATGTCAGCCTCTGGGATGAACACGGCATGGCTGCGCAAAAGCCGTGCATGGCCGGAGCGGACAAGGCAAAAGGCGGCGTCGACACTCCAGGGCCATGCGCGCCCTGCCGGGGCGGGCTGACGGGGAGCGCGCGCGCGGCGGCCGGGGCGCGCCTGCGTCCAGAGCCGCATCTGGAACCACAAAGGCGCCTGCGCCTCGGGCCGCACGGTGCAGCAGTCCCCCGCCGCCCAGATGCCCGGCACCGACGCCCGCAGCTGCCTGCGCGCCAGGAGCACACGCTGCTGACCCCGGCGGGCGCTGGCAGCCCGGCCGGGCCGCACTGCTGCACGGCGCAGCCGGTCGGAGCAGCGTGTGCTGGCGGGCTGCGTGTAGGTCTCCTGCCTCCCTCGCTCACCGCCCTGGTCCCGAGCTGCTGTTGTGTACGCATACACTGTCTCTCTGCTTGTGATCTCTGCTTATGCATGTCTGCTGCATTTGTCCGCAAAGCATTCTGACAGCCCGGCATCGACCCACGGCACATATTTGCACCAGCTTGCAGATTCAAGGCCAAAGCCAAAGCAAGGTGCAGTGCAAGATGCAATGCAGAAAGGACATCGAGGCGCACGCATCGACCAGCACGCCGCCATCGTCCAGGCAGCGCTCCAGCTCGGCGGGCAGCCACGCCGCGCGCGCGTCCACGCCAATGGCCGACACGATGAGGTCCACGCCATAGCTGTGCCCGTTGCTCAGGTGCAGGCGCGCGGGCCAGGGCAGGCCGGCGTCGGCCCCGTCTGCTTTAGCGGGCGCCCCGTCTGCCGTCGCGGGCGCCCCGTCTGCTGTAGCGGGCGCCCCGTCTGCCGTAGAGGGTGCCCAGTCGTCCACCTCCTGTGCGCGCCGCCGCGAGCAGGCTGGGGAGGCCCGGCGTGCATGCACCCTGTCCGGGGTCTGGCAGGGTGTGAGCAGGCACCCCCGTGCGAAAACAGGGCGCCGCCCCTTTCCTTCGAGCTGCGTCCAGCCTCTCCGCATGCACGAGCACGCCAGTAGCATGACTCAGGGGGGGCGCGCACCACGCGCGTGACCTCGCAGTCCCGCTCCAGGATGAGCCGCCCGGCCGGCGCGTTGGCCTTGAGCGCCTGCGCCCAGCGCGGCCCCACGGCATGGCCGTACCGCGCCCCGGCCTGCACAACCACACACGCCACTGATGCGGGCAGTCCTTGCTCCGTCAATGCGTGCTGCTGAGCGAGCGCTGCAAGGCGGGCAGCGCGCAGGACTGGCGCAAGGCAGGCCTTTGCCAGTTGCTGCATCAACGCGCACCTACCAAGTGTGGACAGTGAGCAACTCCATGCATGCAGCCGCTGGCCCTGCTGCAGAGCCCGGGAGCACCGTGGGCGCCTGCGCGTCGGCGCTGCCGCCGCCGCCGCGCGCGCTGCATGCGCCCGCGCTATCGCTGGGGCGCTCGCCGTGCGCAGCGTCCGCCGCGTCCTGCGCCGCGCCCGGCGCCGGCGCCGCCGCCTGCTCCGGGGCGCGCGGGCGCGGTCCGGCGCCCTCCGGCTTGCAGCCGCCGCCGGCGTCGAGCGGGCCGGCCGCGGCGTCGCTGGCGCCTGCGCGCCGCGCCAGCCGAGCCAGCAGGAACTGCGCGGCGTCCAGGTCGAAGAAGGCGTCGCCGATCTCGCCGTGCCGGACCACCCACACGACCTGCGCACGCCTGGCACAAACGTTGGCGAGCGCTCTAACCCTACCCTAACCCTGAACCTGTCACAAAGGCACTGCAAGCGCAGGCCTCGAGCTGCCAGCCGCCTGCCGCTCGCCCCGCGCCTGGCTGGCTCCGCTGCAGTGCCCGACGGCTGGCCGCGCCCCATGCGGAGCCAGAAGCAGAAATGCACACGCTACACACGCCAGGCCAGGCCGGCGTTGGTGCGCCTCGATCTCCATGTAAGCAGTCAGCATTGTCCCAGCCATGCTGGCAACATGGGCAGACTGCAGGTCCGTGAGCCCCGCCACCGCACGGGCCGCAGGCGGGCGCGCCGCGCGCCTCGACGCCGCGCAGCGCGTGCGCGAGCTCGAGCGCGATGCCGCCGTTGCCGACGAGCGCCACGCGCCGCGCGGCCGGCAGCCGCGCGGCTAGGCCCGCGACCGTGTCGCGGTCGCGCAGCACCACCACGCGCGGCCCCGCCGCCAGGCGCTGCGCGGGCCGCCCGTCAGCAAGCAAACCCAGAGTCCTGCATGCCGACCATAGCACATGCACGTGGCACCCAAATCACAAAGCACCCCTTGATAGGCATTGCCTGTGCATAGATGCATTCGAGACAGTGCCCAGTGTGGTGCGCTGGTAATCATGGACGTATGGAGCATGCGTGTGTAATATCATACAACACTCACTGCATCGATAAACAGCTAGGGTCGCACGCGCGGCGTGGCGCCCGTGCACAGGCAGAGCCGGTCGAAGGGCAGCCGGGCGCCGCCCTGCAGCAGCAGCTCCCGCGCCTCCGTATCGAGGCTGGCCGCGCGCGCGCGCACCACCGACAGGTTGCGCTGCGGCAGGGAGCCGAGGTCGCGCTCAACCACTGCGCCGCGCGGGGTAAGGCGCTTATACTGAATGGAGTGCCAACGCCAACGGGCCTCACCATCCAGGCAAGGCTGCTAACGACTCTTAAACGAAAGAGAGTAGGACGTGCTGCTCGTTAGCTTCAGGGGTAGCGTGGCTGAAGCTGTCTCTTGGCGGCCTGTGCCTTCGCACGGCAGCGCACCATCAAACTCCTCCACGTTCCTGGTCAATCGCACGACGTTCGCTATTCCCTGCGGCGCGGCGCTGCTGCAGTCAGGCAAGCGCTGCTGCGTGTCGCTGAGGCGAGTTAGCAGGAGAGCTTGGCAGTGCTCTCGCTCCTGACATCCAAGACATTTGCTAAGACATCCGCCGCAACTCTGCAGCTGGTTTGCCGCTCGGCTCACCTTCAGCGTGTGGTCTTCAGCGACAAGCGTGACATCGTACTCAGGTCGCAGCCGGCACAGCTCTTCTGCGCAGCACACCCCCGCTATGCCACCGCCGACGACCACACAGCGCAGTGGCTCGCCGCCGTCTGCCGGCTCCTTGTGGCCCGGCATCCTGAGGCCTGCCTGAGGCTCTGTAGAGAACAGGAATGAAAGCCAGGCTTATATTTTGTAGTGTAGGACAAGAGGCTGAAGGCTGAGGGAGAGGCCTTGGAGCGGGCTGCGACTGGTTCTTACAGACGGCCTTCCCGACTGGAAACATGGCCAGTGGAGGTACCTGCACCTCACACTCTGAACACACTGGCTGCCTTTGTACACTTCAACGCTGAAGCGCAAACCATGCCAACTCTTGCTGCCGTGCCGCCGTGGCACTAGTCCTTGGCGGCAGGTTTCCTGGCGTGCTGCTCGCCGTCCACGCCGTGCTTCTCCTGCATCTTCCGCAGCTCCTCCTCCTTATCCTTTGTGCTGATCTGCACGCACACGCACAGGCAGACTGTCAGCACACGGTGTGCTTGCTGTGGAGAGCGTGGAGCTTTACAAAAGCTTTCAGCAGGTTGCCGTGCAGGCGTATGCAGCGAGCCAGTGCAGCTCTGTAACAGTCAGCGCAACACAGCAGCGCGTTGCAGGGCGCAAAGCCAAGGCTGCAGACCAAGCGCTCACCTTCTTGTTCTGCCTGGCGGGGTTGAAGTACAGCACGATGAGGTAGCGGTTTGCCACGTTGAACCCAGACAGGTGGTCCACCGCCATCTTGGCGTCGTAGATGTCCTCATACACGACATAGGCGGTGCCGCGCGTGTCCTTTGCGGAGCCCCTGCGGACGCGGGCCGCCACAAGACATCACCACTCGCAAGCGCCCCGGCTGCCACCCCTGCGCCGCTCAAGACGCTACCGCACAGCGTTGGAACACACAGCTTCAGCAGCTGCTGGAGCAAACACAGGCATCAGGGGCGCACAGCCTGATTTGCCGCACAGCCCCAAACTTGCCGAAGATGTCATACATCTCGTCCGCAGAGATGTTGAACGGCAGGTTGCGCACGTACAGTATCCTGCAACAGCCTCGCGGCCGCGCGTCAGATAACCAGGCGCACGCCGGCATGCACTGCTCAGCGTCCAGGCCTGCCACACGGCGCCGTGTCGCACGCTCAAAACACAGCAATTACGCGCGCCTGGTGACCTCGGGCGGCAGCCTCTGGTTGCGGCTGCGCACGGCCGCGGAGGCCATTTCGCTTGAGTGTCACGTCAGGGCCAGCAGCCCCTCGGTCTGCCTTCTGCAAGGCGGCGTCCCTGGAAGAAGCAAACGAGGCAGCAGCCACGCGACTTGGTGCCGCCAACCTCAGCAAATGTCGTGTCCCAGCGGTCACGCACTCTTCGGAACAGCACAGTGCGCTCTGCTTTCCAGGTCTATGCTTGTCTGCGAGCTCCCTAGACACTCGGGCGCCCTCTGCAGCAGCAAGCTCCGTGGAAACCCTTCGAGTCTGATCAGACTGATGAGGGCCTGCATGACAACACCAATGTGGGCATGGGGGGTCATCAGGCATTGCGCACGTCCTGAAGCAGCAGCTGGAAGAGCGAAGCGTGTTTGTTCATCAAGGGCAACGGCCGTATCAAGACAAAGCGCACTTTGGTAGCGCTTGAGGGCCTGTAAGACGCCCGCATGGTCTGGGACTGGCAGCCCGAGGCTCGGAAGCAAGCCTTGAGTCAAAGGAGGTAGCCAGTGTGTGTCAGGCAGGCGCAGATCACCTGCTGGGGAGACCCAGGGCGCAGAACACGCGTGCCCGGCCGGGCAGAGGGGGGCGCGGGGCAGCATGGGCGGCGGCGCGTCCAGGCCGGACCCTGGCGCCCACGATCGGCTGCTCGCCGAGTTCTCGGGCAGCGCGGCCATCGACATCTCCGACCCCTTCTGGGCCAAGATGCTGCGCTTCCCTGTGCCGCTCACGCAGCTGCCGCCCGCGGAGGTGGAGGCTGCGACGGCCCACCACTGCGAGGAGCTGGGTGCGCGCCGCGCCCCGCGCCGCTCCCCGCCCCGCCGCCCTCCGGCGAACTGCATCACGAGCTGCTCACGAGCTGCTCAAGCAGCGCCCTGCAGGCTTGTGGACGCCACGCACGCTTGCACGCGCAGCTAGGCGCTGTGGCCAGGCGTGCCGGACTGGAGGCTTGAGCACGTGCCTGTGCGCTGCGCTGCACGCACGCACGGTGCAAGTGCACGCCGAACGTCCGAGGGCGCTGGCCTGCGCGCAGTGCGGCACAACGCGGACACACGGCACCTGCAGAAGCTGCTGCACCACGTGATCGAGCGGCTGCGCGGCGCGGCCAAGCGGCGCGGCAGCGCCGCGGAGGCCGTGAACGCGCTGGTGCTCGCGCGCGTCGTGCTGAAGTACCTCGCCGAGGGCCTCGCAGGGCCGCAGCTGGCCGCCTTTGTCGACGCGCCCGTCGCGCCCGCGGCCTCGCAGCCTGCGGACCAGGGCGCGCGCCCTGCTCATGCCTGTCGCGCACGGCGCCTCCTCGCCGGTCGCGCCAGGCCAGGACTGGCCGAGCGTGTCGCCGCTCTTACGCCCTGGCTCGTCAGGCTGCGGTTCAGGCCGCGCCCCCGACCCGTGCTGTGAAAGGCGTCACATGACCGCGTCACTTGACCGTCAGCTCGCCAGCATGCTGTGGCTCCGTCAGGCCCTGCGCTA
>JAABUP010007598.1_pt1 | contig 14393 bp, 16 predicted proteins | sample 5559201 | NCBI WGS metagenome assembly JAABUP01 (sample SAMN10711887, study PRJNA513373) | rock metagenome | isolation source: Antarctica rocks | place: Antarctica | reverse complement strand
ATAGGGCTCTCACCTTTGATGGAGTGATTGCAGGGCAGGCACCGGGGTGCCCTAATGTTGGGCTGGCTCCCCACAGTCCCCTCCACATCTGACCACCACAGATTATCTGCAGCATTGTGTCACAGTCATTCTCCCTCGATGGTTGTACTGTGTGCGGTAGCCAAGTTGAGCGCGCTGGCCCTGCTGCTGCTGCTTGGTGACTCAGGGCTTTGAAACAGATGACGGCGCTAAGAGCAGACAGGAAGATAGAAAGACATGCGTATGGCATTCTGTTCACGTGAGTGACATATAGCACTGGACCATTGCATTAGACAACGTGCGTCTTGTTAAGCTTGCAATGGTTGATGGCTTTGCTTTGAACCAGACAGCAGTCAAAGACAGTTGGCAGCATTATTTAGGTGATTTTCTTCATGGTCATTTAGGACAGCAGCAGCTTTTTCATAGTTTTGACATTCAGGGGTTTGTCAGACAAATAACAACACACTGCTTTCAGCAAACCAGGAACAAGAATTGGGTGTTTAATGAAGGAAAAACGCCGCTCAACGACACAGTTAGGTTACAACATTTAGCGTTGGTTTGTGCAACAGCAATGCAGTGTTCAGTCATGCAGCTGCTATGACATGTGATCAAGCTGCATTCAAAGCAAAGCCAACTCAAGCAGTGTGCACAACACTTACTTGGTGATGGTCCATGGTTTTCAGCTATGCCTATCTGTTGTCCTCTGTGCCAGTTGAGCCTGGTCAAGCGTGAAGTCCCAAATTTTTGATTAAGTTGCTCATGTATACATGTATCTCGCAAGCTCCTGATCAATCAGGTGACATTTGCACTTGACCATTGTAGTAAGTTTCTTTTGCACAAGCAAGTGCAGCAGCTGAGCAGGGGTGACCCACCTGTGATGACATAGGGCATATCAGGGTCCAGGTCTTTCAGCAAATCCAGAACTCCCCCCACAAACCACATGGTGTCGTCGTCACCATAAAGCATCCACTTGTACCCAGACCCATTCACAGCCTGCGCATCAGCACAGCAATGCTTAGTGGCAGTCAAACTAGCATTTGTGTGTGCTATTCATCTCTGCCAAACAGCATTCATGGACACCAAGCAGCATTCATGTACTCCGAGCAGCATTCATGCATGCCAGGATGTATGTTGAGGGCCTGCTTATTCAAATGGCCAAGACAATGTCCCTAGGGCATGTGGGATGGGATGGGATGGGATGGGATGGGATGGGATGGGATGGGATGGGAATGGAATGCAGATGAGAATAGGAACAGATGGGGATGGACTGTCCACAGGGCACATGGGATGGGTCGGATCGAAGATCAACTCTGTGCTGGGTACCTCATGTGCAAGCCATGGGGTGAAGGCTGCCCGGGGGTCCCCAGGGTGCTTAGCCCTTAGGGGTGGGGAGTCATCAGCATATTCCACCCAGATCTCGCCGGAAGCTGCAGCGTCTGCTGCGTGCTTGGTGACTAATGCGGGGTCGTTTACAGTGACTACTGTCTTGATGCCCTGCAATACCACACTGCAAGCTCAAGGCATGCATGGCGTTGTGCATGATTGTAGCAAGTTGTAATGCACAGGCGGTCTCATCTGATGCACGTTCTGTGACCAGTGCATGCGCATCTACAGTAAAGACCATAGCGTATGCATGAGAGAATTTCCAGCTGGAGGCAAGAATATTGCCATGGCTGTGTACAACATGAGCAGATGTACTCGTGGGCATGTGCGACATTGCATGGAGCATCTGCTTTAGGCTTGTCTGATGACAGTTGGAGGCAAGCATAGGCTCATTTGACATGCTTGCTCAGACAATGCATGCAATGCAAGGTTGCAAAGTGATGGGACAATTCAGCCAGGTTTGTGTTGTGGTGCGAAAGCCTCTCATGCACTGCGACACTGCAAAGTGATGGGGCATGTCAACATCAGAGTCATGACCTCTGATGCCAAAGCGTTGCAAAAGCAGCAATAACGTCCCCTGGTTTTGACAATTGGCGTGGGCATGAAGGAATGTATATACATAAATGTCAGCTGTTGCACTTGGCAACAGAGTATTAAGTTTGGTACTAAGATTTTTGTTGAGGCTGGGCAGCATGTCCAGTAGGTGCATGCTTGAACTGAGCCAGTTACCTTATGCCATTGCCTGCCAGCTTGTACTAATGGTACATGTGCCTCGTCTGCCGGGAATGCAACGAGCAGATCTTGTTGCCCGACAGGATACTTGCCCTGAAATGATCCCAGCGCTGCTGCTGCCTCATATACATTGCCAGCACCTACTCTGATGGCATCGACTGTCTTGTTTGCAGCCTTTCGCAGGCTGTCAGACTCAAGCAGCTTTTGCGTTGAGACCTCACCTAAAGGTGCCTGTGCTTGCAATTTTGCTTTTGCAGCTATTCTGCCGGCTGGCTCGGTCACCTGGGCACCGTCAAGCACAGCTCACAGAAGGCAAAAAGATCTGACAGAATTCCGCAGGATTGCAGATACAAGGTTGCACTGGGGCGATTTGCGGGTGCTCACTATTGTTATGCCTAGCAGACACAGGGCAAGCAGCAGTCCTCCGGCTATAATTTGTGTGGAGCGATGAGGTTTCCGCGACATCAACGGCCTGCGCATGGCTGCGGGTACAAAGACACACCAGCCGAATTGACGCCTGAAACCTCAAGGACCTTCAGTGACCTTGGTCTGCAGTGTGAAAGCAGCGGACTTCGTCCGACGCTGAAAACGATGCAGTGCCCCAGAGCAATACGGCGACCGGCAAAGGAAGTCTGCCAAGCGGCGGTTAAAGTTAACTACCGCGTGGTGGGCCTGTTTTGGGTCCATGCATTGCGATGTATACTACCACGGCGCGACAGAGTCGCTCAGGCCAAACAACGCAAATATGTGCTTGTTGCAGACCGGCGCGACCTGCCTCCTCGACAAGGGGATACGATGCAGTACGTCGTGAGTTCTCGGTCGTGCTGTGGAAAGCGGAGCAGAGGGCGCTTGACGAGGGCTTCGGTGAGGCCTTTTTGCAGCAGGCATTGCAGAACAGTGATCTGGCATATGATTTGCCATATATGCTTGCATGCCAGCAGAGGATCCTGTTCGGTCGTGGGCGCTCTGTCATTTGGTTCGAAAGATGTTTCGCGTTTGCTGGAACCACTAAACTTTACCTCTCAGTTTGTTGCATGCACTAGGTGTGTACTTCTGGTCTGTGACGCTGATAGGGAGACCCAGCGTCATGTCGGATATATTAGCCAAAGCAATGGCAAAGGCTCGTGCCCTCTGGCAGGATGGTCAATATCAACAAAGTGTCGAGGTCATGCAGTCTTTGGGCAACTCTGACCTGCCTCCTCAGGTAACATCCTACCATGAAATGGTTGGATCGTCAGGTGCATTACATCCAGCAGCGGGAGGACAGCATAGTTTGATTTGCACAGGCGCAGCACAACAAGCTAATGGCCAAATTCTTTGCTGAGGATCACCAAGACCCAAAGGGTCTGCTGACTGCTCTGCAAGCATTAGAGAAGGTCTCGTCTTGCTTTCTGCTTGAATTGCCAGCATGTCAATTCAGAAGCTCTTTTCTGTCTTGTTAAAGCTCTTGTTCATCTCTGTGGAGGCTGTATGGCAAATGGGTGCCATGCAGGTGGCAAGCACCCAGAGCTCATCCTTAGTTACCTACGCAGACCATTACGAAAGTTCAGTGTTGAGGCTGAACATGGTGTGAAATCATGCTCTTCAGTCGTGCATGCTGCCCCACGGTTGCATGAAGTCATATTGCTTCTCGTCACTGCATCCCCACCGAGTTTCCAGCGCTAACACTGCATGTAATGCATGTATGGTTGCATACTGCATATCTGCAAGCAGCTCGTCCCCTACACTTGCCTCTGCCACTCATTCTGGCAGTACAGATGGCTCACTCTTTCTGGCAGTACAGATTGCTCAGGATGTCGCTGCCTGCTGTTGCCGTTTGTATAAGACCTTTGTCACCTATGCATTGCCTTCTCACGACCAATGTTGCCTTTGCAGCACTCTTCATCACCCTTCACTGCGCTACCGCTTTATGGACCTGGCTGCTGTTGCAGGCAATTCTGCTTGTCCAGCAGAACAAGACCACCACTGCTTTGGAAGTGCTGGAGCCCTTGTTTGAGCACATTGAGCCCATGCAAGAGAATGTGGCTATCAGGGTGTGCTTGCTGCTCATGGAGCTGTATCTTAGCAGCAGCAACTACGCACAGGCTGCAAGTAAGCTCTTTCTATTGCATTGCATACTTGCTGAACAGCAAAATTCGCAGTTCTGTATCTGCAACATTTGCAACACAGGGGTACTTGCATGCAGTCAATCATTGTCGTTGGTATGCTGATTGCCAAAAGAGGACCTCATTCAGGGAGCCACTCAGGACTGTACGTACCCGACCCTGGGACACAGTCTCATGTCTAGTGAATGATTTGAATGAGTGATCCAGTGGCCTCTGCATATTCCTGGGCAGGTCATGCAACCCTTATTTGTCAGTCTTGGATGTGCGTTGGCCATGTCAGCGTTATCAGCATCATCGGCACACGCAGATGACGTGCTCAAAGTAGATTCGGCCAGATACACGTAAGCACCGACATTACCACGTATCTGCAGAGGTTTTGCACTATCTGGAGACTGCATATGGAGTGATGCCAGACAGCCCAGAGGACAAGGAGAGTCTGGCTGGACAAAATTCTGACTTGGACATTGGTGGGGACCCAGCACAGGCGTCAGACCCATCAGACCCCCCTCGGCCCCCCAGCAGAGGAAGCTCGGAGCCCCCCAGACCCCCCAGCAGGTGCTGTGTTTCAGCTCTGCCTGGTCCCCAAGTCCCAAAAAAGCATTATGCTGACAACACCGATGAGTGTGATCACAGTTGTGCAGCATCCTTTTCTGTCAAGTGCTGATTCTTCACAGAATGTGGGTCATTCTGATACGTGGATGTCAAAGTTGAAGGGTAGAGTGACACAGATTTTGACTCCATCAAAGTTGTCAAGACAGAGTTCAGGTCTGTACAGCAGCTGTAATCATCATCAAGAATCTGCGTGTACTTGAACGTTGCTGTTACACTCACGTTAATACTTAATCACTGAAATAAGGAAGAGGAGTGTATGAGGCTTTGATGCAGAGCTGGATTATTGCAGGGGAGCAGAGCCAAGCCGCATCACTGATAACCCCCCTCCAGGGTTCGGGGGTCAGGCAGACCCCTTCACCAGCCCCCCCAAAAGCGACAGCATTGGCAGCGGGGTCACAGACGAAGGGGAGATTGCAGCAGTGCTGGGCAGGATGCTGGATCATGCAGGCCGCATGGATGTTCAGGCTGTTGGTCAGGTATGTGCAGCTTCTGTACACCAATGTTGAACAACTCTGTTACAGCGCACCAATGCAACATCGTGCACTGTGACTGTGGCTGTGAGTCAGATATGCGTGCAGCACTGCTGTACAGCAATGACACTGCAGCAGCACAGTGTCAGTTTGGATGCTGAACAGCAGAATGCACATTTGCACCAGACGGCTGCATATGTCCCGTGCATTATACTGGTGTGACGTGGTTGTTGCGGTACAGTGTTGTTACGAAAACTCAACCTGTGTACAACATCACTGACTGTCACCCTGCAGCTTGCTTACACAGCTTGGTTGTGTCAGGCCATACCGGTGTAGTCTATGTCTGTTTCCACTTTGTTGATGGGCAAGTCACATCTCGCAATCAGCAACACGCTCATGGCATACAAGCATGGCATTGACACATCCACAGCGTGTCAGTACGGAAACATGTGTAATCATGCAGCTGCATTGTGCCTCACATCAAGACAGAGCGGCAGCAAGCTACATCACCTTCATTCGCAAACAGGCAGCTCACAACTTGTCTGTTGAGGATCAATATTGACACCTCTGGAATTTTGGAGACACTATCACATGCGCTTGAGAGTGATCTCACAACCAGGAGCAGATCTGACGCAATATTTGTATGATCCAGCCATTTTACCAGGCTCTGCAAAACAGTGCATCCTTGGGCATGTGTGTCTGAGATCCAACCTATCACGAAAAAAAAACAGGAACGCGTCTTGATGAGGCAGCAGTGTACAGGGGAACAGGTTCATGGAAGTAGGAGGAGTGTCGGTGGTCCAGTTGGTGAGAATTTTGAGGGCGAGGCTCAATCTGTCGCTCAATCAGCTGAGGCCAGCCCGCTGGGATATCAAGAGCATCCTTGCTGCCGACCCTAACAGCCCTCAGGTATACAATTGGTTGAAGCGCACTCTCACTGTTATGCTGATGATCGATTGAGTGCCTTTGGTGCTGTATCAAAGACTGGCTTGCCAATCAACCCATTTGTTTGTTTCTTCATCCATCCATCCATCCATCCATCCATACATTTGTCCATCCATCCATCCATTCATTCACTCATTTGTTCAACACCTGTCTTCCCCTCAGGTCAGGTTCGTACAGCTCTGAGCAGCTCCCTTAGAGAGCCTCAGGGAGCATCCCTGTATGACTTTCTGCTGTGGCAGTCAGCGTACCAGCAACAACGTGTGTTGATGTGGTCTATAACAGACTGAACAAGTTCAGTTGTCGCCAAGGGAGTATCTTGCTGCCTCATGGCCCCTTCAGAGTGTGGACCATCAGCAAGGGGCACACACACAGGCACAGACTTCATGCAACATTGTCAGGATGCTCCAGCCAGTGTGTTCCAGCTGAACTGCATGTTGTTTTGTACCTTTCCTGGTGTGCACGATCTGCCACCAAATGTTGCTGAGCCCTCAGAGCCATGGTGCTTAACACATTTTCAATACCTTTTTGTGTTTAGGGTTTACACTTGAGGTTTCAGGATTTAGGGTCTAGACTTATTTGTCTGGCGATGCAGGGGATCTCACTCAAAGCGCAGCTTGAGCTTCAGAGGCAGGTCTACCGCAAGTCAGCCAAGATCCTGACGCTCAACTCCAGCTCCAATGCTGGGGACGCCCCTGCCCTGGAACAGCCCTCTTCACATGCCCCAGACCAGGGGCCCAGGGGCGTTGCAATGCTGAGCAACATGGGCTGCGTGCAGCATGCCCAGCACAAACACAGCACCGCAGCCCTGTGCTTCTCCCAGGCTTTACGCAAGTGTGCACAAATGCCATCTCAAAGCCAGGTACACAGTCTCACATCCACACACAGTATCATGTCAAGAGCGCACATGTGACGTCTCCATACCTTTATACATCTCAAAGCCAGGTACACAGTCTCACATCCACACACAGTATCATGTCAAGAGCGCACATGTGACGTCTCCATACCTTCATACATGTACACGGTAGCATGTCCTGGCTCACTCTGCGCCTCTCATTGCTGCTCAAAACGGCTATCTGTCCTTCCAGAGATCTGTCCTAACACTGGTGGGGTGTTCAGCCCTGCGCTGAACAGATCGATTGCAGTAACTGTTCAGCCTGAGAACGTTGAAAGAAACCAGCTCTGCGGCGCTTTAATTGTTGCAGTCTCCCTGTCCACAGCCAGTCACACTGTGACCAGAAGCATCCATACAACTATTCGTCTTTACTACAGGCAAGTAGGGTTTGAACCCTATGGTTTGAACCCTATGGTCTAAACCCTAAGCCCAATCTACCTCACCCTGAGGCCTTTCTCGCGTGAACTGCCTCAAGTCTTAATGTTTGGTTTTTTGCTGCAGAGTGATGCTGGGTCCAAGGTTGCTCTGGGTCACAATGCTCACCTGCACATCACCTACAGCGCAGGCCTGCAGGCGCTTCAGCTGGGCAAATTCAGCACCGCACTGCGCTGTTTTCAGGTCAGACGCATCCTGACGGTCACAAAGCTGTTGGTGTTTGCATGTGCATCTAAAGGATGCATACCATCCATGCGTCCCTGTAGCTTCAGGATCTGTATCCCCTTTGCGTGCCAGGCAGGAACTGGTGGTACTGATTTTGCGGCCAACTTTGGCTTGTGAAATGACTGTCTGCCAGCAGCAGGTGTGTACAGGCCCTGAACTCAACCCACGTTTTCACACTATGCGATTTTTGGTGACGCTGCTGTTTTGGGTTTTGCTTGACCTTGCGGGGCTTGAGGTCTGCCTTGTGCTGACGCTACTTAGCGTATTCTTGAGACACGAGTTGTACACAGAGGGATGCAGCACTGTGTTCAGCCCAAGGTCTTGCAGTCACTTGTTAGTGCATCAAGCGACACTGCATGTGTCCGCCTGTGTCTGTCTGCTTGCCTGATGGTCTGTCTGTGTATCTGTCTGTTTGTGTGTCTGTCTGTCACCGGCGTGGCGATCTCGCACACCACATGCTCAGGCACAACTGTGATGCATGCAATAACCACACGCCATGTCGATGAACTGGCAAGTTCAAGATGTGCATGTGCGTCAAATGCATCTCATCTGTACAATCAGCATGCATGCAAGACCGTGCTGACTTGCTTGACCTCGTGGACTGCAGGTTGCTGCAGCTGCTATGATTAACAAGCCTTTACTGTGGCTGAGAATGGCAGATTGCTGCATGGGGGTGCTGCAACCACAGCCACAAACTGCAGACCTGCACCCTGAGCTCACTGGCGTGGCTAATCACATAGGTACAGACCTGGAGGTTAGGGAAGCCTGAGACAATAAGTATTGTGGATACACCCTGTCCAGTGTTGGAACAAAAATAGAAACGATCTGTTCAAAAATCAGAAAACTGGAACAAAAATAGAAACAAACTGTTAAAAACATTGGAAAATTGAAACATAACAGACACTTAAACAGCTAAAAATGTAAGAGTAATAAACCTGGTTGCTCTCTCTCTGATCGAGAGAGCAGAGGTCAGCAACCACACTGGAATGTGGCTGTGATGATACACGTTTAGTTTGGAGCGCAAGCCTTGTCCTGCCAAGTCACAGTTGCCTTGTTCTGTGATGCTGTTACAGTCCCATCATAAATCATCATAAATTATCCTTCATCATGATAAATTATTGTAAATCATCATAAGTTATCCATAAACAATCATAAGTTTTCATAAATTATCATAAATTGTAATTATGCTCCCGTCCAGCTGCATCACTATATCTTTGATCCGTCATACATTTACAGCCTTTCCTACCCTTCCAGAATCCTGTCAGGCTATCACAGTCTCATCCTATAGTGTCATCATGGTTCTGTCTTGATGTTGTATCATCATTTCCTTTCGTCTCGTCCGCTTTTTTGTGGAGCCACACACTGTCCAGCAAGCTGCATATTGCCTGCTGTGGTCTCCTGCAACTCCCTGTCTGCGGCGCATTCTGTTGGCCAGTGTAAGTATGGGCCAACCCAGGGGGAAAATCATAAGGTGTAAATCTTGCAGCCATAGCACTGCAAGGCATACTGCCTGCTGCAGAGCAAACCCACTTGCATGCGTCATTGCCCTTGTTTGCAGGCAGCTCATACAAGACACTTGGCATAACACTAGCAGAGGAGGAGGAGGATTTAGCAGCTTAGCTCTGGCGATGGCACAACATTATCTCGTGCATTTGGCATGTTGCTGCCTGTTCGCCTTTCGTATCAGCTCTCCCAGGTCTGGCTTGTACAGATCGTGCTTGAGTGTCTCTTTGGTGTCATCCTTGCAGGCAGTCAAGCATGGCAGGGCGTGGTGCACCAGCACATAAGCTCAGATGAGGGCTCAGCATCACAGCTGCCGTCATGTCAGCAGAGCATTGCCAGTGCTCAACTAGCGAGTCGGGCTCAGAATCTGGCTGAGCCTGACTACAGCACATCTGCACAATCGCCTGCAGCAGGTAATGCATGCAGCATGCCACAAACAGGCTGCATGACGCCATGATATGCCACATGACCCACACCGTGTTCATCTGCACATGTCTATTCTTCCTTGATATGGCTGGTGCTTATCAGCTTATGTGCTGTTGGTTGCTTATCGTTGCGAGACTTTGCTTGTTGCACTTGACAGGCTGTACTTTCTTCCCATCCGGTTCTGTCACTCCTGCATCCTAGTAAGCAGTATTCCCATTCATATGATCCATCGTTCCAATCAGCTCTGGACTGCCCTGTCTAATTCTGTATCCCACTGATGACAGTTGGCATTATGTGAACACGGGGGAAAAGACAGGAACAAAAAAAAAGCCAGCAGCTCATATTGTGCTTTGCAAACTCCCAATTGCAGCCCAACCTCCCTCAACCACATTCACATGTGCCAGGGTTCTCTTCATGTGCCAGGGTTCTGCTTCATGCTGACTGCAGATCTAAGGTTACACCATGCATCTACAACTTACCACGCTGAGTCACCTTCCTTTTGATGCTCTTTGTGTTGCTTGCCATGTTCATGGATATGACTGATATGCAGCTGTTGGGCTGATGCAGGTGTGCCACCACAACAATGCATTTCCAATTTTGCCACACAGTGTCTCCAAAACGCCATTTTCCTTTCCGACCAAGCAGCTGCCCGTTGCTCTTCATCGCAGCACAAGTCACAACCTTCATCTGACAACCCAGCTGGGTCAAACAGCTTGCATGATGCGTTGTCCAACCCTAATGGGCTCCCATACCCCAGCAATGGGCACAGAGGGGCCATAGGAGCTACCCGGGGGAGCGTGGGGGAGGGGTCGGCTGCTGAAGCTGCTGAGCAGCTGGCCATGCTGTCCCTTGATAGAAGCCGAGCAACATTAGGTACATCACAGACAACACCGCCTTCATGTGCAACCTAAGGATTGTACATTCATGTTGTATAAGATGTGTGAGTTGCATCTTTAGACCAATGTGGTTACAATCCAAGCACAGCTAACAGGTCCAGTACCAGGGTGAGTTGAGAGGGTGCAAAAGGTCACCTTTTGCTTTTTGAACAGCTTTTCTTGTATCCACTGACTTCTGTGTGCAGAGGCGAGGTGCGATATCACGTCAGATCACTGAACCAGCAGTGCCTGCCCTGAATACAATTGGCTATATGTTGTGTATAAATACCACTGCTATTACTTGTAGCACAACTGTCAAGGGTATTGTTCATTACCTACAGCTCTACCATTGTGACAGTCTTACAAGCAGAGATGGTGCCGGCTACACACTGCCTTGCTGTCATGTGGTCATCTTTCAAGCATACCACATGTGCCTTGAGTCTGTGCTCTTCTCGCTTCACGCAACTGCTGTTATGTTTCTAGCACCCCTCAGCTGAACGCCCAACCAATAGCAGTGCTACTTGCCTGGCGGGAAGAGGAGGGTCAACAATATAAGACGCGCTGGCTGCTGTTGCTGCAAGGATTGGCCTACTTGCAGCTGCAACAGCAACAGTGGCAGCAGGCTGTGGCCAGCACTGAACAGTTGATTAAGGTGGGTCTAGAGTTATGGGTGCCTGAACCGACTCTGAACGGTTTCTAACAGCAGGGATAGGATTTAGGGTGGTGGCAGACTGTGCCCAACCCTAGTCTAAACAGTATCTGACAGTAGAAACTTTAGAGTGGTGGCAGGCTGTGGCGTACACTAAACAGCTACTGAAGCAAGGAGGGCTGCCATATCAGCTAGAGCATTTTGGATGCTGTGCAGTTGGCCTGCATCTGGAAAGGCGTTCTATCTTGCGTTTGCATCTTGCAATCTTGTCAAGCACCTGTTGCATAAGCTTATTCATGCTTCCATTCAAAGTCACGTGCATGAAGCTCTGGACAGGTCCCATTGACAGGGAACAGCAGCAGATACTGTTTCTTTGTTAATCATGGCTACTGACATGATAAACATCACTTCTTTTCTGCACGCTGCTATCATTATCCCTATCGTCGTTACTGTTAGTGCTGTCGTCACAAACGGACTTACGTGGTGCAGGTGCCAGGCTTGTCATCAGAGCACCAGCTGCTGGCTCACTGCTACGCTGCAGAAGCCCTGTGTAACCTTCAGTCACCACAGCAGGCGGCGCAGCAGCTGCATATAGCCGTCACCCTGCAAAGCTTCTCAGACCGCCATCAAGCTGAGCGACCTGTGGCAGAGGTTGGAGCTGATGCTGCCCCCCAGGTCTGCAACTGCATTTGTCCGTTTGATTGTCTGTCTGTTTGTTTGTTTGATTGTTCCTTTGCTTGTTCGTTCGATTGTTCATGCATTCACCCATTCATTCACGCATGCATGCTGTTGATTTACTCAAAATACATTGTTTCATCCACCCATACATGCATCCATCCATCCATCCATCCATTGCTTCACTTGTTTGTTCATTCGTTTATTCACTCATGCATTTGTTCATTCCTTCACTCGTTTGGTCATTCATGCATGCATTCATTCATCCATGCATTCATCATCCATTCATTCATTCGTTCATTATTCACTCACTCATTCATTCATGAGTTCATGAGGTCCTGTTTCAGGTTATGACCACCTAGTCAGCATAGTCACCTTCCGTATAAACCTACATCATGTTCTTGGCTAGACAAGTTGTTCGTACACTGTTCTTAAGTAGGTCTGAGGTCTCACGGGACGTGCGTTGTTCTGTTTCGTGTTCTGCTTTCTGTCTTGATTGCTTCCTTTGTCAAGTAAGTCCCAAGGTCCCGCAAATTTGCTTCCTCTCTCTACTAGCTACTTCCCTTGGCCTTTCCAAGCAGCATTGATGTGTGCGCACACTTTGGGTATTGCTTGCGCATAGGTTCAGCAAGCAAGATCCTACACCAAGCAAGCAATTACAGCACACACCACGTACCCTGTGTACGTCGTGCGCACACGTTCCCGAAAACAAAAGCCAGCAAAGCTTGAAATCACCGGCAGCTTTGATGTTAAGCTGTTCATGCTGCAACATGCATGTTGCAGCAGCAGATTTGCGTGTACATCTCTGAGCCAATAATACGTGAACCCAGCTTCCGGTTGTGCAGCAAGACGCAGCCATCAATCATTCAATGGTTTCTCTGGTGCTTGAGATGATTAGCAGATCCATGAGACATTTTCCCAACCAACAATCAAGTGACACAGAAGATGTCATCAGTCTGGTCAGCTGTGCTTGCAACTGACAGCATCTCACTTGCATGCTGCAGCAGCACTTTGGCCACACACCTTCTCAGATGGCTGTATATCCCTGGTACAACGCCAGGATAGCAGACATCCAATCTCAGCTGCGCCGTGCAAGACGACAAAATCCGAGGAGCCCAGAAGTCAGAAAGTTGCAGAGGCAGTATCAGACTCAGCTACGGCATGCAAGGACCCGCCACAGTCAGCAGGAGATCCAGCAAGAGGTCCTGGCTTTTTGTTTTGCGCCTCTGGCAGGCAATTGCTGCAGATTCCTGGTGAATGCACAGTTTTGTGACTCAGCTTTGCTTGTCTGCAGGACGTGGGGCGAGTGGACGCAGCCTCGCATGCTTTGCAAGTGGCAGTGCTGGTGAATGCGGCGTCAATGCAAGCCAACCAGGGTCAGCTGCAGCAGGTGTGCTCTGCTGCCTCATCCATGTTCTTCTTTTCTTTGAGTTATCCTCAACCAAAGCATGCTCTGTTGCCTCATGGTTTGGCTGACACACGCGAACTGTACATTTGTGACTGCGCGTGTAATGTCTGTCTACCATCCTCATATACCATGTCAGCATGCAGAGATAGTTGTGCACTGTATATGCTACTGGTCCATAAGGCACCAAAAACCTTTTTGCTTTAGTCAAGGGCCCCTAAAAAGCAACATAGCCAATGTTGGCTGCCTTGGCTGTCCATAATGCTCACAAGATGCACGGATCTTGCCAATCTGAGCTACTGCCTGCGACGTCTTGTTACCTGTTGTAATCCGAATCGTGGAAGACCAATATGCAGGATATGTCTTGCAGGCCCATGACTATGCTTCCAGGGCAATCCACCTTCAGCCAGACAGTCAGCAAGCTCTCCTTGCCCTGATCTACGTGGAGCTCTGCAAGGGGAACTGCAGCCAGGCACTGTACATGCTGAAGCAGCAGCACCTGCCAGTACATTGACCCAGATCGCTGACATACAAACAGCTTGATTCGTATCGCTCGCTAATTCTGTAATTACTCGACAACTGCAGCTGGGCTAAATGATACCCTCGTAGGTGGCCATTCACAATGAATCAGGACTTGTGAAGCAGAAACTAATTGTTCTATTGCGTAGAAATTAACACAATCGCAACAACCAGTAACTTCCCGGGGTTTCCCGTGGGGCGTCAGGGTGGCCGAGTGGTCTAAGGCGCCAGACTCAAGTTCTGGTCCACGTATGTGGGCGTGGGTTCAAATCCCACTTCTGACAGAAGAAGCTTTTGCCAAGTTGCTGCTGCAGGCAGAACAGCCTATGGCAATAGAGTGCGCTGCTCCTTGAAATACATCGGTGTTTGTACAGTAGTCGTCAAATGTCTGTATCCAAAACCAGTCCTTGCTTAGCAGAACAGTTCGTGTGCGATGACAGCTCAATCTGACTGGCGGTACGGCCAGGTAGGCCTAGTAAACCATCGAACGCGTGTGTAGGTGGGACCAGTGCGGCAGATATCGT
>JAABUP010007597.1_pt1 | contig 14394 bp, 15 predicted proteins | sample 5559201 | NCBI WGS metagenome assembly JAABUP01 (sample SAMN10711887, study PRJNA513373) | rock metagenome | isolation source: Antarctica rocks | place: Antarctica | reverse complement strand
GGAGGTAGCTGAGGGAGCAGCTACTAGCAGTGGTGAAGAAGACTGGGGGGAGAGTGAAGCAGAAGAAGGGACAGCTGAGGCAGATGTCATGTGACTGGAATCAAACTGTTTGACGTTGTGAGCTGTCAGGTCTGCAGTCACAGCTTTTGGAGGGAAAGCTGGACTGTTGGAAAGCTGCCGTGACATAGGGGAAGCAGCGTCATGCTGCTCTGTGCCATGCTGTGCTGCGTCATGCTGTGCTGCATCAGGCTGTGCTGCATCATGCTGTGCTGCGCCATGCTGTGCCACACCTACACTTTGCACAAGCTGAGAAGAAGCAGAACGGGACAGTGGGGCTCTAGGTGCTGCAGCAGCTGCTGCTGCTGAAGAAGAAGTGAAGGGAGCCAGGGCGGCTGCAGCAGTGGCACTGGCAGATGACAATTCTGCCAGAAGGGCTTCTAGGGAAGCATCAGCCGAATCTGCCCTACCAAGGCCAACTGAAGAAGAAGCTTGACCAAGCATTGCAGCTGAAGAAGAAGAAAGACCGATCACTGCAGCTGAAAGCAAAGTGCCATAGGAATTAGCAGCGGCTGAAGAAGAAGGACGAATGTCATGTTGGTGCAACCAATGATGAAGCATGAGCAATCTCCAGGAAATGCGGAGAAGAAGATGAACCACCAGTAAGAGCATGAACCAGCCTCAAGAAGAAGAGCATGCATGTAAGCAACAAGAGCAGGCATGCATAATCTGTCTAAACAGTCAGCTAGATGATGTTTGAGTGCATCCTCCTGAGTAACAAACTAGATCATGATCGATTGTTTGTGTTGGTAACTAGCGACCACCACGACTTGAACGTTATTTTCCTAGTACATTTACGATACCTTGGAAAGCAACGAAATGAAGGATGCAATGCATGCAGGATTGCCATACAAAAGAAGGCAATGGCAATAGAGGGCCAAGAAAAGTTTTCAGCGGCTGCAACATCAGAACCAATGTACAGAAGATCAGCCCATCTCAGCAGCTGAAGAAGAAATGAAATGCCTCACCAGCAGCTGATGAAGAAGAAGCAGCAGGGGCAATCCCAACAGCAGCTGAAGAAGAAGCTGGATCAGGGGCAGATGCTACGACAGAAGTAGAAGAGGGGCAGGCTGACAGCGTCTCTGAGTCAGCATCGTGAAGAAGAGCATTTAGGATGTCATCAGCACTGTCCACTTGCTGAAGCCTGCTGCGCTGCTCTTCTTCAGCCAGACTCACCTGAAGAACATCACATGTTAGGAGTGTCTGTGCACCTGCGTACCTACCAAGACTATAAATATACATGGCACCAGGGATTTGCAAAATATGCTCTATGCTTGACGCCACAAAACTAATCCGGCAAACACATAGAATTCACCATAAACAGTGGTGTTTGCACCTGAATGCAAAGGAAGCGCCTCAGACAAAAGCTGGTGCATTGCAGTGCAAAGGGAGCAGAGTCAGTTTCTGAGAAGGGCAAAAGTTGTATGCCGCATGGATGCAATTATGTGTGCAACAAAATGAGTGCATATTGAGCTAGCACCAATCGCACACGGGTTGCAAATGTTGATTACACATCGTCCAGTAATTTCTATCACACGCAGTCTGGTCAGATCAAACAGACACTTCAGCATTTGCATACCTTGCTTTCAGCTGTCTTCATGTCAGTCAAGTCCATGCCATTGCTCTTGACCCTTTTCAGGCCCCACCCCTCTTCTTCCTTCTCCAACACCCACTCTTCCCCTTCTTCTGCCTCTGCATGCCTTGTTGAAACCTGCCTGTCTTCTTCCTCACGGCATGCCTCTGCATCCACAACAGGCTGGGCTGCTGAAGAAGAAGACTGCTCCCTGTGACTGTCCCGTCTGGCTGCCCCTGGCCCTGGTGAAGAAGAGGAGGAACGAAGATGCTGACTGTAATCGTCAGGACTGCTGGTGGTTGCTGCTGCTAGTGAGGAAGAAGAGGGATGCATGCTGAGCATGGCAGAGGTACTAGATCCTGCCACTGGCGAAGAAGAGGACTGTCTGTGCATCTCAGATAGGCTGTTCAAGCTGTGAAGTAGCACAGAAGAAGAGGACTGACGTGCCAGCTCAGCTGTGCGCAGATCCCCAAGCAATGCATCCAACACCACATCAGTCGATACCCTACTAGGGCTTGTTGACCTCTGACCAGGCTCTGCTGAAGAGGAACAGTCAACTTCTGCAGCAGATGCAGGTGAGGAAGAAGAGCAGAATGCATCTGCGGCTGCCAGTGCTGCAGAAGTACAGATAGCATCTGAAACGGACGCTTCTGCAGGAAGAGTGTTATATGGACTGCCTGCCTGAGCCTGATCAGGCATTGATGAAGAAGACTGCCGGGACAGCTCAGCTGGAGCGAGAGAAGAAGAGCAGGACAGCTCCCCCAACAGATCATTCAGGACATTATCTGCAGTGGTGACTGTATGCAAGAAGGCGTCCAAGCCGTGTGCCCCATCAGCTCCAGGTACAGAAGAAGAGGACTGCTCAGCTTCTGCAGCAGATGCATTGATGTCATCACATGACTCTCCCAGACTGACAGTGTTGACTGTGATCAATGCCTCTGTGATTACAGATGGAGCTAAATCTGTCTGCACAGGGCTGTCAAGTGAGTCATTCCCGCTGAATCTTGGAGCGGTTGGCGCCAAGCTGACAGCAGCTGCTGGTGCAGCTTCTGTACCAGGTGCTTGGCTGTGCAGGCCTGACAGCTGCAGAGCTGAGACGGGAGCTGAGATTGAGGAAGAAGACAGCACTCCACGATGGTCAGTCATCGCTCCCTCTGCATATCATCAGGGCAGCTAAGCAACTTCACTTTGCATTTGCTGTCAGGAAGTTTATGGCAGGTGTATTTACTACAATGCAAACATGACAACTGCCTTCGTTGTGTGCATCAAATAGTGTACAATATTTGCAGTTTGACAAATTGCTGAGCAACAGGGACAAAGAGATAATGCAACAGAGGTTGTGTATCACCGAACGTGAATCAGCAGATGTGCTATGCAGTGAAGTTTGCTGACTCTCCGTGCTGCTTTGGACGCTGAGGTGATTGTTTGAGCAGAAACTTTTGTGCAAATGATCAAGTGGTCCTGGCTGGTCCCTGTAAGCCTGTGAAATCTGTGCTGAACGACTGATGGAATGAACTGAATGACTGATCAGTTGGATGACCATTTGATTGATTGGCTGAGGATCAAAAGGCTTGCTCGCAAGACTGCACTGCAAAGAGGCAAATTGCGGTGGACACAGCAAAGCGAACAGCGATTGTGCAAGCCACGAGCCGGAGCGTGGCCTGCACCTCTTCTTCTAGTCTTTCACGTGCAGCGGCGGTGCATGTCGTCATGCAGCGGTGGCTGTACATATGTGGTACTTTTGAGGCTGCGGACAGGCTGTGCACGAGGCGGCACGTGCAATTTGCAGCACGTTAAGATTCGATTCTTAAAAAGCGTAGCCAGTGTTTTTCCACAAGATATTCTTGATGTAAGGAGACACAGCGCACAGGTGCAGAAGTCTCGGCAACGCCCCTGCAAGGCTGGGTCAGCAAATGCAGCTTTGCCTGCGTGCATCTTCAAGGGTTGGTCTCACACTTCTAAATGCAGGTTGACCTTCTGCAAGGCTTCTAGAGCTACCTTCCACCTCTGCCCTGATTGTTTCTTGGATAGCTTGCTGACACCCTTGCCTGCACAAAGCAATGCGTTTTTGATTCCGACAGTTTACCGAGCTTTGCTGAAGAGTGCAGTTTCGGGAACTGATCATCGGATTCATACCACTAAGAAAAGCAATGCGTTTTTGCATGGGACTGCAGTATCTGGGACAAAACACCAAAAGAATCGACGAAGTTCAAAGTCGGGTCAGATGTTGGGTCACAGGTGTGAGAGGGTGATGTATGTAGTTAGCAGGCAGTATGCTCAGCAGCATTGACAGCAGAAGACACTTGGGATCCCACCTGATCTGTTTTGCCGTACATCAGCAAGTTTCCATTCTGCTGTGCTGTCTGCTTCATTGTATTCCACAAGCTCCATCACTTTAGTGTCCACCCTGTGTTGTGGAAAACTATGTAAAATGCTATATGCACACAGCTGAGCACTTGCACAGCTAAAGTGCATGGCCTAATCTCTTAGAAGAAAGGCAAACAGACAAGCAGGACCACACTGATGGAATACTGGAATACTTGTACACTGATAAAGCCTGCCCTTTGCAGATGACACATCACACAGCAGGTGTATGACCTGCCACGCAAGATGACTTACTGGTTAGTGACAAGCCAAACTACATTCTGCTTGTCGAGGCAAAACCTGCCTTGCGCAGAGCAAAGGCCTTACTTGTTGCTGTCCTGGAGCTGGAAGGTGACAAGCATTGGCAGGTGCTGAAATCGCTGAAGGTCCTGAGGAACTCGTACCTGCCGCTCAGCACCCTGAACGCATATGCTGACTTTCAGAGCTTTGTTATGCTAGACACTGTCCCCAGTGAGACTGGCAAAGTGTCAGCAGCTGTGACTATGCTTGATGTGCCTACTTGCCTTGCTGAGATTGCCTAGCATGCTTACGCCCCGGAGGCTCAATGAATGCAGTTGAGTGACATTTGACATTTGCATGTAAGCCTTGGCACAAGTCATAACAAGTCATGCAGTGATTTCCCAGCTGTGTGTTACTAGGAGCGAAAGATAGCGTCAGATGTGACACACATAGGCAAGAACAGATAAATGACTTGCGTGCCCATTCATGCGCAATGGTATGTGGAATATAACATATACAAGAGCATAGGCTGCAGGTTTGCAAGCTTGGCGTCTGCATTGAAAGACTGACCGGTGAAGAGACCTCCACAGCAACCTCCTCAGCAGCCTCTCCAATCGCTTTGTGATATTCTTCTGAGAAATGGCGAGAAAATAACGCAATTTCATCCAATGACGGCGAGCCATACTCGTCCTCGGGCTGCAAGCATATTTTGCTCAATAGTGTTGACGCATGTTTGTACAAAGCCTGTTCAAGTCAGTGGCATATTAGGCAAGAAACCCAGCCTTTCTGAGCAGATGTGCGTAATAGCACTGAGTCACATGGGGCTGCTGTGGAGTATGCAGCGACAAAGACAAAAGAGCAGCTTGAAGCAATCATCAGTCTTTTAAGAATATAAACCATCAGCAGATGTTTCTGCACAGCCAGTTTACCGCAGATCTGACATATTATGGCCAAAAAACAGCTTGAAAGTTTGCAAGTGTTAGCTGGTACCACAAGGCAGGTATCAGACAGTGTGCACATGCTAGGAGGTGAGCAGTCTCGACAGCACAGCCATGCCACATACCACATACAAGGCAGAACCAACCTTGTCAAGCCGGATTTTGAGCTGCTTGTGTTTTGGGCTAGCCATTAGCGAGAACAGTGCTAGCTCTTGCATATCATCTTGCTGCAACACTTGTTGCGCAACCAGCAAGCCTTTGGCACCCCTGAAGTGATTCAATCACTTTATGGGCTTCACGGTGTCATGTGCACTGACAGGTGACAAGAGAAGCTGGAAGCTTGCTTGACGGCAGACACATTATCTGGGCAAGATGCAAGACGTGATAGGTAAAATCATGCAGGGCTGACTTGGTGTGAAGCTGCATGCCCATGCTTGTCCGCCACAAGTTGCAGTCTTGTCTAGGGCTTTTTTGACACATCCCTGACATGGTGGCCATATGTGCATGACGTACTATGCATAATTCAGAAGTGAGGGCGCAAGGTCCATACCAGTCAGTGTTGGCAGCATCTGTCATTGCTCCTGCATCAGCTTCATTGTCTTGTAGCATCTGCTGAAGCTCATCATTGTCAAGATCATCCTCATCATCAATCATGTCACTTTCTATCAGGTCAGTGTCATCTCCGTTGGCCTGTCCGTCAAAAGCTGCAGCCGCCATGCCAGCTAGTGAACAAATGCATGCACCAGTGTTGGAAGAGCATTTTGCCGCAGAGCAACTTTGATGTGACATCAGTATGCAGGCTGACAATCAATGAATCTGAGATGTGGATGTGGATGTGAACAAGCGACTCACCTACGTCAGCCTCCTGAGGTTGTGCTTCAGTATGAGCTGCTCGACACTGAGCTGACAAACTGTGACTACCAAAATCTCTGCAGTGACAAAAAGTCGGCGTCGAGTTACGAGATGAGACCAGAGTGTCAAATTCGAGACCATGCATGCGCACAACAACACCTCACGTCTTGTCTCGCAAAGGCGCCAGAAGGCGTGGCGCAAACCGCAGATTCACACGATCTGTGACCGGTTAGTGAACGGGTATGCTGGCTTGCCTGGCGACTTCGAAACGTTGACGACGGCTCGACATTGCAACAACACCATCTCACGGGTTTGCTAGTTCTGCCAGCTGTGCCTGACGTGGCAGGAGTCGTGACAGAGCTGCGGAGAACAGAGGTGGGTCGCAACAGTGTTTCTGCCGCTGTGGACCTCAGTAAGTCACGAAGAACTGACATTCTGCTCTGATCCCTTGCGGGAACTGGCGTAGTATTGCTGCCGAAAAGCAGTCTCACAATGGACTCTCTCACACAGGCTTTGGTCAACCTCTGTTGTGGTCTCGCTTCTGGTTTCGGAGACGTCCTCATGTTTGATCACTTGCTTGCTCGTACATCGATTGGGAGTTAAAGCGCGCTGATGCTTTTGCATGTATTGCATGATATTTTAGCAATGGTCATTCAAGGCCCAAGACAAAGTCACATGTCAGGCTCGACCTGCGTTGTTACACTTTGATGGCTTCTACACATCAGATGCTTCTGGCGCATACGCACTGACGTGTACCGTACACGGTGTACGCCATGACTGAGATCCGAAGTATGCTCAGACCTGATGCGATGTATGACGCTAATGCTCTGGAGTCACGGCTGCCCACGGAGAATGCTCTACAGGCAAGCAGGGGAACGCTGCCTCCACAACTTCAACTCCACAACTGCAGCAGAGCTCTGACAACGCTGCATATGTCGTTTGGTGCAGAATTACGACTCTCCTGAGTACCAACAGTGCAAAAGCCAAGTCAGCCACAGACAGTCCCAGGTCCAAGCTCAATGTTGTACTGAGTGCCTCACAAGCACTGTGCTTCTGTCAATTAGCAAGACCTGTCAAGGGGCATGCTGACGTTCATGTCTGCCTCTCAGGTGTTGCATCAAATATATCAGCAGGCAGCACAGGGATATGTCCATGGATCACCAGAAGGTGCATACCTTGATCCATTCTCACATTGCATGAACATTTTGCAAACTAACAGCCTTAATCTTTCAGCTCAGAAGCTGTCTCTCAGCCAGTAATGCAAAGCCATCTCAGATGCCACAATGTCCCACGCAGCAAACAAGCGTCTTTTTGTTCTGCTGAATGCTGCTGGGGTTTGAGTGAACGTCCTTGTATACATACACCGTACCTGATGCATGGAAAAGTTGCATGCGACATCATGGCGACATGCATTATTGCACCATGACTCTTTTTCCTTGTGGTTCTAAGCAAAAGCTTGGCTGACATATGCAGAAGTGGCAAAGCTGCATGATGCATTAGAGCAGCTTGGGCCAGTCAGTGAAAAGCATGGCATCATGGGCACAGCTGGAATAACAGACTTGATTAAGCAGCACAAAGACGTGCAGCAGCAGATTGCAGATGCCAAGCAGCGGGCCGCAAAGCTGGAGCTTGTTGCTGACCTGGAGAAGAGGCAGGCGCACTTTGAGGCTTGCCTGTCTGCTGGTGTGTATGTTGCCACTGATACCTCCTGCCTGACATTAGCAAGTGACATCTGTCACGTGATGCACCCCTGCCTGGTTGGCCTGATGGCCTTCCTTGGTATTCATGCCAGCTCTTCCCTGACAGCAGCCTGTTACTTTGTGCAACCCATCTTGTTGGTAGGATAGCATGTGCTTCAAGATGAACTGTATGCTCGCCTACTGGCAGCTGTATGTCATACTGCCCTCAGCTTATGGCTGCAGCCATACCTGTGTTCCAGTGCACATACCCAAAACCAACCTTATGCATCCTGACCTGGCAAATGGTGACACATGCTGACAGTGCATGCGCAACTTTTAGCTTTGTTACCTGAATGTATGAGACATGTTTGAACACAGCTGCAATGCCTTCAGCGTCATTGCTTGTGCATGATGCAGATGAGTTTCAACAAGCAGCAGACTGCCTACAAAGCTTGTTGGAGTTTTCACAAAGCCAGCAAGGGTCTGCTTTCCCGGACTTCCAGCAGCAGTGCCTTAACCAGAAGTCAGCTTTGCAAGAAGTGAGCACTCTGCCAATCACAACTGCTTGCGACACCATGCTCCTGCTTGAGTTCATCCCACATGCATGAGGATCTACGTGCAGACATGCTCCCAGGCATCTGCATTGACACCAATGCTGCTTTGTGACTGCACAGAACACAGTCGTTGAGACCTCCTTTGAAGGATACCCAGCTCTGAAAGAACAGCTTCTGCAAGCGCTGACAGACCTCGTGGCCAATGCCTTTGCATGGCAGGTACACACCAGCATTTCAGCCACACGCATATGTCCACCCTTGATTAGCCATTCTCACTTTCTGTCACATGACTGCAGCAGCAGAGGGCTTTGACTTGCACTCAGCTGAATAGTTGATAACATCTATCCTCGATAGGGTGGGGTTCGCTGCAGTGCTTGTCCTTGAAACAACAATGACACTCCTGTGCACCCTATTGATTTGACCCATCTGATCATTACATGGTGCATCTGATCATTACATGGTGCATGTTTGCCAGCAATGCTGCCGCCTGCACATATGCAGCAAATCATCTTGTGCTGCTGCTGCTGCTGCTGCTGCTGCTGCTGCTGGATAGACTTACTGCATTGAGCTCCTCAACATGCAGGCTGCCTGTGGTCTGATGCTGCACCTGTGCACATCCTATATGATGCAATTTCAAAGTCTATCAAAATGATGGGATCTGTTGACTAAATTCAAAGCGCTTGAAGCACAGTATACGTGCTTGACATTGCCCCATACGAATGAGTGCAATCAACAAAGACATTGACTGCTTTGCTGCTGTTTTGATTGCGACAAAGCCTCCTGTTTGTGTGTTTGGTGCAGACGCTGCAAGAGCTGGTGAACACAGATATTGACCACTTTGCTTTGGACAAAAGCCTCCTGTTTGTGTGCTGGCTGCAGACGCTGCAAGAGCTGGTGAACACAGGTGTGCAGAGTGAGGCGCCCCACCGGCCTCAGCTGGTCATCAACCCCAACTGGCTCACAGGTGCCGGCACAGACTCCCAAGAAGTCTGGCGTGCACTGCAGTCCTTGGGTAACATCTCTTATTCTCTATGCAAGTTCTCTTTATATCTAAATAAACAAACTGGTGTTATTTTTGATTTACTCTCTGGATTGACTGTTTTTGCATGCGCTCTTGCCGCTGTCATGTTTGCAGCTGTTGCAAACAGCTGGCTCACTGGTGGTGCCACAGACTCAGGGAGCAAGTTTGGGCCAAGTATATTGGACACTTTAGTCCCTAGACATGCTTGCACTGCTGGCGAACCACCCATGTCTGCAGCACTGACGAAGACTGACCCCTGCTGTTCCTGAGACTGCCTCTGTCGCAATGCAGGAAGCTTGCAGGATGTGATTGGCAAGCTGGCAAAGCAGATATGCACACACGTGCTGAAACCCCTACTGCAGCTGCACCCCCACCCAGTCCACTTTCAGACCCAGGTCAAACAAGATGCCGAGGGGTCATACAGCCTAGAAGTGAGCTATGGACCTGCCCATGCACAGGAGGGGCAGCTCGTGTGCTCAGTAGAGTCGGCAACCCTGCAGTGCCTTCAAGCTATCAAACGTGAGCATTTCACCATTTGGTTGTGATAGGCCTATTGTACAAGGCATTCTGATGATTGCCAGCATAGATTTACAAATCCTGCTAAGACTAAGGCTCTACCCCACGAGGGGGAGGGGGCATCCGCTCTTAAGCCTCAAACGTGAGCATGCCATGGCTGAGTCACGCGGCTTTGCAGACAATTGCAATTCTGGGAGTCATGTTCTAATCTTTTGCCAAGGGTTCTCAGTACTGTTTTCAAGTACAGTGTTGTGTCCGAGCTACTTGATTTTTGCTTGGGTCTGCATGTGCCTTGGCAGACAATGCCAGAGTGATGTGATGATACTAGTCATGTATGAGAGCATGCTCCTGTTAGATTTTGCAGAACATGGTGTGGACACCACCAAGACTTATATTGCAAAAGCCTAGAGCTGGTGCTGTTGGCAAATCCAGCAAGCAACTGCAGGATGCTGCAGTCAAGCTGCTGCAATATGCACCTGCACAGCGATTTGGCCACCATGACTGCAAGCTGCAACGCATGCATTGGGACTATTGAACCGACCGTTCATTGTGAGAGTCGACACTTCATGAGCTTGTCCAGTGCTTTGGTCAGAGCTAGCATAACAGTGTGTAGCTTGTTGCATGAAGCCTGAGCGATATAGTAAGACTTGCTGCTTTGCATGCCATGCGCATGATGCTTCTGGCACAAGCCTTCACTGCAGTGTGTATCTCGCAGAGCATGCATTTGGCAACAATGAGGAGATGGTGCGTGAGCTTGGATCAGCGCTATGGCCCAAGTTGGCACAAGCATACGTGGACTGCTGCATGAAGCCTGATCAGGACCAGTTCACAGATGCTGCCCTGCTGCGCAACCTGCTGGACCACTTTAAAACAGCTGAGCAGTTTGAGACTGCAGCTGTGCAACTCCTGTAAGCTCTTTTCAATCCTGAAACGTCTATTTCATTTCAGAACTGTCATCCCTACACTGGAAATCTAAACCCGAAACGTCTGGGAATAGTCATAACACGTTTCTACATTGTGGAGATGTGTCAGCAACTCATCTGTCTCACTGCTCACTGCCAGTCTTACTAATTGATGCTTTGGTTGACTGATTGGCTGGTTGGGGCGCTGTGGAAACTTGTTTTCTCATCTTCTAGAGTAATGAGGCCCAGCTGCACATGCTAACATCCTGATGGTTGTCATGTAGCTGTGTTTTACTCTGATAACTGGCGTTAGGGCCAAATGATGGCAGTTTAGGTCACATTTGGTTCATACTTTATGTAGGTTGGATCAGACGACTCTCAGACTGACTGCAGTGCTTCAGCAAGTGCTGACTGTGCAGTGCCGTGGATTGTGATATGCCTATGACATCTGCAAGAGCTTGCCACCTGCTCCAGCTGGCAGACAACAGTAACTGCGCATGTCCGTAGAGATCGCATGGCTGTTACTGTTGTTGTATTACAGACCTACAGTCAAATGTACAGAGGCCTGCAACAGCTGGCTTGTGTATTGAGATACCGGGCATCTTACAGCGCACGACCTATGTCTGTCTGGACAGACTGTGTGTGAACAGTCATGTCATGACTGGTGGTCTCTTGCAGACATCAGGATGAGGGCAGGGCAGGCCCCGGGAGCCCTGGAGCTGGAGCTGGTGCCATGCGCATTCATGCCTTTGCACAGCATTGCATTGACAAGGCAATGCATGCCAAGCGCATGGAGGTGTGCCCCCAATTTGTATTGGTTGCAGCATTGCATGCATGCAGGTTTCCCGGTAGTGTTGTCGAAAAGGTGTTTCCTGTGCATGCATGGGATATCTTACCATCATAACTTGGACTGACACATGCTGGGTTGCTCTGGCAAGCCTGTGCATTCAGGAGTCATGCAGTGTCCCCTGTAGCACTGAAGCACACATTCACAAAAGGTGGTGCATGATCTTATTGAAATATAGATTCCCAGGCCCACTCTGTACCATTGTCCCGACTTTGCAGCAGTCATCAGTGATACCAAACACAGGGCATATCGGCCAATAGTAACAGTTGGGACATCAGCCCTGTTGCAAGTGTCAGTGCTTGCGTGTGTGACAGGTTGTAGAACAAGCAAGAGACATTGTGGTGAATGACACACAGCTGGAGACTGCGATTGTGGGGGAGGACATTCTGTTGACGCCCAGGTCACCAGATGCACAGCCTGACGCCCAAAGTGATGCTCTGCTGGCAGCAGGTGACCAACCCACTTCCCTCACACTGCAAACATGTGTTGTACTTCAACGGCTGTTTCAGTCTAGGATGCCTTCAGCTGTGTCAAGCTTAGGCATGCTGGGCTGCCGCCAGTATGTGCAGTCCCGGAGTATCAAGCAGTGCAGCATTTGTACAACTGCATGCAGCGTTGATATACGCCATTTGTTGTACACCAGTGCATCCCATTTGCACAACATTGTGCAACAGGTCAGGCCTTCTGCTGCAACACTTTGTACACAATGTATAACAGCAGACGCCTTTGATTTGGCAAAGGCAACCCGAGGCCATGCATCGCATCACAGCTTGCTTCCCGGCTCTCAGGAGCTTGCCCTTGTCCCTTGTCCCAGAACTTACTGGTTCCGTATGCTTCCAGTTCTGCACACTTCTCTGCTTTCTGCAACCAGCTTTGATTCTCAGTACAGCTGCAAGCTCATGGTCAGCACATCCACCAGCTGTGTTCCTGTGTTCAGAGCATGCAATTTCATAGTTGCAGACCTATGTTAAGCACAATTTCTGGTTGCATGCCTGGGTCTAGGACGATGTTTGGTTACATGTCTGTCCTCAAGATGAGACTGATTGCATGCCTCTGTATAGGACAGCTTCTGTTTGCACATCCATGTTTAGCACAGCCTCTGGTTGCACACCGATCTTCGGCACATCCTCTACTTGCATGCTGTTGTTTCAGCATGGGAAGTCTCCGGCTGGCGAGTGTTGGCAGGGCAACAGACCTAGGTGTCATAAGTGCACATTGACTGCACACCCAAGCCTCCTGTATGGCCTTCTGAATCTTGGTGAGGCATACCTGATACCTACCGACTAATGCAAGAGCAAAGCACAGGCTGGCACAGGTTAAAACCAATCAATTGATCAACAGACATGTGTGTCATAAGTGCAGGTCCATTTGCAGTGACCAAGTCCACACACAAGGTCATGCAGCTGGTGGGCGGCTTTGTGCAAGACGCAGTCAGCTCAGACAGCGCAGCTGTGGTGCAGTCCATGTGCAACGCTGTGCTGGACATCGTGCTGCTCTTTACTTCGCCTTCACCCAAGGCCCGTCACCAGCTGGAACAGGTGATACTTGGCAGTCTCACCTTACTTTGTTCTGCCCGTAGGATTTGTCCAGGCAATCTGCCCATAAGATCTGCCTGTAAGATGTGCGAATAGGCTCTGCCCATAGGCTCTGCCCATAGGCTCTGCCCACCGGATGCAGGGATCTGCCCAAAAGATCTGCCCATAGGATCTGCCCACAGGATCTGTTCCCATAGGCTCTGGCCGTAAAATCTTTTCAATCCTGACACATCTTTAGTTTTCCAAGAACAGCCATAGCCCCCAGAGGTCCACCCAGCCTTTGGTATAAGCTGCTATGTGTCAGGATGTGACGCAGCAGGTCATGGGTTCAAGCCTCAGTGGTAACATGCTGATTTCTCAGGCTTCCGTGTCGGGTAGTGGGCAGAGGTTTTTCTGCCTCGCAATTGCGTCTATGGCACTCGCCCTGTCAGCGCACATCCCTTGGGTGCAATTAGTGCATGCTGGCTCACAGGACTAGGGTTTAGGCACACCTAGTAGGTACCTGGCAAGAACGATTAGCTGGAACGCCTGTAAATTATTATTATCTTTAGCCATCCAAGAGTGGAATCTAGCCCAAGACACACCTGGGGAAAGTAAAAAGCCATTTTCACGTTGGGGAGATGTTTTAGATCTGCCCATAGGATTTGCTCGTAGAATCTGCCTAGGGATCTCCCCATAGAAGGCAGGTTGCCAAAACATGGCCATGACTTGTTTTTGGAATGTGGTTTGCAACTGCACAGTTGCAAGCATCTGGGAGCACCCCACTTCTCAGCTCATGTATACCCCTGTGGTGTGGCAGTGTCCAGATGCTTGACTGCCCTGTAAAGTAGTGTATGGTTGGACCAGTGCACGGCTTTTTACACAGATCTCAACGTCTTTTCTGATGATCTCCATCCTGGTGCATAGCTGTGCAAATGAACAGACCAAGGCGCAAACAGTATCACTGGCTCAGCATGCATCTCGTCTGATCTTCTGATATCCATTCAACTTCATCATTCCCTCCTTCATTCCAGTCTTCTTCTTCCTCTTCTTCTTGTTTTTCTTCTTCTTCCCATACTTCTTGGCATCGTCTTCACCCGCCTCTTCCTCTCCTACTGTCTCCTCCTCCACCAAGCAGGTCATGAGCTCAGCTGTTCTGCCCAGCACAGCAACCACCGCACCTTCTGTCTTTACTGCTTCCTCACCTTCTGTCCTTCTTGCTCCCTGTTCTTCCCCCTATTCCTCTTCTTTTGCTCCTCTTTCTTCCTCCTCCTCCTCTTCCTCTTCCTCTTCCTTCCTCCTCTTCCTCTTCCTCTTCCTCTTCCTCTTCCTCTTCC
>JAABUP010007596.1_pt1 | contig 14395 bp, 18 predicted proteins | sample 5559201 | NCBI WGS metagenome assembly JAABUP01 (sample SAMN10711887, study PRJNA513373) | rock metagenome | isolation source: Antarctica rocks | place: Antarctica | reverse complement strand
ACTGTCTAAAATTAACCTTTCTAGGTTAGAGTGCGCGGAAACCCAGTGTGCGCGGAAACCCCGTAAATACGAGTAAGCGAGGAGCTTAGATAGTAAAGTAGTGAGCAATCAACCAACGCGCTAGTGAGGGTTTCTATTAAATCTACCCTTTCTACGGAAGCAATGACCATTCTCCCTTCACGTTCTGAGATCGCGTCGCCTTCCTTCCCTCATCTCCAGCAGGCTCCACGATATACCCTATCATGGAGGCTACCGAGGAAGCAAATGCAACCAACAGCCATCCCATCGAAGAAGGATTGGTTGCTTTTCGTCACCAGTTTGAATCATTTCAAGCGCATCTAGATTTCGTTGGATCATCTCGTGCTGTTGGGGACATCCTTTCCGCAGAATCTGCCTCAGGTTAGCGTCATTGCGCAGCAACTAATTATCTTGCTAACGTATATGAAAGATCTGGTCCTTGATCTTATTTTGGCCTTGCAGAGCCTTCCGGCCTCTCGTAAACTATATTCGCAGATTAATCCCAAGACTCGCCTTCGTACGGATCTAGTCAGCCTTGCATCTAAATCTTGCTCCAGCGATTTCGACATCAAGTCAACGATCCCTTTGGTGGAACTGGTTGTTAATAACGCGCCTGACGCGGAGATATGGCGTGCCGTGTTCGACCTGATCGCACTCACTCGCCCGAAACAATTAACGCCACCAAATCACTTCGAGAAAGCCGTCTTCGACATGCCGCTTCGACCGAGCTCGGCTTGTCAAAGCGGGACTGAACAGACACATGACGAAGTTGACCAGCGATTACTCGAGGAACTCACAGGGCGCGTCTACTACGATGTCGGGGGCTTCTACGAGCGATACTTCGAAGGCAAACCCTGGACGAACAACGCGAGGGATATCTACGAAGTGTCAAGAGCCCAGTATACAGAGGGTCGCTGGAGCGATTGGCCGCAACCTTCACTTCAAGGCCCTTTTTTTGAGTGGGTTATGAACTTTCAGGACGCTATCTTCAATGGACTTCGCCGCAGATACTACACATCAGCGAACAAAGTGTTGAGAGGCTCGGAGGCTGATCGTAAGCTTGACATTTTCCTCACTCCCGCCGACGCTGTCTTCCAAGACGGCGAGCACGACTGGTCAAATGTTCTTGTTATTGGGGAACACAAACGGAATCCTGACGAGGATGGCTACACAAAAACACTGGTGCAACTGGCGGGCTACGCGCGCGAGGTGTTTGGAAGTCAATCTGATCGGCGATTCGTGCCTGGTTTTACGATTTGCGGGACCCTGATGCGCCTTTGGATGTTTGATAGGTCCGGCCCATACAGCTCGGAGAAGTTCGACATCCACAGAGAGCCAGAGCGATTCGTCAAGGTCATTGCTGGCTATGCGCTGATGTCTGATGCGGAATTGGGTTTGAACACGTTTATCAAGCATGACGGGAACGGCAGGTACATCGTCGCACAACATGAGAGGATCTTTTTGGAGGACAAGCCAATCGCCTCGACAAAAGCGATAGTGTGTAGGGGAACAACATGTTATCGAGGAAGGGGAAGTAATTCAACGGAGTGGGGGTATGTGGTCAAGTTCGCTTGGCCGTCCGACAAAAGGCAACGGGAAGGCACACTGTTGAAGTTGGCCAAGGATAGAAGAGTCACGGGCATTGCTGAGTGGTTCAGTCACGAGAAGATTTCTATTGACGGTGATCCGGACACCGTCGCACATTTACGACGAGACATGCAATTCGGAACGCCACGAAAGCTGTCGAGCAAAGCCTCTTGGGTCAATAGCAGTCTAAAATCCAGTCGGGCATACTCGAAAACAAGTCTCAAAGGAAGTGCGGCCCACTTGATTGGCTTAGGAATCGGCGCAAGTAGCACCACAACTTCTTCCTCTGGGCAGAAAAGAAAAAGAGGTGAAAGACTTGAAGGGGGAAGCAGACTGAAGAGATCCAAATCCGACAGTAGCCACGCCAACGCGGCAAATGTGCATATCAAAGGCCAGCCAGACGCCACCGACGCCCACAGCACTCAAGAGGCTGAGGCCGATAGTCTAGTAGACTGCGAAAGTGGGATGTACGGCAACCGAGTGAACTACTGCTTGGTAACTTCACCAGCTGGACGACCTCTCCACGAATATCGATCCGTCAAAGAGCTTTTGGAGGCGCTACGCGATGCCATCCGAGGTCACAAGTCGCTTCTCGAGGATGGAAAGATTCTTCATCGAGACGTTTCTGAAAACAATATCATTATTGTCGAGGCTACCAAGGAAGGCCAGAAAGGAAGACTAATTGACTTGGACTTAGCAAAGGAGCTGGATAGCATGCCGAGTGGAGCTCGTCACCGAACGGGTACCATGCAGTTCATGGCGATTGAGATTCTTGAAGGCAAGAAACACACTTATCGGCACGACCTTGAATCATTCTTATATGTCTTCATGTGGATGTGCATTCGGTATGGTCACGAAGGCGCAGGCGAGTTTCAAGCCCGGCCGAGATCAACGAGGACAAATGTTCTTCGGGATTGGTACACTGGAAATTATCGGCGAATTGCGCGGATGAAACGAGGGGACATGGACAAAAATGCATTTGAGTACATTGTCTCGGAGTTTGCACCACAGTTCGAGAGCCTGAAACAGTTGGCTCGTGAGCTCCGAAATGTCCTCTTCCCAATTAGGGACGGAGCAATCTTCACAGGAACGTTCCGCGACAACGATATAATGTACGATGGGATGATAAATGCATTCAGCAGAGCGATAGACCGTTTGGAAAAATGGGAACAGGCAATTGCATAGGCGAGAGGCAGGGGCTGGCCATCAGCATCGTGAGGCGTTCGGTACTTTTGTTTTTGAATTGTATATTTTGGGGGAAGAGTCTGGGGAAACTGTACAATACAATGATACCAGGGATGCCAATGAAAAGCCCCATGTCTGCTTCCAATGTCAACCCCTCCTGATCTATTTCTGCTGCCTCGCCCATACGTCTAATCCCTTATTCGCCTCGCTTTGAACGCCGCTTCCCTCGACCGTACCTGCTCCCGCAATGGGACTGGCCGACAGAGGGATAAGGTCGCTTTCAAATATTCGTTCCGGCAGACACCGAGGGACAAGTAGGCACGGAGAGCTTGAGCTGCTGCCTGTCCACCTGCAGGGAACCCCAATCGCCTCTGGGCCGGACCATGTTCCAGCGTGTACGTATCGCCGGCCCGAGTCCTGCCAGGAAATTTGCAGAAGATCCACTCCCAAGACTTGCCCGCTTTCTCGTATGCCAGCAAGCGCCGCTCGTCTAGGTCTGACCATCGGCTCTGCTTGCTCGCGCTCGAACGCCTTTGCTCAGCTGCGCTTGAATCTTCATCATCGTCGCTGCTGAGATCGGGATCGCTGTTACTTGAATCGCTGTCATCGTCATTGCTTGACAGTTCAGATCCTGGCGATGCAGTAGCCCCAGCGTCAACGGCTTTGCCATGCCAGTGCCGAACACTCGCCGCGCTGTCATGGGTACGGCCTGTCTTCGGGGAAGTCCCCTTGGTCCTCACACTGGGTGAGAGTCGGGAAGATGCAAGCCGGCTCAAGTCAATTAAGTGGACCATATCTTGCGATAGTCACTTGACTGTGTGGATATCTACATCCTCAATGTAGCTCATGTTCTCGATGAGTGTGACAAAGCGGACGAGAGAGAATTCTGGCCTGTCATGACCGACCCGGACTATTGCAGTGAAGGAGTAGAGGTCCGGCGAAGAGTGCGGACGGAATGTAACCTCGGTCAGCGTCGGCTGGACGGCTTCGGACGATCGGTCAAGGTTGTAGCAGTCGAGCGACATGTCTCTATCCGTGGGGTGCGATGCAGAAGGCGCCGGCGAAAGCAATCGACGCTTGGGACTGGAGACCGCGGCCGCGCTCGAACCCTGATCAAGTAGGGAGTGAGACTTGGGAGAGCGCCGACGAGGCTTGGAGCGTGGTCTATATTGGCCGGTAGACCTCTGCTGAAGAGAGCGCCTGCGCTTCTTTTGCATTGGGCTGTCGCAAGATGAGGACGGCCGCTTCCGCTTAGCAGGACGTGATTTCCCATTATCCGAGTCCGAGTCGGCTTTGTTGTTGAGCTCGTGGTCGCCGTGACTATCGCTACAGCTCTCCGCCTCGTCATGATTTCTCGCTGGCGATGGATCGCGGGAGGGTAGGAGCCGCTGTCGCTCGGCCGGTCTTGGGCTTCCATCCTCCTGGCCGGATAGATGGGGATCACTAACCCTTTCAGCCGTCAGCGCCGCTGCCACACCATTCACCTCCTGCGGCGCCTGGCCGTCATCCTCATCGTTGTTTTCGTCCGCCTCCACCTCCTGTTGCTGTCCCTGCCCCTCATCAAAAGAATCCGTATTGAGTACAGAGGGAACCAGCTCGTGCTCGTGCTCGTGCTCGTCTGCTACGCTTCGACCACTATGAGGGTGATCCTCTTCACTGAGCTGATTCTCTGGTGATGGTCAGTCTAAGCTGAAGAAGTGCAGCGATATTATTGTCAATGATTTTTACGAGTGTGATCTTCTTCGAGAATATCAGATTCACTTTTCTTAAGCTCTCGATAAATTCTGAAATCGGTCTAGGTTTTCGATACCTCAAGCCTACATAGCTTGCCTGGCAGTAAACAGTCGGACTAACCGACCGGGACTCCCTCTAGAATAGCATGTGACGAATGTGTTGAAATTATACCACGTATCTTGAATATTTCGACTATCCCTCTGCAGAGAAGGACTTCTCCAATAACTTCCCGGAAACCCATCATCAAACATTCAGAAAGAATGAATCCTCCCAACAGCATCCTACCCCGGCGCTGTTCCAGCTGCCCGCTTCCAATACCGGCTCTGCACAAATGGCATTTTTGTCACCGTGGCATTCCTCCTTTTGCCTCTTACTAAAACACCCACTTCAGTCCCAGCCTTGTGGTGTCCACTCTCCACATACCCCATTGCAATATTCCTTCCTAGCGTCGGACTAGGACAGCCACTTGTCACCTTCCCAATCACCTTTTCTTCTCTTCCCTCGATAGTCCCTAGAATATCAGCTCCTTCTCGTGCCGGCGCTCCATCCACTACCAGCCCCACTCTCCGCCGCGAAACGCCGCCTCCTTCTTTTGCAGGGCGTAATTGGCGTAAGATTACTTCATCGCCGTAGAAACCTCCGTACGTTCGACGATCCTTATGGACGATCCAGCTGAGACCTGCTTCCACGGGTGTGGTGCTGTCATCTATATCATGTCCGTATAAACACATCCCCGCTTCTAGCCTCAAACTATCTCGTGCACCCAAACCCGCTAGACGTAGTTTGTCTGGTCCAGCGCTCTTCAACAGATGATTCGTGAATTCTTCTGTAGAGTTCGGTTTAATTGAGATTTCGAACCCATCTTCACCAGTGTAGCCTCCTCTGCTGATTAGGATTTCAGCAGCACTCGAGGGTAGATTCAAACGAAGCTGTGCGCATTCGCCAAAGTACAGGGACTTTAGGTCTGACTCTTTCTCGTCTTGATGAACGATGCCTCTCAGGGCATTTTGCAGAATATCTGCGCTGAGGGGCCCTTGGAGAGCAACCAAGCCATGACCTTCGAGAACTTCCCAATGTATACCTTCGTCTTGATGAGCCCCAAACTTCTCGAGGTAAGCAAGGTCTTTGTCCCGGCAAGCGGCATTTGTGACGAGGTAGAATTTTTCCCGGCCAACGCGTGTGATGACCGTATCGTCAACTATGCCACCTGTGCCCGGATGGAGGAGGCAGGAGAGGGTTGAGTGCAAGGGCTTCAGAGCGGCGGTGGATGTAGAGGTGATTTTCTCGAGGAAAGACGAAGCGCCCGGACCAGAAATTTCATGCTGAACCCTATGGGAGGCGTCAGTGGTTGAGGTTCACACACACAATAGCGATTAAGATCATACATGTGCCCTACATCGAATAGACTCGCTTTTTCTCGAGTCCATTTGTGACTTTCACCAACTCCTAAGTCCGGGTATTGGACTGGCATGGAGTAGCCCCCAAAGGAAACCATCTTTCCACCATGGGCAAGATGAAGGTCGTAAAGCGCGGTATGTTTGATAGCTGTCGAACCCGTTGCATTGCTGGATGCATTCCTTCGCCGAGGCAATGGTTTTTTGGGTGCAATTTGAAGAAAAGCACAATGTCTATCATGGCAGTGGATAGTAAAAGGTCTGGAGGTCAGGTTGTTGGCGCGTGAGGCATTGCGAGTGACGCAGATGCTGGACAAGCTCCTCGCTGATTGATCTCGAACTCTCGGGGACTGAATATGCCTCGCAGCAATGCTGAGTGCTTTGCTTCCTTTCATATTTGTATGGTTGAATGAAAGCCAAATAAGAGGCCCTGGGGTTCGGCTCAAGCCGAGGATGACCCACTGCCGTCAACATCCTAATCTCATATACAGCAAGAAAACTTACTGTGTAGGTATATAATATCGCTGATGCAATAGGTGAGATATTTTAGGAGTCATTGGCTGGGGAATCTTTACATCCTACGGCAATAATACGACCTTGTTGTGAATCACAAGGAGCGCACGTTTAACATCACTAGTACTATATTCCTCGATAGAATTGTATGTATTTATGGTACTGAACAATCTTAACCAACCCTACACTAAACCTCCCGAAGCATTGTGCTCGGTTTTCAACAAGTAGTTACAAGCCGTTGCTCGAACAATCAAACACGCCACGAACCGATCCGGCGGCGTAATCATTCAAAATACTCTGGACAGAAGCCTGCGATAGAATTAGTCACAACAAGTTTCCTCCAGATCGAAAAGCTTACGTAGGTTCCAGCGGTCAACATGAACACCCCAATCAAAATGATGGCAACGTTCAATGCAAACCCAGCAATCCCACGAATGCCTCTTCGTGAAATCCATCCCGCCCCGTAATCGGCCTTCCGCATTCGCATATAGGCTACACCCCAGAAAATGAACCCGAAGAAAGAGTCGAAAAGCGAACTCATCAGTGACAGCAAGTCCGAGAAGAACGGAATCACCTCGGCGATAACAAAGGCCACGATCCAGGTCGCTGCAAGGATGCCAGCCCAGGAAGCCCAACCGACCATGGTGTGGTTTCCCTTGTGGCGGGTACCCTCGAAGAGCCTGAAAAAGACGAAACGGGCTGAGACGGAGGCATAGAGGACACCAAGGAAAATCAGTGTCGGAATCATGAAAGAGAAGGAAACCTTTTTGAACAATTCGTTGCCCAAAGATCCAAAGGCGGGAGCCGTGTTGTACTGTGTTCCGGTATAAGCGTAAACGACGGAGCCCACCAAGCTGAAGAGAATGATTTCCGCAATGGTAACGGCCCAAAGAGCCTTGGGGAAGTCATTGGGGTTCTTCATCTCAGCGATGAAGCTAGGAATGGTGATCTGGCCGATGAAGGTGTAGCTAATGTTCAAGAATGCGCTCATACCACTGACGAAGGTGGTGCCTGCAGTTGCGACGATGAGGACAGTCGGCTCACCGACCATACCCACTTTTGGACCTTTGGTGACACCTACGCCAGCGTTGTAATTGTAAGGGTGCTGCTCGATCCCAGCAAAGATGGCCGCCAGGAGAACGGAAACGAACGTAAAGAAGGCAGAAAGCGTTGCCAACTTCGAAAGAGTGTCGAACGTTCTGGGCAAAGAGCATACGAAGCATATGACAGCCATGATGGCAGAGAAGCCAACAGTACACATGCCACCGTTGGTCATTGTATTGAGATACTTGGCGCCAGTCAATACGTGTAAGCCCTGGATATGTCAGATAACGCTGGCGCAAGTGAAAGAACTCTTCGTACTTGTATCATAGTATTGTTGAGCAGAAACATAACCGCAGTTGCATACCACACCCACCTCCAGCCATAGAAGAGCATTTGACCAAGGTCGCAGACGTCTCGAACCTCAGGATGGCGGACACAGAACTCCCTGTGAAATTGAGCGAGTGCCGTCTCAAGATTTACAGCGTCACTTACCAGACGATCAAAGAAGTGTACAAGACGGAAGCAGCAACGACGACGGTTACTATAAGGCCGGGAACCAGACCGAGGACCGAGTACGAATACGGAAATGACATGATTGCCAGGCAAATGTATTCCGCAAAGAGGAGCGCGGCGGTCTATGGTAATTCAACATCAGAAAGTTTTCCTCGGGGTGATTCAGAACCGGAAGAGCGCACAGAAGGCGCAAGACGTCTTCAATTGCGCTGTTCTGCGGATTTCCCCTAGAGGATTGATTACTCACCTTTTGCCAGGAACAAGTCCTGTATTTGATTGAATTGGTTGACTCCAGCTCCAGCTGCTTCCCCACACTCATCACTGAGTCTTCGTCAGAGTCCGTCAGGGCAGTACCAGCAACACGGCTCATCTTGCGCCCTTTGTGTTCCTCTGTTTTCTCCACGTCATAACCGTAGATACCTGTCTGGAGTCCAGGGTCACGGGGCACAGCAGTGCCATGAGTGTTGTTATTGTCGACGGCCAGGGTTTTCCTTCCTAACGCCATTTTATGCTGCGGATACTCTGTATCAACGGAGTAAAGTAAAAAGGTTGTCGTCCGTCGTCCACGTTCAGCATTAACCACCAAGAATGCGACTACTTTGGAAAATTCCGAGGCACAAGTTCGAGGGAGTGTCGCTCGAACAAGGGCTGTTGATTTGATACGAAGGACAGTGAGTTTGGAGGTCGTGAAAGGGTTTGTAGGCAATCCAAAGCAACTGAGATAGTGCTCCGAAGTGAACGGGTGGGTAGGGTAAGCAGGAAAAAGGTGTCGAGGGGGACCAAAGATGCTGATCTTATACGGAATACTATCTGCCCGGGTGGAAGCCCTAGGGGGGGACGCTTGTCTGTTGGAAGCGATCTAAGGATGCGAGGATAAGGTAAGCCATGGATCCTGTCCGCCTTGCGGTCAATGAATGCATCTCATTCGATGTTGGAAACCCCACATGATTGCATCATTTGCAAGGGCTGTTGCACGACTCTCGAGAAGTCGAGACTGGACCGAGGGGATCCCTGTTCGAGGGGGGAGAGCCATCAGCCCCCCACTTCCATGGGTTTAATCCACGCAGGCCGAGTAAACGCCATCACGCTAGGCGAAGCGAGTAAATCTCGTCATGCAACCCGGTCAAATCATTCCCGTGATATTCTACTCCGTACGGAATCCTTGTCCAGAAAACATGGAACAAATCGATGCGGCAGTTCGCCATGATGATGCCATAGCAGACGCAAGCGAACGATACTGACGCAAAAGTGGAAGCATAAGAGCAGACAAAGCAAATCCCTCGATTGTTCACGAGCATGTTCCGCTGTCGACCGAACTTGCCATCACCAACAGCAGCGACGATCCCCAAATTCCCCGCCACCGAGGTAGCGACATCTCTAGCTTCTTATCATGCAGCTTTTGATAAGAGTAAGACGGTGTTTTCGTTGGAGATAAATTACAGTTACGACTTGCTTGTTAATGGTCTGGGCCCGCAATGGAAGCCCTCAAAGGTACAGTACTCTACCTACCTTGCCTTACCCACTTATTCCGTAATCGGGACCATATCACAATTATGGTCTATCAAATAATATTCAATGTCGTGAATGTAACCATGATCATTGCGACCTCAAGCTTATAAGCCTGATTGACCACTTGTGAGAGCTAGGAGGAGGCCCAGCACTTAGTCCATGTTGGTTGTCTTTCTCATCTCGGAAACGAGGTTTGCTTCAATTTCCAACCATCGAGCTAGTTTGACACTGACACCGCCTGCACCCCCGTCTCATTTCTTTCTAAAGCTATCAATAGCGAAAATCTTCTGATTTTTAGTGTTCGTTGCTACTCATGTCGCGTGTTTCGACCGATCCGTTGGGGAGCACTTGTGCTGTTGTAGTGGGAGTGGAAAGACTGAGAGATTCAACAAATCCGTCCACTTGACCGTCTGGCGTGGCTAGTAGCTTTGTGCGCCCATGCGACTCGTTGGCATGAGGAGAATCGCAATCGTACATATCCAGACCACGGCTCCACCCATGTATAAAGGTGAATTCGTATTCTGGGCCAATAGGACCGCACCTACAAGAGGCGCAACGATACCGAACAAACGACCCCAGAAACTTGCAAGGCCGCAAGCAGTCCCTCGGATTGGGGCCGGAAAAACTTCAGGAGTCCATCCATAAAGCACAGCATTAAACATGCTTTGGAAGAAATACTCCATGGCATTGAATCCAATGTTTGACGCCCTCGAGTTCACGGTTGCGAAAAGGAAGAGTGAAACGCCCATGAGCGCAGATGAGCCGACCATGGCCCACTTACGGCCGACCAGAGGGACTGCGTACATGAGTACGCCAAGGAGGACACCGGGAATACCACACAGGTATATGATACAAAAATCCCTGTAGCTCCCGGAAACGGAGACGTTGATCGAATGACCCTTCTTGATCAGAATCTTTGGTAGAAATGATCCTGGATGATAATTAATACGAAGAAAGACCATTGGTGGTTCCATTACACGAGACTTACCAGCAATACTGAAACCCCAATAATCAAAAATATATGTGATCCAAACCAAAATGGTCAAGCGAGCGATTGTGGAGTTTGCGAACAAGATCTTGTACCTTTCAAACTCCAGCTTGACTTTATCGGCGAAAGAGCTCTTGGATTGCTTCGTCCCTCCACCAAGTACAGGGGAACCTGTAGTCCTGCTACCAATCGATGCATCCTCGTCTGTTAGAGCAACGAATGCTTCCATTGTGACTGAACTCTCGCGGCCGTTGAATCGTGCTATATGTTGCATTACCTTCACCGCTTTTTCATCCTTTCCCCGGTAAAGTAGGAACTTGGGCGATTCCTGGAAGCGGAAAACCACAAATCGCAAGAAGAAAATGAACAGGCAGATAGCACCAAGAGTAAACAGCGTATAACGCCATCCCATGTTGGTGGCCCTCGTACAGCAAGCTTCTCCCGGCGCGACCTTGCTGCAGGCTGGGAGAGGGGTGCCATCCGGCTGACCACCACATGAGTATTTGGGGACGAGCCCGTATGCAATACCCGAAGCTACTTCTACACCGAATGGCTGGAAAATTGACAACATTGCCAGCAGGAAGCGACGGTTCTTGGGCAGTCAGAAGTGTGTAAATAAAGTCTCACACGCAACATACCTGTGGTAGGAATTCGAGACATATTGTCGTGTCGATAGGTATATTGCCTCCGATACCAAAGCCAACGAAAGCAGTCAAGACAAGAATTGCACTATAATTTGAAGGTGCACCAAGACAAAGACCAAAAACGGAGGTGATCAACACCGTAAGGTTGAAGGCGTACTGCCGGCCTAGGGTAAACGCTCAGTTTGATCGTTCTATCTTGTAGAGAAGATCAGGCAAGCCAGAGTACCAACCAATCAGATCTACCAACACGCCCCAAACGAAGGCCTATTTCGAATTTACATCAGCCCAAACTTGCGGGGCAGCATCTGATTTGGGAAAAAGCTCTTACTCCAGCTGTCAGCCCTGCTGAGAAGGACGTGAATATATCACCATAATGTTTGTCTTCCCGACAATTTCAGTAGGTTCCCATCGGTGACTTGGTGGTACTGACCTGAAAACCCCAACTCGTTCTGCAACGCTGGGGCTACCAGTCCAAATGCTTGAGCATATAATAGATCAATGAAATAGCCAAATCCGCACAAAAAGAATATGTACCTTAGGTAGCGAACGATAAGCATGCGAGAAAATGCAAGTAGCTCGAATGTCGCCCTACCATTGGTATTTCCCCATGCCCTGAGCATTGAATTCGCGATTTACAAGTAAGGCTTTCTTTTCGTACAAGGTGAGGCCGTCCATCTCTGGATCGTCTAGTACTCCATTACGAAAGGAAGGTCGACCCTCTGGAGACTCTTGTAAGACACCAATATTGACTGTCTTATCTTCAGCCATTCTCGGACAACGTCGGTTTTGCGTAGTTGTGCCTGGTGAATGTTTGTGGTTTTTCGGAGAACAGAGGACTGAACATTATGGAACACCTCTTGTTATCTATCATTTCTAGTTTGGCTAGCAAACCCTTGTGCCTCCCACAAGCAGATTGATGACGCTATTGACAAACAGTTTAGCGTTGGCGTATCGCTGCAGCTTCAAGATCGGCCGTGTTGGCTATGTCTGATAGGGCAAGGGATCTCAATTGAATGGCTCCCCATGTTGTACGACGTTTAACGCGCATGCGGGGAAATCTTAAGGGTCGAGGGGGATGACCACCAGAGTCACCTCTCATTGGCATTCGGGTAAAGTACATCTCTTGCGCAATCAAAGATACAGATCTCGGACGATTGGGGAGCTATTATCTCACCCAGGAGCAGCCGCTCCATGTCTGCGTCGCTAAGCCTTGTGAGTCGATGCGATTAAATAAAAGGGATTTGGTAGACTACTGCTGGTTTGCAGGACTACAAGTCAAGGGATAAGGTACGTTTCTTTGGCAGGAGATAGCTTCTCAGCTAAGGTACCTATCTCAGATCACCTGTCAAGCCCGTGCTACGCTCACATCTCCAAGACCTTGAGGTAGGTAATGTGCAGAGTAAGAATCAGTGCCGCACAACAGTCTTGCAATCATTGGGTGTCAGATCCAACATCCTAGGCGCAACGATTAACTTATATCCAGAGTTCAAACCAGGGATTAGCAAGTTGCCCTATTTTGGGCATTTAGATAGCCGTGTTGATTCTGAGACATCATGTCGAAAGATTTTGTGACTTGTTGGACGTCGAAGCTACAGAAGTGCTATGCCATGCGCCTTCGTAATACAACAGATGCTCCTGGTCAGTTCTAGTGAACACAATCCGCCTGACAGCCCTACGCCGCCTCGATGTTGCCCCTCTCCGACACGTACAACCCATCCAAGAACTATAGGATCCCCCATATTAGCGTTCATATGACACTGAGCGAGCAGTCGACATACCTTTCGGATATCCTTATTCCTTACCCGGCAGACTTGTTGGATGTCGGCCGCGCTTTGCGAGACATCCTCCAACGAGTTTCCGGTGAGTTGTAGCTCATCCTTTTGGTTCTTCGATATCTCCACGTCTACGCCTGGTCGCATTGTGACTTTTCGAACGATCTTCTCGCCGATAAAGTTACTATGCTCGTAGCACATGTCAGCCCACGATTTCCCCAACCCTCGGAGACTGGTAAAGCCCCCGTAACCTCGCATACCGGATATCAACTTCAAAGAGGCCGGTCTCAGAGTTCTTCTCGAGGTTGACGTTTATAGGGAAATGGGCGTAAACGTAGCGCATCTTGTACTTGAAACCCTTCACAACACCGATAATCAAGTTGTTGATCAAAGTCTTAACAGTTCGCAGTGTAGCGACATTCTTGCGGGCGCCGTGATGTAGTTCGATGTTGACGAGGTTCTTTGCAGGGTGGGAGAAGCAGACGGAAAGATGTGACATGTCTTTTACGAGCTTGCCTACTAGATGTCAGAGAGCAGAGAAGCTTTTTTCAGTGTGAGACAAACCTCGTGGACCCTCCACAGTGACAACCCTAGATTTGATGTGGACCTTGACTGCACAAATTTTCAGTAACTGTCTCCTTGCACTCCGTAAACAAGTCTGCCGCATGCCAGGGCTTCTTTACGACGAGACCGTTGATCCACACCCACCAAGGGCACCTAGACACAACTTACCATTTTCGGGGATTTCCAGGGACTCCTGAGTGTGTATGTACCTCATACTGGCGGTTTATCGTGGTGGATTGCCGATGCGTGTTGTTTGTAAATCTATAAATCTTGGTGCGCTTCGCTTAGGTGCGGGTTTCTCGCTTAATTCTTTGTCGCCTAATGGGGTTAGTAGTAAACGACACCTCTTAGAAGTTCTCTACTTCTGTGTAGTAATATCCTTTGTGATAATAATATACTTGTAGGGAGACTTCACCTACCCTACCTTGTTCAATGACAAGGCCATGCAGTATATTCGCTCGCCTTATCGCTAATTTCCATGCCTTTTAAAGAAGTTTAGGCCCACGAAGGTGCACTTTTGAGGCATTCATGCAAAGGATGCCGCTTCTTTCCGTTCAAAGAGAGATCTTTCAGTTTTTAGCAGCATCTGTACACATTGCTTTTAGATGACCACATCTGTTGTTCGCTCCTTACCCTCCATACGTTATGATTTCTCGGTTCATGATTTGTCTGTCACTCTAGTTCTAACCGACACCACACCGTTATTTTCGAGAATACTGTCGGATCGACTTGGCTTTTCCCAGCACATATGTTCCACCTCGGCGGCTGCAATCCATGCCTTCTTATTTGTCTTCTTGCTACAAGCCTTTCAGCCCTCCTGCGTCTACTCCAGAAGAACCGGTTAATCCTACCAAAAAGAATACTATGAGTGTAAAGATTTGCTGGATTTTGTCCTTTACCCATGACTCTTTGTCCTCCGGTCTATCCGTC
>JAABUP010007595.1_pt1 | contig 14395 bp, 14 predicted proteins | sample 5559201 | NCBI WGS metagenome assembly JAABUP01 (sample SAMN10711887, study PRJNA513373) | rock metagenome | isolation source: Antarctica rocks | place: Antarctica | reverse complement strand
CCCCCCCCAGGGCCTGCCGTTCAACTTGCCCCAAAAGGCCGCTGGCAGGTCTTTGCAGCGGGACCACAGCTTGTACTCTGCATGCATATCGTCTGATTGGTGGGTTCAGTCACACCTCTCATTCTTTTAGTCGTGCTAGGACTCTAACTACTAGAAACTTGTTCCGTTGGTTTGCAGCTCTCCCATGCAAGGCTCAGATTCCCCGGGATTGCCAGCATCCCCAAGTGCCTTCTTACCAAGGTCAGCCAGGTATGTCGTCCATGGTTCCATCAACTCCTAAAGCCATGACTCATCACCAGAGGCTGCTCTTGCTTGAGGTCGCATAGTACATGACGTTTTCTGTAGCCTTGCATGTCACACTATCCGTGAATCAACCAACCATAGGATCAGTCACGTCATCAATCACATTGTAGGCAGCGTACATGCATTCTGCCGCAACATGTGAAGTTACTCATTCAAGGTCTGTGTTACCTCATGCAGTCCCTGTGCTGAATGAATGTGCAGTTGACAGCGGAGCCCGTTGCATGCTGCTGGCTGCTTTGACACATATGCTGCGCCAATTGTAACTAGTTGCTGTTGCTTTGAGTTGTGCCACATGGTGCATCTGCTGCAGCACTGCCCTGTCATGTGTCTCTGTGTTCTGATGTACAGATCCACACTGCTGCTGCTGCTGCTAGTTCTGTCTGTTTTTTCCTGTCTTCCTCCTTTTCCTGTGATTCTTCTTTCTCCTCTGGTCAAATTCAGGTTTGGTATTCAGGACAAACCTGACGCATAGCATGAGGTCGGGCAGTGGCAGTCCCAGGGGAAGTAATATGTTTCTGCCAGGAGCTCACAGGTGCTGCTTCTTTCGCATCTTCCATCCTGAAGCATTGTGACTCTGGGATTGCAATTCACAATGGCTGTGTGAGTCATGAGAAGACCACTATGATACTGTTGCACAGACATCAGCATCAGGGTGTTGAAGAACAGTTTTTGGCAACGCACATGCTCAACGCATTCGGCTGGTGCATGCTCTGCTGCATTTCCTGCAACCTTAAGGTTTTAGCTAAAACTGTTAATGTGCAACCGATGCTTTCATTAGTCGTGATTGCACACAGGGCTGACTCAATTGAGGCCATGCTGGCAGCAATCCCATCCAGATTCAGCATACAGAAGTCTCTCAGCCTTGACTCATCATCCTCCAGCAGAGCCTCTTCTCGCTTGATGGCTGGAGCTCATCCTGTCCCCAACGTCGTTGCAGCCGTCCCCAGCATGAGAGCAGTCCCAACCAGCAGTGCAGCCAGTCCCCAACCTGTGTATGGGATGTCTGCAATCCCAAGCAGGAGGAGCAGGGATGTGCCAGGTCTGCAGCCAGAGGTTGTTGCATTGACTCATACCCCTGGAGCACATGGGGGCCATGTCACAGAGGCAATGGGCAACGGCGACATGCCCAGGTCATCAATGTTGGCCCTGCACTACATTTTTGAAATCACGCTACAATACTGCTGCTGATACCACATCTTGATACCTTTACATCGACCTTTACATCATTGAGCTCGCTTAGTCTTTCAGCAACACATGCCTGTTCAGCTTTGTCACAGTGTCAGCAACATGTGTAGTTACACACTGAGCCATGTCAGAACCTATTGCCCTTCAACAGGGCACGCTGTCTGTCCTTGTGACTATACAGCATAGCGCAAATGCTGTTCAGCACCTACACATCATCTGCTAACTATGCTGACATGCAACTCTACTCCCAGGACGTTTTCTGGGAAGGTCAGGAAACTGAAGCAGCACAGGAGGGCTAGTGCCAGCAGGCTGCGGCCCCCTGACCCCCCTCCCTCCTCCCCCATGGTCAGGGCCACCCCTGGTCAGACTGAGCCACAGCAGGCTGAGTCCACTCAGCACACGCCAGGTCATGCACAGCAGGATGTGCATGCACAGCATGCACAGCAGATGTCAAGGATGATGCCAGAGCAGCTACAGCAGCAGCCCGGTCTTGACAATCCGCATGCACATCACACGCCAGTTGTGGTGCAGCGCCCAGGCTTTGATCTGCATCAGCAGTCGCAGCAGCAGCTGCAGGGGCAGTTTGCGGAGATGCCCCATCAGCGAGAGCAATTTGAACAAGGATACTCAAGGCACATGCCACAGTCACAGAAGTGTCAGCAGGACATGCAGCTCCAAGCACAGGTTCGCAGGCAACTTCCTGACCAGATGCCTGCTCAGCAGCTGCAGCAGCAGTCGTCTGTCGTGAGAGGGAGTCGCAGACACCGCCCGGCAGTAGATGCAGCAGGGCTGGCTTGTTTTGGCAGAGCAGTGCAGGATACTGAAGCGGGTAGGATGCCTCAATCAGGGCCGTTGCAGTCAGGGATGTTGCAAGAGCCCTCTGGAGCTGCCGCTGGCCCTGTACCTGAATTATTTGAGGTAGTGGTGCTCTTCTTTGCAGCAACGTACAGCATGATTACGGCGCTGTACATGTGCTGGAACATTGTCATGTCACCAATGCTGTCACATGCAAGTTCTCCAGAAGATCATCATGCGCACAGCCACAGCCTTGGGATCTGCTTTCAAGGGTGCGTACGGAGTCTGACAGGCAAAAGTATTCATGAAAAAGCCCGGAAAAGGGTGTTTAATGCTCTGCAAAGACTGCACTGTGTCCTGCAGCGCTGAAGTCAACAGTCTGTCTGATGGTCTTGTCTGTCCCCTTTTTGACTCAGTAAAGCGTACCATCAATCATGCAGGCATACCATGTGAGACCCAGGGGGAGGGGAACAGGTACCCTGGACCGTCGTTTAGCTTCCCTGGACAGAATGTTCCAGAAACTGCCACCTGGCGAGACCAGGAGAAGAAGAAGGTTGCAGGCCATCTCCCAGTCAGCCCCTGCTCTTCCTGGTGAGGCCTGGCTTTGCTTGTGACTTGAGGTCAAACCATAACCCCAAAACCCTAAGATGTGCCATTGTCTGTCCTGCTAGGTTGCCATTTCAACTGATGCAAAAGGGTTTGCTTGCAATGAGTTAAAAGCTGAGCATGCTTGCCATTTCAAGCGCAGATCACAGATGATCAAACACCACTATATCAGTGGTAAACATGTCAAAATGCACTATAGCACCATGACACAATCAGTCAATCGCTACCTTGTTTAAATACAGGTACATTGCCATGCCAGGGAGCTTTTGTTCTGACCCCTGGGACGGCCGCCATCCCTAGGGAGCTCAGCCTGAATCCCCAGGGACCAGCAGCAGCGGCTTGTGGGACTGCTGCCATGCCCAGAGAGCTTAGCTTGAATCCCCAGCAGCACAGCCAAGATCAGGAATCCGCCACGGCCATCGGCCCTAGGGCACTTTCTGGCCACAGTCCACGACTTGGCCTGTCTCCTAGCCCTGCAGTGTTTGAATTCGCCAGAAACCCTACAGCTGCTCATGTAAGCACAGCCAGATTGTGTCCACCTCAGATGCTGGATTGTCAAATTGACCGCAGTGCTGCCAAATTGCCTAGGGTTCAACAAGCAGTCCAAGATCCCGGTGCAGCACAGGCAGAAGCAACCCTAGCATGGGCTTGTCAAAATGGCAACCCTGGGGCAGGTCCTGAGGAGGACAAGGGCAAGTGCCCTGCCAGGGGCAGGGCTGTGAGAAGCAACCTTGAGGGGGGACCGGTAAGAAACCCAAGGACGTCAGTTGAGGATCTCAGCCAAATGCAGAGCTGTTGGAACCAACTCGAGCAACAGCTGGTCCAGATCCCCAGGCCGTCATCCCGGGGACTGGCTCCCAAGCCTCATACAGCAGAAGCAGACAACGCTAGTGTGCACAGGAAAGCCCCTCTGCACATGCATTTGCAGCAACCTGGTGAAGCACTGGGTCAGCCCAACAGTCTTCGTGCCGGCGGCAACGAGGCAGTTTCTTTTCTGAGGCCATCTAGTCAGCACAGTCAACAGTCTGTTCCTGTAAGAGAGCTGGTGCATGAGGAAGAAGAGCAGAGGAGCCGACCATCATCTGCGGGCTCTCTGGCCAGTCAGCCGCAGTTTTCAACGCTGAAGGCTAGGGTGAGTGCTAGTAGACAGGCTGGCAAGTGATGATCTCTACATGAGCAAAATTCCAACTGTATGCACAAAGGGGTTTGACTCTGGGCTCTGGGCTCTTGCTTTTGCTTTTCTATTGTTGATATGCAGACAGGTTTTTGTGATTATGTTCTGTAATTGCTCGAAGTCGTAGTGTAGTCTGACAGCACTCAGTGGAGTCTGCAATCCTTTCTGAATGGGTTGATCATGTGTGCAAAGTGAGACTGCTTGCTGCAATCTCTTCCCGAACTCCACAGGCGCCTGTATCCTAGGTCTTACTGCAGTTGCAACAGTTACTGTGGGGTATTGTCTATGTTGAATGTACAAATGACGTAAGATACTGACTCACCCTTTTGTTTTCAAATTGGTTTGAGAACATGGCATGCTCCATCCGAGATGATGACGATTGACTCTAGTTTCAACTTTAGCTACAATGCATTTACATCATGTAACATACAGTTTGGATCCCAAGTCAACCAACAATGATGCAGCTTTTTACAATCACCCTTTAAAACTTATATACCAGCATCTGGCCATAGCAAGCTTAAAAAGGAGTAGACAACCAGCAGGAACGTTTGCCACTATGCGCATATGCAGGGCTGTTGAACCAATTGCAATAGCGGATGCTACATAAGTCACACACTTGCACAGTGGTCTATTTCATCAATACAGGCCTTTACAGGGACAGCAAGGGTCAAACAGGCAAGCTGCTGGATCTGCTTTATTCAGATCCATCTACTGGGGCTCGTGTCTGAGTGAAAGCGCTGCTGGATCTGCTTTATTCAGATCCATCTACTGGGGCTCGTGTCTGAGTGAAAGCGCAGAACCACACGTGACTGACCATAACAGAGTGTCGATCATGTCAGCTTCATTTAACAGCATGACTTGATTTCCAGGAAGTCCAGGCACAATAAACACCAAATTTTGCTGTCTGTTGCTTGGTCATTTGCAGCCAATGTGGCGCTGCATGTATCAGGCTGTCAACACTTTTGCACAAAAGCTTGAGCTCTACAGTAAGGCCATATGGCTGCATCAGTTCTGCAAATTTTTTGTAATCAAGCAATGCTATGATGTTGCACAAGGTGAGCCTCTGCAGACAGGGTAGTGCGATTGCAAACTTTCTTGGTGAGTACTGTCCAAAAAGCTTCATAGTGATGACGTTGCTGCTTAAATTCAAGACTTGGAGGTTCTTCAGTGGTAAGACTGCCAGAAAAGCCTTGTCTAGGTCCAGGGTTAAGTCGCTTGGCACAAGGGATGTGAGGGATGTTGGGAAGCCGGGTTGTATAGCTGCTCCGTCAATGGAGCCATTGATGGTCATATGCTTCAAGGTGCCTGTACACATTGTCTGTGTCATCTGCAAATGCCGTTGCAAACTCTGCCACTGAATCCAAAAACTTCTGAGACAAATTGATTTGCCCCTCCCAAATCCTTGCTTACCACCCACCCCCTCCCCCCGGCGCACCCCAGGTGGTAACTCGAAATTTTCGGGCAGTTTTTGCAGGGTTTTTGCGATGCAGAAGTGGCGCAATTTCTGCAGGGAGCCCCGTTTCTGCGCTGCAGAAGTGGCGCAGCAGGCAGAAATGGCAGAAATTTTGTGGTGGGAGTTTGGCTTCTGCGCTGCAGAAGCGGCGTGCCACTGTGCGTTGCTTACGGTGTCAGGTCTTCTCTACAACGGCAATCGTGGGCGAAGCAACCCACGGGACTCTCTGAAGTACGCAAAACGCGCTCTACTCTGGCAAAGCTCGAAGCAGTCCCTGGGGCAGGTGAGGCCGCACACAAGAGCCTTTGTGCCGTGCAACGCATTCAGTGCTGCAAGTGCTGTATGTTTTGCTCAGGTGTCTACGAGAAGTCTCTCCCTGCTCAGGGGACAAAGTTCTGGGCTCTGATGCGAGTCTGGGAGGACGGAACACACGATTTTGTAGTACCTGCTGTCAAAGATGTAATCGGCGCAGGCCCAACCTATCATTCTGCCCTGCAAGAGGTGGAACATAAGCTGGCTACTATGGTCAAGGAGACTTTTGAAGAAGGATTTCCAGTCTCAGTTCTGGATAGAAGGCAGTCAGTGTTTCAAATGAGGGGTGACATGGACAGCATAGCAGAGGGATGCAGAGCACTTGACATGGCGGTACCAAAGCTCAAGAAGAGACAGATGCACACGGTCAAACTTGACTACAAGCTGATTCATAGTTGAACCTGTTCACCGTCATAGCGCACATTGCTGGTGGCTGGACGAAATCAATCAGCCCAAGATGGTGGGGGACAGCCGAGTGTTTTGGGATTGAGAAGAGCACGTGACCTAAACGCACGGTTCCGTAAATACAAAGAAATGTCTGAAACATGCGAGCTGTTTCAAGGAGAAGTACAAATGTGCGATAATTGCAATTAGAGATGTTGTGCAACCTACGCCCTGAGAATGGGAATTATCGTCAAAACACTATAATCTATGTCTCGTGCGCAGTGCTGAACAAGGCTCAGTGTGACAAGCTCAATGTGACTTTACAAGCAATCACGAGACATAATTGCAGCCAGCAGATATACTGGCATTTCTCAATGCGCTTGCTTTGTATACTTCACAACAGAAACTTGCTTTTCACTAAATGCTTACAGTCGGCCTGCTCACAGTTGGACCCGCTTTCATGATTTTACACTAATTTTACAGGGAAGATGTTGCCCTGGCCCTTTTGGCAAGTAGCCTGCACAGCCTCTGTCCCTCCTGGAAGATTTGTCACCTTTTCAAGAGCCCCTGCAAATCGATACAGCTATAAACAAATATTGCAATGATGGTTACCAACTGAGTTTGTCCAGCTTTTTCTCAGATTGCGCATGCAAATCTCTTCTTGAGTAGCAGGAAAGTCCAACTCAGCGCTTGCCTGAGAGTATGCTCTTTTCTATTCTCAGCAGGCGGGCTGCCACCTTTTCCCTTGGGCCGGCTCTAGGGTCTACCACCACGGCATCATCTTCTTCTTGACTGGTCCTGTACCTGCAGTAAACCAAGAGTAATACCTGTTTGCCAATGGTGCAGATGAAGACTGTTTCCTACAGGTCTAGAGTTTACCAGCTCAGCAGCAGGATCTTCTTCTTGACAGATCCTATACCTGACATCATAAATAACATTTAATTAGTGGGAGGTCAGCACCTTATTGTGTTTTCACTCCTGCTGTTTTTTGTACCTTTCTGCTTTCAACTGCAAGTGGTTTTGCAATGCTGCAAGGCCAATTGAGAAAGTCATCAACATGGCAGAAAGCAGGAAAGGGTAGACAGTGTCTAAATGGGCAAACAGCAGGGGCAGAAAGCAGAAAACAGTGGACAGCATGGGTGGATAGCATGAATGGACAGCATGGGTGGACAGCATGGGTGGACAGCATGGGTAGACAGCATAGGCCGACTGTAGAAAAGGGTTAACAGAAAAGAGTAGACAGCCTGGGTAGACAGGGGCTAACCTTTGCAAGCGCTGCTGTAAGCAGGACGCTAAATTCTGCAGAACCTGGGCCTCCTGCTGAGGAGGAAGAGCAGCAGAACTCTGTGAGAAAGCTCCATGCTGTTTCAGTTCGTCTGAGCTGGTACAGTGCCCCAGCCTTAAGTATGGCAGCAAGTTTGGCGGCAAATCCTACATCAGTTGTTCACATGTTACATGTGAGAAGCATGGCTTTTGGCCAACACAGGTGGCACAGCACGCTGGGGAAATACTGCATGCAGATTGTTTCCCTCACTTTTGAGAAACAATGCATGCAGTTACTGTCACTTTTGTTCCGCAGGTGTCGGGAAACACTGCATGCGTTTTGGGACTGGTGTGTCGGAAAAGGGAGCCAGCCTGAAGTATGCCAATAGATGAGGCATTTTGTCATGCAGGTGGATGCAGCAGATGACTTTGTACACATGTGTCAATCATAGCTTCTGTAAAATGCATTTTTGTCAAAGGCACACCAACAATGTGATTGACCCCCAAACACAGGCAGACGCATGGCTGGACAGACAGTTGAACAAACAAAGCAATGGACAGAGGCACAGGCAGACATGCAGGCATGCCTTCGAGTCATTCCTAGTATACCAAGAAAAGAGCTTGGTTGCATTGTCATACACTGTGTGTAACTCAGTCGCACTGAGCATGACTCACACGCACTGTGTGTAACTCAGTTGCACTGAGCATGACTCACATGCGCTGAGTAGGACTCATATGCACTGCGCACGACTCACATTCACTGAGCATGACTCACATGCACTGAGTGTGACTCACATGATGTCGTTGCAACTGGAAACTCTGCTGAGATGACATATTGTGCTGCTGCAGCAGGTATCGCTTCTGAGGGAACAGGGGGTCATTGTTGGGGATGGTAGCTGTGATTGTCATCTTGTCATTGGGGTTCTGCTCATCCACTATACCATAATTCAGCAGCAGGCGGCTATTTGGCTGAGGGCCGCACCAAGCAAACACTGGCTCACCTGCAAATTTGCACAAACGCTAGCAGTCCCAGCCAGTGGCTATGGATGTTGCTTCCAGACCAAACTGTTGAGTCATGAGACAGCAAAACGAAGTTGATTGAAAGTCAGCAGTACAAGATGATGCTACTGATGCTGGTATGAACAGATCCAGAGGTTGATGTAGTGTGGCCATTAGACATGCACAGCATGTCACGTCACAGAATCCTGACCATAGCAACCAGCGTGAGCACATAAGTGCCCGTGTCACAGTTTGATGGAGTCAAGTTCCACAACTTGACACTTCAAGATGCTTCCACAACATCTTCATGCCCGCAAGTATCAACAGCATGAGCTTTTTCCTGATACATTCCGCTCTGTACAATTGGAGGTTTACGCAAGCCTTGCTTAGTGTTTAAGCCATAGAGCCTGGAAGTGTTGTCACACCTTGCACAAACCCTTGGTGGTATGCACACACATGTACCGGCAAATTAATTATGTAACTGCGTATTATTGTGTTTTCCTGTGAAGAACAATATATAGCTTTTTTTTGGGCTAGTTCTGGTGCAGGCATGGATCAGAAAGGGGGAAAAAGAAAAGACTGCGTCTGTTGGCATTGATTAAAGCCCAAGGGTGAGGTATACTGAGCTTCCCTGTGGGCAGAAATTGATATCATTGTGACTGTATGTGTGTACATCAGAACGTATCATGCGCATGCATGCTGGATGACAGCATGTAACATGGCAGACAGACGTGTGACACTGTGTAACAAGTATGTACGGTAAGCATGTGTACCTTCCTGGTAGTCTCTGTCTACAGTGAGCCTGACCTCCCTGGAAGAAGAGTCATACTTCAGCATTGCCTGCAGCCCACCAGACAATCAATAAGCTGCATGGCCACAGCAAAATGATGCAATCAAGAACAATACAAGTTGAATATAGGAAGACTTTCAGCTGTAGGTCTTGAAAACTTGAAATTGTTTACTGGCAACACCTGACAGTGAGGCCTAGCATTGAGATGCCCAAGTGCTTAGTCACAAACCCCACCCACCATAAAATAGTCAAAACAAAAACACAAAAAAAGCCGTCACAAAAAAAGCAGAAGGGTGGATTTGAACCCTGTACCTTGCTGGTGCTGCTGTACGACAGCAAAGGAGGCCCCAGGGGCACCAACGCAAATCTTTTGCTGAGGCTGACGTCTTGCAGGTGCACGATGGAGGCTTGCACAGTTGCAAAGGCTTGCGTGAAGAGCTGCAAGCTGAAGGCTTCAGTGGGGATATCATAGGGGTAGTTCCTGAAGAGGCTGCCGGCCATGAACCAGACAGTGTCCAACTCTTGATACTCCTTTTCTATGCCCTGCACCCAAAGAAAGCATTCTTTTTGTCGTTTTGTAAGCCCTGCACCCAAGGCAAGCACTTTTTGGCTCATGTTTGATGCCTTGTATCCAAAGAAAGCATTTTTGTCACTTTGTGAATCCTTCAGTGTCACATGGTGTCCGTGAGACCATTGAGACAGGTGATGAGGCATGACAGTCATCTGTTACTCATCAAGCATGACAGTCATCTGTTACTCATCAAGCATGACAGTCATCTGTTACTCATCAAGCATGCCAACAGGGGTGCGTCAGTTGCTGCTGCTGCCTGCCGCTTCTAAAGCATTCCCTGGCTGAAGTTGCTGTTGCTGGTGCTGCTTGAAGTTCTGAGTTGTTCCTGATTGGCAAATGCAAGCTGCTGAACAAGGCTGGCTGCTACTTTTGCAACTGCTGCTGCTGCTGCTGCTGTGCACTGGGGCTGTTACCCTGGGGCTGCTGCACTAGGGCTTTGGCACTAGGGCTGTTGCCCTGGGGCTGCAACATTAGGGCTGTTGTTGTATGGCTGTGAGACTGGAATCGATGCAACATCAGCGCATGTTACCTTGAGGCGGTCCTTGACCATGTTGACAACAGGGCTGCCAGCCAACAGGCTATCCACCTGCCCTGCCTCCCACAGCAATGGGGACTTGGCTCCCATCTGCCCTCGCCCTCTCTGCCTATCAAGACACACATGCACAAGGGATGAGTTGCCCTTTGAGAAGTGAGTGCCGACCCACTCTATCTGTCCTTGCTGCCTGTCACCTCATACTAAGTAGGCAAGCTGGACAGAGACAGGTACACCCCCATGCACACAGCCCTAGGCACACAGCCCTGGGCACACAGCCCTAGGCACACAGCCCTAGGCACACAGCTCTGGGCAAAAAGCCCTAAGCACACAGTCCTGTGCACGCAAGAGCGCAGGTACAAGCATAGGCCTTGACACAGGAAAGGCAAGGCAAGGCAAGGCAAGGCAAGGCAAGGCAAGGCAAGGCAAGGCAAGGCAAGGCAAGGCAAGGCAAGGCAAGGCAAGGCAAGGCAAGGCAAGGCAAGGCAAGGCAATCAGGAAAGGAAATGGGAAGAAAAGAAAGGCATGCACGATGTCAGGGTTCAGCACCTGTCAAGCTCTTTGATGTAGTGGTGCCATCGGCTCCTCTTGCCGTCATCTTCTCATACATCATATACAGCGTCACACACGCCAGCTCGCTCAGCTTGTCCGTTGTCAGCAGCTCTGCCATTGCCTATAAATTCATCCATGCCATCACACATTCATCCATTCCACGGCTTGTTCCTTTGTTTGTTCATTCATTTGTTCCTTTGTTCGTTCAAACATACATTTGTTCACAGCGTTCGTTTACTCTCTATTGTCCTCCCCTAGTGTCAGGTGCATACAGTCCTGAAAAGCTTTGTACATACGACCGCCTGGGAAGTCAGGCATATCATGCAGTACGAATAGACTGCTTGCAGACAGTTGACTGGGACTGTGGGTACTTGAGCAGGCTCTACAGCCCTTCCAACACGTTTTGACATTGCCCTTTCATTATGCGGATGCTTGTTAGTGGCATAATGATGAACCGTATGTCATGTTGTTAAAGGGGCAGCATGCATACAGAAGAGGAGTTGGAATGATTTGCACAGAGGCAACAAATACGGCTGATAGTCATGACAAACACGCACATTATGACATGCATGATCATATGCGACTGGTTGGTGGCATGCTGCAATAAGAGTGCCCCTGCAACTGAAAGCAGGCGCAAGGTGCATGGGTTATGAGAGTTGTGTAGGGCATGTGTAATCAAGGGTGCGCATTTAATGCATGCATTTCTGTTTGCTCACCTCATCTTCGAAAACGCCTTTCAGGGTGATGATGAGATGCTCAGGAATGCGCAGAACAGTGTCCCCAGCATGCAGATCTTGAGCAGCCACTGTGATGTCTATGTTCTGGTTGGCACGGTACATTGCTTTGATCTTGACTTTGGGCTCTGGCATGCCCTGGCTCTGCAAACAAGCAGAGGAGATGTACTGTGCTTCCGCAGCACAGGAAAGGCATATTGTGCTTCTGCAGAGGAGGAAAGACACGTTGTGCTGCTGCATGTTGGGTGAAGAGGTAGGGATAGGCCTTCATGTCCTGGCAGATACATTGGTGCCAGCACAAAGCTGGCAGTCCCAAAAAGGCTGAAAGCCCTGCAATGGACCAGTGCTGCCAAAAAGAGCTCATGGTAAATGAGCTGTGTGTATGTGTATATATGTACAGACTTTCACTCTGCAAGTGCAGACCCGGCACTTCATCTGTGTGCAATACCAACATGTTGTCTAGTGTCTGGTGCTGACCTGCAACCATGTTTCCAAGAAAGTCGCTTGTTTGGTCTTTGGCGGGGTATCGTGGCTGCTCTTGATGTCGTCATGACTCTCTTCACTGTAGGTCTCTGTAGAGACTGCTGCATTGTCTGAAGCTACTGCTTGCTGGTTTCGCTGGCACTTCACAGTCATGCCACTAGGGCGGTAAGGCCTCAGGGAGACCTGCAGGCAAGCAAACGAATGTGTATGGCACAACACATGTGAGCATTTCGGGCGGACACTGATCTCAGGACGGACCGACAAGCTGCACAGTCCATTTGAGCAAATCTTTAGCACCACCTTGTGACCAAAATGCTGTGCTCTTGTCAATTGGAAGCATCCTCGCAAGGCGTTATGTCGGCAACCGCAAGCCATGGATGGATATGAGCAGCCTGTCAGGTTCGGCCTACGAAATGCGGGTCCATTACAACTCGTCAAACATGAGGAGCTGGGCGTCAGGCAATGCATGCACAGTCCGGCAACAACCAGTGATGTAGAAGAAAGAGATCGTCATCAGTCGCTACGTTCACTGCTTCACGCAGGGCTTATGAGCAGGGCGCTCCAAGCAGGGCCCTGCGATTGGGGGCCTTACTGTTCATATTTTAGATTTCCACTGTAGCATGGACGTTTCTGAATTTAAAATAGACGTTTCGGGAGTGAAAAGAGCTTTTTCATTCAACAAAGTTGGATAAGCTGGCGTTACAGGCAGCAGCCTCCCAACGCTGCAGGGACGCTGTCTGCTCGTGTAATTCAATGATATCAGGCAGCGAATACTCTGTGCTTTGATCAGACCATGCTAAAGTCCAGTGGTGCGGGAGCGACTCTATCTCTCAACGCCGGCCATAGGAGGTATGCCACGATAGCGTCTACAGCGTGAAGTCAAAGATCAAATCACAGATTACGACTGCTGCCACTGACAGCAAATTTCAGACCTGTCAGTGGCCTGTTTCCAGGCGGCCCTCGCAAGTGCGTCACCGCGTCAGGCGGCTGACCAGCCAGGCACCAGAGCTCCAGAAATCTGATCAGTGTACACACGGACATACGCACGCTATCGTCTGTTCGTCCTCCATAGGTGTGTCACTTGACTTGCCAAGCTAGCTTGTGCACTTCACTTCCGAGCGCTGAAGCGTCTGCTCTTGACTAGCATGCACACAAGCACGCTGACCTGCAGGCCATGTCTACAGTTGCGGTGAAAGTATGCTACAGCAGCAAAGCCAGCAGCTTGATAGCGGGCCCAACACCAGCCTGCTTGCTGGCGAGCTGCAAAAACAGTGGCATGCAAAGCTCAACATGCACCTTGGCAACATTGTCATTAGGCCTGGCAGCGATCGCAAGGTCTGGTGGTCGTGTGACCAGTGTCCTGACAGCTTTCCACACATCTGGCAGGCTCCTGTCAAGAACAGGACGTATGGAAGGGGTTGTCCTTTCTGCTCAGGCAACGCCGTTTGTCAGCATAACACGCTTGCCAAACGGGCACCTGATGTTGCGCTGTTTTGGGATGCCAAAAAGAATCATCCATTGTCACCAGACCAAGTGACTGTCTCCAGCAACTTGAGAGCCCACTGGAAATGCAGTGCCTGCTTGCACGAATGGCAGGCTTCAGTGTCTGTCAAGGCGCGTGGCAAGACTGGGTGCCCCAAATGTGCCAAAGCAACCGCTGGCAGGGAATCAGATGGCACAAGGCAGAAGCACCCTACTTTTGCAAGGGCAAACCATGCCTTGCTGCAGCAATGGGATCATGACAGGAACAGAGAAAACGGAAACTTCCCTGACAAGACGACACTACAAAGCCGCAAGTTCATTTGGTGGTGCTGTCAAGATTGTCCCAAGGGCAAAGTGCACAGCTGGCAGGCTCGGGCTTTCTCTCGTACCCGCAAAATACTAACAGGTTGCCCTTGTTGTGCTGGGCAGAAAATATGTGAGTGCAACTCTTTGCAAACTGTTTGTCCTGATGTTGCTGCTGATTTTGACATCAAAAAGAATGGTGTCAGTCCTGCTGAAGTCACAAGTTCAACACACACAGAGTACAGCTGGCTGTCAGATGAGCCTGGGGCTAAAAAGCGATCTGTGAATCGGCGCACAATGCACACAAGGAAGCAAGTCACGACACTTAGTAGGCATACCTGATATATGTATGTAGAGCAGGCATGTCCCTGGGCAGCCCGGTATAATACTTGGCTTCTCAGTAAGTTGATGCCGAAAGGTGTAGTCTTTTCTTTTCTTTCTAGGGCAGGCATGCATATATATATATATATATAT
>JAABUP010007594.1_pt1 | contig 14400 bp, 15 predicted proteins | sample 5559201 | NCBI WGS metagenome assembly JAABUP01 (sample SAMN10711887, study PRJNA513373) | rock metagenome | isolation source: Antarctica rocks | place: Antarctica | reverse complement strand
GCTCGTCAGCTCGCCCGTCCCGTCCTGCAGTGCTTGCCGATAGGTCAGGTAGACACTCAGGTCAGACGGTACGGAGTCAAATCCGCAGGAGTGCACGATCCTGGCGGAGCTCGCGACGGCGCGGTCGTGGGCGGCTTCGATGCTGTCCCGGATGAACAGCGGCTCTCCGGTGAGGTCGGCGTAATCGGTGCCCGCATCGGCGCAGGCCAGAACCAGCGGGAGGCCGAACTCGGCGTAGGGGCCAACCGTGGTCACCACCACCCGCGTCCGTTCGGCCATGTGGCGCAGGCTGTCCGGGTCGGCCGCATCGGCGCGAACGACTCCCCACGACTGTGCCGAATCGGGCAACTCGGCCCGCACCGCCTCCACCCGCGCATGGTCGCGGCCGGCCAAGGCGATTCGGGTGCCCGCGGGCGCCGCTGACGCGAGGTATCGGGCGAGGAGCTTGCCGACGAAGCCCGTCGCCCCGTAGAGGATCAGGTCGAACTCGCGGTCGTCCGGGTGCACCGAAGGCATAGCGCGCTACTTTCGCCGAGGGGTTGCCGAGGACGGTAGTTCACCGACTCCGGCCCCTCTTACGCGCCATCGCTGCGGCTACGCGAGCCGAGCTGCGTCTCCATGTAGTCGATGCTGGCGCCACGCTTTGCTCTGCAGGCCGATGTGCAACGCGTGACCGAGCGTGTTCGAAAACCAACGTGTCGAGCGCCTCGTCCTCGTAGCACCCGGCCGAGTGGCCAATGACATCAACCTGGCGTTGCGCGTCGTCCCGTTGCCTTTGATCAACCAGGCATTGCACCCGCTCAGGGTGCCCGGATCTCTCACCGCGATGAGTCTGCTTGGCCACCACGGTCGAACATCTTTACCGGGGCCCACTCCGCGTCGCGACCGTTCTGCACGACAGCACTGACCTCGTGCGGGTGCTCAGTGATCCGCGCAACCCCACCGCGCGGGAGGCCTTCGTCCGGACTGCGCGCGGTGGTTGATTGGCGTGGGCAGGTCGTCGCCATCCTTGACCGCTGTTTCCGCCGCGCTTCGAGGGAAGCACTCCTACCGCAGCTTGGGATTGTAACCGGTACCGCGGGTGGCCCCGTCGACGTTCTCGGTTGCTCGCGGTGGGTGTCGGGTCATGGTCAGCCCGGGCAGGCCGTCCTCGATACGGACGGAGCTCGACAATTCGGCGCGGGTGGCGGTGCGCTGCAATGCCGCTGGGTCGGGTAGGCATTGTGCGGTGAGTGTGCTGACCCCGCTGGCCGCGGCCAGTTCGGAGGCCGAGGACAGCAATGTGGCACCGACCCCGAGACGGCGCCAGCCGTCCTCGACGTGCAGCGCCAGTTCGGTTGTGGCGGTGTCACCTCGTGGGGCGACCAGTTGAACGAACCCGATGACCTCACGGCCGGCGACCGCAACCAGGCACTGACCGCGGGGCACGGTTATAAGGCGTTCGGCCCACCCACTCGGCATCCGTTGATGGCCAGCGCGACGCAGTGATTTGAGGGTCGCCGCCATCAGCCGGCGATGCGATGACGCCACCGCGAGTGCGTCCTCGGGTTGGGCGAGTCGCACGATGGCCCCCACCGAGGAGACAGTGCGAACGGCGACCGGAAACTCCAGGCGGCGCCCGACCGCGCTCAGCACTCCCAACAGCTGCGGTACCCGCGCCAACTCCACTGCCGTGAACGGTGCCCATCCTCTGGTGGCGAGCACTTGCTCGCCCTCGCGCAGCGTGACGGTGGCGCGGTGACCCCCGGGCTCACCCCGAACCGTCCCCGCCTGCGCGACAGGATCGGACAAGCCCTGCGTGACCGGCCACACCCGGTCGGCGCCCAGTATCCGACGTAGCGCCTCGTAGATGGAACCAGTGGCGGTCAGGGAAGCCACCACGATCCGCAACGCCGCGGTCTGCTCATCAACCAAGTCCTCGACCGAGGCTGGGACCACACCGAGGCATCGGGTGCCGTGCCTGTCGACTACCCCCATCAGCTCACCCGATCGCATGGCCCCCGGTGCGCGCAGCACCAGCTCGTCGACCACGAAACCAGAGTCATTCACAGTGGCCGGTGCGTCCAGCACCGGCAGGACCGACACTGCGAGCAGGTTGCAACCGTGCTCCCCGAGGCTTGCCGCCAACGCCGCCAAGGTGCCGGGCCGGTCGACCAACCTGGCCCGCACCCGCCACGTCCGATCCGTCCGCACCTTCACGTTCCAATTCATGGGCCCAAGCGTGCCCCGGCGGGATTGCGGTCGGGTCAGCGTCACGTTTCCGATAGGTAAGTAACGTCGCAGGAGCCACCCGAAATGGCAGCGTGCCGAGTCAATTGGGAGGTGACCGTCACGATTCCGGGAGACGCGCTGGCGCGAGCAGTTGACCTTCGGGCTGTGTCATGGAGGCGTTGTGGCGCGCGGGCGGGCGCGAACGTGCAGGCGTTCGCCTTGCGGGCCGAACAGGACCAGGAGTTCGACCGGGTGCTGGTCGTTGCTGCCGAACCAGTGTGGGGTGTGGGTGTCGAATTCGGCGACTTCGCCGGGGCGCATGATGATGTCCAGCTCGCCGAGGAGCAGCCTCAGTTGGCCGTTGAGCACATACATCCATTCGTAGCCCTCGTGAATTTGCATCTCGTGTTGGCGTTGGCCGGGCGCGATGATGATCTTGTAGGCCTGGACGCCGCCCGGGCGGCGAGTCAACGGAAGCATGGTTCGACCGTTGCGAGTGATCGGTTCGGGCTGGACGCGAGGGTCGCTGGTGGGGGTTTCGGTGAGGAGCTCATCGACCGGCATGTCGTGGGCGCGGGCCAGGCGCAGCAGCAGCTCCAGGGTGGGTTTGCGACCGCCGGACTCGAGTCTGGACAGGGTGCTCACCGACACTCCGCTTGCCTGCGAGAGTTGCGCCAGGGTGGCCTGGCGTCCTTCGCGCACGGCCCGCAATCGCGGACCAACCGTGGCTAGTGTTTCCTCGATCTCGTCGTCCATGAGTACATTTGCTGCTTCGGCAACGTCATTTGTCAAATGAACCTCCGCCGATGCACGCTGCAGTCATGGATCAGCTTAATGACAGCTATGACGTGGCGGTGATCGGTGGCGGCGCCGCCGGGCTGGCCGGAGCGGTGGCATTGCTGCGATCGCGGCGCTCGGTGCTGCTAGTCGATGCTGGTGACCCGCGCAACGCGCCCGCCGGCCATGTCCACAACTTCCTCACCCAGGACGGCACGGCCCCCGACGTCCTTTACGCCGCGGGGCGCACGGAGGTACTGGCCTACGGTGGCCAGATCCTGCACGGTGACGTCGACACCCTCGAACGGGAGGGTGAACTGTTCCGGATCGAGGTATAGGGCCGGAAGGTGACGGCGCGCCGGGTCCTGGTCGCGACCGGGGCTCGCGACGAGCTACCCGATATCGCCGGACTGGCCGAGCGATGGGGAATCGACGTGCTGCACTGCCCGTACTGTCACGGCTGGGAAGTCCGCGACCAGCACATCGGGGTCCTCGCCTCCGGGCCGCTGACCGTCCAGCAGGCGCTGATGTTTCACCAACTCAGCGCCCAGGTGACGCTGCTGGCCACACCGGGCCGCCACCGACACCGGGGCAGCAAGAACAACTCGCAGCCCTGGGCATCCCGGTAGCCGCCGGTAATCGTGACCCAGGTCGAGTCCGCCGCCGGCAGGCTGACCGGCATTTGGCTCGCAGATGGCAGCCGCGTCACACTGGACGCACTCGTCGTGGCGCCGGTCTGCCGGGCCCGCGCCGAGCTGCTGGCCCCTTTCGGCGTGCTGACCAGTGAGGTGCGCTTGGACGGGCACCTGCTGGGCACTCAGGTCGAGTCCGACCCCACCGGCTCCACGGCCGCGCCTGGTGTCTGGGTCGCCGGCAACGTGAGCGACATGAAAGCCCAGGTCATCAGCTCCGGCGCCGCCGGCCTTGCCGCCGCGGCTGCGATCAACAACGACTTGATCGCAGCCGACACAGAACACGCCGTCCAGACCTACCGGGACCAACGCGCGACCCAAGTCGCATGGGACCAGCGATACGCCGACATGGAGCAAGTGTGGAGCGGGCGGCCCAACGCTCAGCTCGTCAGCGAGACCCGTGGACTTCGGTCGGGGCGGGCTCTGGACGTCGGCTGCGGCGAGGGTGCCGATGCCCTGTGGCTGGCCGAACACGGCTGGGACGTCACCGCGCTGGACGTATCCCAAGTGGTACTCGACCGTGCTGCTGAGCAGTCCGGGTGCGTCGGACTGCAGGTGCACTGGCTGCACGCCGGACTCATCGACGCGGCGCTGCCACCCGCCTCCTTCGACCTGGTGTCCGCGCAGTACCCTGCACTGCTGCGGACCGAGCAGCACGAGGCCGAGCTCGCCCTGCTCAACGCAGTCGCACCCGGCGGAGTACTCCTCGTCGTGCATCACCCCACCCCCAGCAAAGAGCAGGCCAACGCCCACGGCTTCGACCCCGCCGACGTCGCTGCCCTGCTCGATGACGGGTGGCGCATCGAGGTCGAGGAGACCCGGCCCCCAGCGTGACCACCGGCGCCAGATCACACCACACCCAGGACATCGTCTTGCGAGCGCGGCGCTTGGCTTGACCGGCCACCACCGGAGCCCGCGCAAGGTGGGTTAGCTGGTGAGGATGGGTGCGAAGCCGAGGTTGTTGAAGATGTTGGGGTCGGGGGTGATGGATTGGGCGAAGGCGAAGATGCCGCCGAGGCTGAATCCTGTGGGGGCGGTGAGGGTGCGGGTGGTCGATGCGTTCGCGGCGAGGCCTTCGGTGGTGAATGTGTCGATACCGCCGGTGACGGTGCCCCCACCGTTACCGGTGATGGGGCCTGCCCCGAAGGTGGGCACGGTGATGGTGGTGGGTCCGGCAGCGGTGGATCCGTGGTTGGTGACCGTCACGGTGGCGGTCACGGTTTGTCCGCGCCCAGCGATGAAGGGGACGTTGACGTGCACTTGAAGGTCGGCGTTGGGAGGTGCGGCGGGTTGGCCGGTGGTGGGGTCGAGAAACAGAGTGGTGTTCTTACCCTGTGAAGAGGTGAAGTCGAACATCGTGTGGAGCTCTGGTCGGTCAGGGTGTGGTCGCCGAAGTTGCGCTTGGCGAAGGGTGAGACGACGAGCAGGGGCAGCCGCGGCCGGCGGCGGCCATTCGAAATTGGGGCACGGGGTGCTTCCTTATCTTATTCGACTGGCTGACCGTCCCAGCTAGTTCGCATAGAACCTAACGACGGCACATGAACGCAGGCCGACCTGAAAGCGAACCCCTGTCCTGACCCCGGATGACGTGCAGCACAGCCACCGACGTAGCGAGCGGCGCAGCTATGCGGGAGTGGCGACAGCCTGCACGTCAGCCGAGTCCGCAGCGGGCACAGCGTGGTAGTTCTGCAAATCGAATCGCGAGAGCCGACGGCGCAGCGAGCCGGTGGAGAACGGCCACGCCGCGAAATTCTTGCCGCGGGCGTCGAGGTAATAGCTACTGCACCCGCCGTTGTTGAACACCGTGGGCGCGAGCCCGGCCTGTACCTCGTCGTTGAAGGTGCGGAACGGCTCGTCCCGGATCTCGATCACCCCGATACCCGCGCGCTCGGTGGTCAGCAGCGCGTCGATGACGTAGTCAAGTTGCGCCTCGGCCAGCGCGAGGAAGGAGTTGTACACGAGGATGTTCGGGCCCAGGAGCACGTAGGCGTTGGGCGCATCGGGCACAGTAGTGGCCAGGTACGCCTCCGGGCTCACGGCCCACTTCTCGGACAACAACCGTCCGTCGCGGCACCGGATCTTGCTGGCAATCGGGGGGTGGCTGACGTCGAAGCCGGTGCCGAAGATGATGACGTCGACCTCACGGCTGGTGCCATCCGCCGCGACGACGCTGCGCTCGTTCACCGACACCAATGCCTGCGGGATCAGTTCCACATTCGGCTGGCTCAGCGCCGGGAAATAGTTGTTGGACAACAATAATCGCTTGCAGCCCAGCGTGAAGCCCGGGGTGAGCGCCTGGCGCAGCGCCGGATCGGCCAACTGAGCCTTCAGCAACAGAGTGCCCACCGGATTGAGCCAACGCGCGGTGCGTTCCCGGCGCATCAGCATGCTCAGCGTCCGCAAGATGACGTCGACCGATCCCCGCAAACCCCGCTGCGCCAAGGGAATTCGCCCGAACAGACCCGCGCGGCGCGCGGAAAGGAGAAGTCGAGTCGCGGAACCACCCACGAGGGCGTCCGTTGAAACACGTGGAGCTGCGCAACATCGGGCTGGATCTCCGGGATGAACTGCACCGCCGATGCACCAGTGCCGATGACGGCGACCTTCCTATCCGTGAGATCGAGATCGTGATTCCACCGCGCGGAGTGGAACAACTCGCCCTGGAACGTCTCCACGCCGGGTATCGCGGGAATGCTCGGCTCCGTGATGGGTCCGGCCGCGAAGATCACGTGTTGGGCAACGTACTTCCCGCCCGTTGTATCCAGGGTCCAGCGCTGCCGATCGTCCGACCACGCCGCCTCGATCAACTCCGTGGCCAGCCGGATCTTCGGGAGCAGGTCGAACTTGCTGACTGTGTCGTCGATGTAGGCCAGTATCTCCGGCTGCAGGGCAAAGTTGGTGCGCCACTGCGGGTTCGGATTGAACGAAAACGAGTACGCTGGCGAGGGAATGTCGCAACCGCAGCCCGGGTAGGTGTTCTCCCGCCAGGTGCCACCGACCCGCTCGGCCTTCTCGAGCACCACGTAGTCGGTGATGCCGGCCTGCTGCAGCTTAACCGCGGCGGCGACGCCGGCCAAACCCGCACCAACAACGACGACACGAACAGCAGTCTCGGTCGCATCGGAATCCGCTCGCACCGTCATAACGACCTCTCATTGATTATTGTGTCAATGTACGTTGTGACGATAGTATCGTGTCAAGTTCCTCGAACGAGGCCACCGACAGCACAGGGAGTACCCCGATGACGACCACCGAAGGCACGCACACCGCAGAGTCGGCACGCCGCCCCCTCAAGGTGACCGACCGTCAGCAGTTGGCCACCCGCCTGCTGGCGTCCTCGGCGAAGAAGTCCTACGACCCGAACATCGAGGTCGACTGGAACGCACCCATTCCCTCGCATCTCTACGGAATGACGCCAGAGTGGTCAACGCTCTACGGCACTCCGCTCTGGGACGAGATGAGCCTGGAGCAGCAGATCACGCTGACTACCCACGAGGCGGCAAGCATCAGCGGGACCGGTATCTGGTTCGAGATGATCCTGATGCAGATGCTCGTCCGTGACATGTATGGACGTGATGCCTCGACCCCGCACTTCCAGTTCGCGCTCACCGAAATCGCCGATGAGTGTCGCCACTCGGTGATGTTCGCGCGCGCATCGGAGCGTTTCGGCTGTCCTGCCTACCGTCCGCATCGGGTGGTTCGCGAGCTCGGCCGTGGATTCGCCGCTGTCGCCAGCGGGGCCATCGCGTACGGGGGCACTGTCTTCGCCGAGGAGATCCTCGATGTGATGCAGCGCGACTTCATGAGAGATGAGCGGGTTCAGCCGGTCACCCGCACGGTGAGCAAGATCCACGTCCTTGAGGAAGCTCGACACATCCGCTTCGCCCGCGAGGAGACCGCGCGCCGCGTCGAGACGATGAACAAGGCTCAACGCTTGCAGGTCCGCGTGGTGCTCGCCGGCACGGCGTACGCGATCATCACCAGCCTGGTCAACCCGGCGGTGTATGCCGCAGCCGGCCTGGACACCAAGCGGGCGCTCTCCGCCGCGAAGGCCAACGAGTATCACCACGACAAGATTCGGCAGGGCGCAGCCAAGACCATGACCTTCCTTGACGAGACCGGCCTCGTCGGCGGCCCATCCAAGCTCGTATTGCGCAAGGCGCACCTGATCTGAGGGACGACCAATGGTTCAGATCCACCACAGCGGGGTGGTGTGCGTCGCGAGCGAAATCGCCTTCGACTACCTCGACGATTACCGCAACGTAACCAACTGGATGTTCGGCGTTACGCAGTTCGAGCCGGTGTCCGATGTCACGTACGGGTTGGGCGTCCAGTTTGCGACTTCGATGCAGGTCGGCCGAAGAGCGTGCGTTCGGTCGTGGAGATCACCGAGTGGCAGCAGAATCGGCTGCTCACCCTTGAGTCCATCTCCGGGTTCAAGAATTCCTCATCCTGGGAGTTTGAGCCGCTGAACAACGACGAGACGCGGTTGACCGTAGATTTCGGTTACACCCTGCCCGGCGGTCTGGCCGGAAAGGCGCTCGACCGCTTGCTGGAGCCCTTCGTCGGGCAGGCGATTCGGCACACCGAAAGCACGCTGCGCAGCAAGATCGAAGGTCTCTACTTCGACCAGGTCTGAGTACGCGTCCCGCTCGCATTGTTGGCACGTAGCAGAGCGCGTCGACAATCGGACGACGGATTCGGCTCATCCTCGCTATCGTTTGCCTGGTGAAGAAGCAACACCCCGCGGGTCTTAACCCTCGCCGGGTCGTGGTTGAGGACCGGGTCGCCTCGCTCGCTGTGCAGGTCCGCGAGGCCGGTGACTGGCTCCTCGCAGCGCGGCTGGACGCCCTCGTCCGGCAAGCGCGCAGGAGTTTTCGCTAGCCGATGGCACCAGCTGCGCGGAGGTCGGAAATCTCCTGCGTCGAGTAGCCGAGCTCGGCCAGCAGCTCGTCGGTGTCCGCACCGGCGCGTGGTGCCGGCTCGGGCGCCGGGGCGGGGGTGCGGCTGAACCGCGGAGCCGGGGCGGGCTGACGGATGCCGCCCACCTCGATGAACGTTTCCCGCGCCGCATTGTGCGGATGGGTGTGCGCCTCCCACGGGGTGAGCACCGGCGACACGCAGGCGTCCGACCCCTCGAACACGGCCGTCCACTCGTCGCGACTACGGCCCTTGAATACCCCGCCGAGGCGGCTCTTGAGTTCGTCGGCGGCATCGAGGTCATACTGCATCGGCAGGTCCTCGCCCGTGAGGCCCAGCCGATCGATCAGCTCGGCGTAGAACTGCGGCTCCACGCAGCCCACGGCCACGTACTGTCCGTCCGCGCACTCGTAGGTGTCGTAGAACGCGGCGGTGTCGTAGAACGCGGCGGTGCCGTCGAACAGGTTGGTGCCACGCTCGTCGTTCCACAGGCCGCCGGAATGCATGCCGTGGATGAACGCGGTGAGCAAGGCGGAGCCGTCGACCATGGCCGCGTCCACCACCTGTCCGTGCCCGGAAGTGTTGCGCTCCTGCAAGGCGGCGAGGATGCCGATCACCAGCAGAAAGCCCCCGCCGCCGAAGTCGCCGAGCAGGTTCAGCGGGGGGATCGGCCGCTCGCCCGGCCGGCCGATGGGCTCCAACGCTCCGGCCACGGCGATGTAGTTGATGTCGTGCCCAGCGGCCTGGGCGAGCGGGCCGTCCTGGCCCCAACCGGTCATTCGCCCATAAACCAGCCGCGGGTTGCGCGCAAGACACTCCTCCGGACCGAGGCCGAGGCGTTCGGTGACGCCGGGGCAGAAGCCCTCGACAAGAACGTCGGCGGTCTCCACCAGGCGCAACACCGCCTCGACGCCGGCCGGGTCCTTGAGGTTGGCCTCCATCGAGCGTTGTCCGCGGTCGAGCACCCCCGAGGGCACCGCCAGACCCCCCCCCGCCGCCGCTGCCGGAGCGCTCGACCCGAATGACGTCGGCACCGAGGTCGGCCAGCACCATGCAGCCGAAGGGCGCCGGGGCGAGGCTGGCGAGCTCGACCACCCTTACGCCGGTAAGAGGCCCTCGTGAGTGATTGTTGGCGGCTACCCGCTCACTTTCACTCACAACGCATCCCTAGGCAGGCCGAGCATGCGCTCCCCGATCACGTTGAGCTGCACCTCGGTCGTGCCGCCGTAGATCGTGGTGGCCCGCCCGGCGATCAGCTGCTCCATCGCCTTGTCGCTGGGCTGGCCCGGGATGGCGACGGTGCCGGCAACCCCGAGCTGGGCGACGACGAACTCCGCGATCTGTTGCCCCATCCGCATCGCCAGCAGCTTGCCGACACTGGAGGTGGTGGACACGTCGGCGCCGGAGAGCTGCTTGAGCACCACTCGGGACCCGATCAGGTCCACCGCCTGGCTCTCCGCGATCAACTCGCCCAGGTGGTACCGGCCCACGGCCGTCAGCTCGCGACCCAGCACGAAGCGGAGCAGGTCGGCGTCGGTGGCGTAGGCCTCCATCTTCTGGCTCAGCGCCACCCGCTCCCCGGCCAGGGTGGTGCGGGCGACGTTCCAGCCGTTGTTCACCTCGCCGACGACGTTCGTGTCGGGATGAACACCTCGTCCAGGAACACCTCGTTGAACAGCGCCGAGCCGGTCATCTCCCGCAGTGGCCGGACAGTGACACCGGGACTGGACATGTCCAGCACGAAATAGGTGATGCCCTCGTGCTTGGGCTTGGTGGGGTCGGTGCGGGCGATGAGCATCGCCCAGTCGGAGAACTGCGCCACCGTGGTCCAAATCTTCTGCCCGCTAACCCTCCAGCCGCCCTCGACTTTCTCGGCCTTGGTGGAGATCGACGCCAGATCGGAGCCGGCACCGGGTTCACTGAACAGCTGGCACCACACGAGGTCGCCGCGCAAGGTGGGCACGGCCAGGTCCTGCTTCTGCTGCTCGCTGCCGTGCGCGACGACGGCTTGTACGGCCCAGCCGCCCATGAGCAGCTGCGGCATGGCGATGCCCGCTGCCTTGATCTCCTGCGCGATGACGATTTGCTCCAGCGGGGCCGCACCGCGGCCGTAGGGCTTGGGCAGGTGCGGTTGCACCCAGCCCTCGTCGCCGAGCCGAATCAGCTGCTCGTCCTCGTCCAGGCCGACCAGCCCGGCCAACGCGGAACGGATCCCCACCCGGATGGTCTCCGCTTCCGGGGGGAGCTCCAGCACCTGGGCTCGGGTGACGCCCACGAGCGCCTGCTCGGCCACCCGGTTCACCCGCTCCTCGCGGGTGCCGAGCACGCCCCGAATGGCCAGGGCGCGGCGATAATACAGGTGCGCGTCGTGCTCCCAGGTGAAACCGATACCGCCGTGTACCTGGATGCAGTCCTGGGCGGTCTGTACCGCGGCATCGGGCACGATTGCCGCCGCGATCTCGGCCGCAAAATCCACCGTGTCGTCGCCAGCGTCCAGCGCGCTCGCTGCATCCCACAGCACGGCGCGGGCCTGCTCCAGAGCGATGCCCATGGCGGCGCAGCGGTGCTTCACGCCTTGGAACTGGCCGATCGGGCGACCGAACTGCACGCGCAGCTTGGCGTACTCCGCAGCGGTGGACACACACCACGACATGACGCCAACCGCCTCGGCGCCGAGCACCACCGCAGCGATCGACCGAACCCGCTCGACGTTGAGGTTATCCAGGACCTGTTCGGCCCCGACCGAAACGGCGGAGGCTTCGACCCGGGCTGATCCGCGCAGCAGATCGATGCTGTCCTGCCGGGTGACGGCGAGCTCGGCGGCGTTCAGCACCGCCCAGCGGACGCCGCCGTCCACGCCCGCGACAGGCAGCAGCAGCACGTCGGCGTGCTCGGCACCCAGTACCGCATCGCACACACCGGTCACCCGGTAGCCGGATCCGTCGGGCGCGGCCCCCAGTGTGGGATTGTCGGCGGTCGCCTCCAACGGCACACGCAGACCCACTGCTGCCGTGCGGGTTCCATCGAGCAGTCCCGGCAACACCTCGATACCGATCTTGGAGTCGGCCGCCGCTAACAGGGCCGAGGCCAGCACCGTCGGCACGAACGGGCCGGGCGCGACTGTGCGGCCCAGGGCCTCCAGGGCCACGGCGAGAGTGAGCAGTCCACCACCCGTGCCGCCTTGCTCCTCGGGCACGTGCAGCCCGAGGAGGTCCTGCCCGACCAGCGCCGACCAGAAGGCGGGGAACTTCTCCTCGTGCTGGTCCAGCCTCGCGCGGACCGTTTCGGTGGTGATGGTCCGCTCGGCGAAGGAGGCCACCGAGTCGGCGAGCGCGGTGTGTTCCTCGCTCAGGCCAAGGCCGAGCTCATAGGCGTTGCGTGCCATGCTGAATGCCTCTCAAAGCCGGTTGCTGAGGTCGTCGATGGTCCAGGGTCCGTCGCTCTCGATGGTGGACACGTCGTGCCAGCCCGCCAGCTCGGAGATCCCGCCACCCTGCACCGCGTAGACCTTGCCGGTGAGCTTGCACTCACCGCCCGCGAGGTAGGCGACCAGCGGGGAGATGTTGGCGGGGCTGAACGCGTCGAACTCGCTCTCGGGCACCTCCGCGGCGAACAGCGCACCCATCCCGGGCGTAGCCAGCGTCAGCCGGGTCCGGGCGATGGGCGCGATGGCGTTGACCCGTACCCCGTAGCGCTCCAGCTCGTCCGCCGCCACCAGGGTCAACGCCGCGATCCCCGCCTTCGCGGCTCCGTAGTTGGCCTGCCCGGCATTCGGCATGAAGGTGCCCGACGCCGAGGCCGTGTTGATGACCGCGGCGTTCACCGGTTCGCCCGCCTTGCTCTGGGCTTTCCAGTAGGCGGCGGCATGGTGCAGCGTCGCAGCGTGGCCCTTGAGATGCACGGCGATCACCGAGTCCCACTGCCCTTCGTCCATGCTCGCCACGAAGGCGTCTCGCAGGATACCGGCGTTGTTCACCAGCACGTCGAGCCGGCCGAACTCGCTGACGGCCTGGTTGACCAGCGCCGCGGCCCCGTCCCAGGTGGCGACGTTGTCGGTGTTGGCGACGGCCGTGCCGCCGGCCGCGGTGATCTCGTCGACCACCTGCTGTGCCGGGCCGGCGTCCGCACCAGAGCCGTCGTTGGCGCCGCCGAGGTCGTTGACCACGACGCGTGCGCCCTCGCTGGCGAACAGCAGCGCGTGCTCACGGCCGATGCCCCGCCCGGCGCCGGTGATGATCGCGACGCGTCCATCCAGGGTTCCCATGTGTTGCTCCATGCCTGCTAGTTGTCCGAGATGACGGCGAGGCCGTCCTTGATGACGAGCTCGCCCCCGACGGCCGTCTCATAGGCGTAAGTACCGTCCCTGGAGCGCCAGAACCGCGTGGTGATGTCCTGTTCCGGCAAGACGGGTTTGGCGAAGCGCACCGCCAGTCGCCGCAGCCGCTCTACCCGGCCATCGGCCAGCTCGGTGAGGGCAGCCCAGGAGGTGAACGCCATGGTGCACAGCCCGTGGTTAATGATCCCCGGCAGACCGGACATCCGGGCGATCTCCTCGTCCAGGTGAATCGGCATCGGATCGCCCGAGGCGGGCGAGTAGCGGAACGTCTGATTGGCGTCGATGTGCTGGTGCACCTGGGCCACCGGCTCTTGCGCACGCACGGCATCGTCGAGCTTGTGGCCCGGCGCTGACTCACCCAACCCCGAGCCAGCGTCGACCTTGCGGAAGAACGCCGTCATCCACTGCTCGTTGACCAGTTCGCCGGCGTCCGTGCGGGTCTCGGCGTAGATGGTGACCGTGGAGCCGTTGGGCATGCCCTCGAAGCCGATCGGCTTGGCCCGGGCCACCAGGGTCTCGCCGGGATAGATCGGCCGGTGGAAGTGGAAGTCCTGCTCGCCGTGCACCAGCTTCATCAGCAGCTCCACCGGGGCCACCGACAGCGCGGCCGGGGCCATCGACATGAACACCGGCACCACCGCGAACACCGGCGAAGCGATCTCCCCTTGGCGATGCCGTTCGATCGGGTCGTTTGTGGCCGCCGCGTAGGCCGCGATACGTTCCGCGGTCACCTCGAAGACCTCGTCGTCGGTCCACTCGCCGAGACCGGACGCGTCAAAGGTGACGGTGGAGGCGGTCATCAGCTGTGCAGCTCGGCGAACTTGGCCAGCGAGACCTCGAGGTCGCCCTTGGCGTTCTTGGCCACGGCCTTGCCGATGGGTCCGACGATCATCGCACCGGTGAAGCTGGCGTCGATGGTGGCCTTGGAACCGGTGCCCTCGGCCTCCACGGACAGCGTGAACTCGATGGTGACCCCGGCCATGCCAGCCCCGGAGATCGTCACCGTCCTCGGGGCATCCAGGGCGGTGACGGTCCAGTCGATCTTGTTGGCCATGCCCATCACCGAGACGACCTCGGTCATGTGCGCGCCGACGGCCACGTCGGTCGGCAGCTCGCTCTTCCACGCCTGGTGGATGGTGAGCCAGTCTTCCCAGCGCGGCAGGTCCGACAGCGCGTCCCAGGTCTTGCCGGGCTCGGTGGGCAGCGATGCGGAAACGGAAACAGATGCCATGACGAAAACTCCTGGTGGTGGTGGGGTTAAGAATTGCTGCCGAAACTGTCCAGATTGCTGCTCCGAGGGCACCGGGAGCGCCAATGTGGACGATCTCGGGGGTCAACTAGTGTCTCGTGTTGGAAGTGACTTTCTAGTCGGTGTTTGAGAAAATGGTTCATGTCACGAGTGGAGCCATTGGTGTTGCGGGTTGGGGACGAGAAGGTGCTGCGCGAGTGGACGCGGGCATCGTC
>JAABUP010007591.1_pt1 | contig 14404 bp, 14 predicted proteins | sample 5559201 | NCBI WGS metagenome assembly JAABUP01 (sample SAMN10711887, study PRJNA513373) | rock metagenome | isolation source: Antarctica rocks | place: Antarctica | reverse complement strand
CACACACACACACACACACACACACACACACACACACACACACACACACAACTTTGGTAGTCTGTGCATATGCAGCTGGTCCACCATCAGAGGCCTGCCTGAAGGAATCAGGAATGTTGCGGCCAAAGCTTGCTGTTCTGGCACAGGTGCACCAGCACAAGCAGAGCACACCCTGGCGGCAACACTTCGCACCTATCGGTCATCGCCACCCAAAAGGAGGGAAGCCTCAACCCCACCTCCTGTCAGGACCTCATCCTATGCTTCCCGCCAACAGGCTTCCCTCCGACGCTCACTCTCCCCCCACGCTCGGCAGCAAACCTCTGCTTCGAGGAACCGCCCTGAGTGGGATGCCTCCAAGCCTTCTCCACCAAGCCCTGAGCGTGCAAAGCGTGCTGCTGATGCTTTGAACCAGGCTATTGCCACAGGCATCCGTTTAAACAGCCAACCAAGTCCTCAGCGGGCACAGCCAGCTGTTGCTGGGTCACCAATTCAGAATGATGGTCACTTGGGGGCACAGCATGCACAGCATGCAGCTGCGAGGCGCGAGCTTTCTGGTGGTTTGCAAGCTGAGAGCGCTGGTCAGCTGAGAGGCAGAAGCAGGGCCTCTGAGTCGGGTGCTGCAGCCAGTCATGTCATTTCAGGCAGTTCACACCAAGCTGTGGGAGACCATGCAATGGGAGTGCCTTTGGAGACACCTAACAGCAATGCAGCTCAGCTCGCATCAGTTTCTGGCCGTGAAGTGCCCAACAGATCATTGGGGGGTCAGGCAGGCAAAGGTCAGCTGTCCCCAACACCTTCGCCCCCTCGCTCCCGCCGCCTGCCCTCCAACAGTCTCCTTGACCGGCCTGCTTGGGCTTCCCCAACACAACCTCGGGCCACAGCTGCAGCCGTCCCCAGTGAGGCATCATCCTTGAGGCGTAGTGCTGGCTCTCGCACTGTGACTGCATCCAATGAGAGGAGGCAGACAGCCACAGGCAGCCGTCAGATGGAAGGTGATGTGGCAGGGAAGTCTGCTGCTGGTGCCCATGCAGCCATTCAAGGTGTCAGACTGGCAGCTAATTTGGATACTGACACGCCAGGCCAAGCAGATTCCCAGGCTAGTGCAGATTCCCATGCAGACTACCTGACAGATACGCATGCACACGCTCATGCACAGATCCTGCAGCGGCTGCAGCAAGCAGTAGAGGAGTACCAGAGCAGCTCCCCGCATGTGCTGGTGCCTGCTGCAATTGAGCTGACAGCTGCCCTCAGGCAGGCCGCAAAGCGCCCTGGTCAGCTCAGGCAATCTGTGGAAGACCTGCAACTGGCTGGCTTGAAGCTCAAGCATGAGGCAGGGAACAGTCCATGTGCTGACATGCCAGTGTCTCCATGGCCTGCATGGGTGAAAGGGGCGTGGGGGTCACCCCAGGCTCCAGGTAGGGTGCCACCAGTACACCCAGGCAAGCAGACTCAAGGAGCTGCAGCAGCAGCTGCTGCAGCCATGCCATGTGACTCAGCAGGGGTCGTAGGTGTGAATGCATCAGCGATGACTAGGGACATCGCACCTCAGCATGCACAGCATGACCTCAGACCTGGCAGAGCTGCTGCACCACAGGCTGCGTGGAGCCCTATGAAGAAGCCAGAGTCTGCAAGTAGTAGCAGAGACAGACTGGTCAGGCGCGCACTGGCAGAGGCAGAAGCGGCTGCTGCCAGGAACCCATCAGAGTACCCTAGACGGCCCAGAGGACGATCACAGGACAAGCCCCCTGGAGCTGCAGCTGGCAGAACCAGGACATCTGCCACTCCTCCCAGGCCTTCTATCAAACCCTCTAGGGCTTCTGCCACCCCTCCAAGAGCTGCCATCACCCCGCCTAGAACTGCTAACCCACCCCAGCCTATACCGCCAGCCAGTGACAAAGCCAGGCAGCGCAACAACCTGCATGCTGCCCTTGGTCAGGCCAGCAACTTGGTGAAGCGACCATCTGTGAAGCGTAGTGAGGCTGGGGCCTCACGCAAGCGGTCTTGGCAGCCCACATCAGCAGCGCCCCATGCTTTCAAAGGGCACCCGGAGCCTGAGGTTCCCATTGTAGAAGGCAGGCAGGCCCAGTCAGCCCATCAGGGTCGGCAAGTCCATCGCGAGGCTTCCTCCTTGCAGAGCCGGCAGAGGACAAGTGCCCTGGAGGCTTTTGGGATAGCCCCGGCAGCACAGCACACAAATGCAGTGCAGTCACACCGTGTAAGGCTCGCTTCAGAGGATGATGAGGAGTCATTGCAGCTTCAGCAGAGCATGCAGGCTGAGGCAAATGTCGGCAACCACCACTCGACTCCAAACTTGGATTCAGGTCCCAGCGCTCATGCTGCACTGGCCCCTGCGCACAGCATGACATCTGTTGCAGCCTTGAGGCAGTGCTTTGAGCAGCGTGGCTCACCAACTGTGGGTCTGATCGACAGTGTGAAGCCGCGCAACAGGCTTCCTCTGAGGAAGGTGTCCTCGAAGGCACATGTGGTCACAGATGATGGCTCACCGCAGCAAGCAGCGCTGCTGTGGCAGCAGTCTCTGCGTGGAGAGCCTGGCGAGGAGACTCTGGGTGTTGAGCACCAGGCTGAGACTCATGCTGAGTATGACAAGGCCGATCATGGTTCTGGGGGACAGCCATCTCATGCGGGTCATGCGGCAGGTATGATTGATTGATGGATGTATGCATTTTTTTAAGCTTGCAGCTTATCAGCAGGCCAGCATCTGTCTTTGCAGTTACTGACAACAAGCAAGTGTTTAAATGTTTGGGTTTCAGCCTGTTTGATGACTCCTGTATATTGCTTTGTACGTCACACAGGCACATGAAGCCTATGTTTGAAACTTGTCCTTGTCTTTCTGGGAATGATCTTCTGCATGCTGTCTGAGGTTGTGGCATTCCTCTTCCAACAAGCAAGTGTCTGTCTGTAGCCATGGCCCAAATTGACAAAGTGCTGTGATGCAGGGGGCCATGGGCACATTGCAATTGCAGGTGATGCCAACACAAATGTCCCACATCTATATCACACCATGAGCGCACTGGTCTCTCAGAGGCAAGCCAGTCCCAGGGTGTCAGTGCCAGGGATGCCAATCAGGGCCACCAGGTTGCATGAAAAACAAGACGTGCAAGTGTGTGAGCACACAGCAATGTAGCATGCATGCTGCTCGGAATGAGGAGTTGTGCAGGTGTAATTCAGCACAGTTGCAAATGTAAGTGCTGGCAGTGAATATCTGTTTTTTGCTGCTGGGCCGTACCTTGTGGTGAAGCAGCTGCAATGGAAGGCAGCACAGCTGGTGCAGGCTGTGGGGTGGAGGAGCTTGCAGACGAGGGAGGTGCTGCTGTCGCAGGGGATGTTGGTGAGGCTGTTTGTGAAACCGCCGGACTGCCCATGCAAGATGAGGGAATGCACACTTAGACAAGCATCATGTGAGCAAGCAGGAGACCTAGTCAGCACCTGATGCAAACAACACTGCAGAGCATACACGCACTTGAAGCAGTCACTGTATGGCTAGTGATAGTGGTTCAAGGCAGCCCATGTAATCTGGCGAAGTTGGGCTTGAGCTGAATGAACTCGTTAAGCTTGTGGATTCTCACCTGTTCGCCCACTTGCAGCAGTGCAGCATTTGTGATTTGAGTGTTCTGCGCCTCCAAGCTCGACAAAGCAATACCGCACTTTGACGCAATCGAGCTCATCGAGTCCCCAGACATCACTGTGTACGCAGCGTCGCTGCTACTAGAGGACAAGGTTGCACCTGCGCAGGTGCACGCAGCAGATCAAGGAGGCTATGCTTGGACCTCAGTTGGCAAAGCCGCACGTGGCTCGGGGAAGCCGCACATGTTTGATCATATGCAGTTTGATCGGTGGGTTTGTAAGCTGACGCGTGGGCCTCAGAGCTGCACATGTGGGAATTTATGGGTGTGCAGTCCCGATCCATGCATGCTGCCACTTGTACGTGTCGAGGCTTACCATGAGCAACCATTGTGTCGAACACAAGCATCACCAACGAACAACAACGAAACCAATGACGTGCGGTCAACATTGGTAAGGTTCACGAGAATAGCAAGTGGCCGGTTCGAGTCTGATCTGCCGGCGACTAGGCCTGATTGTTGTTAGCTTCAGTCGCCGTAACAAATACTCATGACATTGTCAGCTTGCATGCGTCAAGCAACTGCAAACGTATTGGCAACTTTGCAGCGGTCGGGCGAGCGCTGTTGATCTGATTACCTAGATGGCTTCGCTTTGTACATTGTGTTGCATCGGCCGGTCAGCAATGAGTCATTGATTGACTGATATTGCACTTGGGATGGGGGCACTTCTTGAGCCAATCAGCTACAAGTCTTGAGCGACCGTCTTCGGCGCGCGGCCGACGTGAAGCAGGGTGCAGGTTCCAATAATGATACAATGCAATCGCTCAATTCTGAAGGGCCCAGACAATGAACTCGAATATGGTCAGACTCTGATCAGGTCTAATGATCATGACAAACATGAGCGTTCGTGCAACCAGTTGAACAGTGTATTTCCTCTAACATCTACACCACTGGGCATCACAGCAGAGAATGTCATGAGCATGCTTCATTGTTACCATGCACATGTACAAGATCGCGTAAACTTTACCTCTCTTATGGCGCTGCCAGTGTCAGCCAAACTCTCAAAATAAATATGGAATTCCAAGCAAAGATGACAATAAAAAAGTGCCGCATCTGTAGCAGTTCTTTAACTTGTCTGTGCATGGTCTGGAAGACGGTCCAATATACCACGTACATGCATGCCCATGGCCATGGCAATACCCCTAGGGGCTGTGCTTGTGGGGGTGCCCCTACAGCCATACTGTGGCATGGACCAAACATGGTGAAACATGATACACCTAGATGGCTTTCCACAACGCACTGCCTATGAACAAATCTGCACTTTGAGTGCATGCATCGAGACAGTGCATGTGCAAGGACAACAGAAGCAACAGGCAATCACCATAGTTTGAGGAGCTTCTGAGACTGCCATCTGGCCGCCGAGCACGAGGGGCCACAGACGCCGTTGTAGCTGCGACCAGCTACTGTGATGTGCCGCAGAAGTTAGTGTTATGGACAAGCATTCAAGCTGGACAACAGTATTAGACTGAAATTTGCTCATGCACATCACACAAGCATACTCCTTGTGGGTAGGTTGTCACTGCAAGCTGCCTCGTTTTACCACTGAGAGTGCGAAGCGATGCCGTATCTGCCTTGTGAACGTTCAATGCGCCCGAACAGGTGTGTAAACGTGCGATCACCTTGATGAAGCCTGCTGTTGACTTTTGCTCGTTATGTTTGTTACCAGAAGATTTCAGTGAGCCAGGTCATCACACGACTACAGATGGTCAGGCTGCACCAACACGCAAATGAGACACGAGCGAGAAGCCGCTTGTCGGGATCGGATCGACGATGGGCCGTGGCTGCCATCAAACAACAGCCAGATGCCTATGACGCCCGGGGGATGATGCTTTGCATGCACGATTGAATGGGCATATCGTGTCCAGACGCTCGTGCACAGCTCGTCTGTGCGCATACGGCCGTTCAGTGCACAACCACCTCGACCACCTGAGTCAGATGCCATGTCAGCTGCTCATGAAACCCTTAAGAAGCATAGCACAGCAGGCCCCAGAAACAGAAACTCCCATACTTGCAATGGCAATTGCCCGTGTTGCAGCCGTACATGAAGTGCCTGACAACAACCAACCGTCAGAGTTTATTCCTAATTTATCACGCGCGGAGCCCTGAGCCCGCACCAAATCAACACACCATCACATTTACCACTGATACCTTTGACATATCTCTACCACATCATCACGCATAACACCCTGAGCAGGACACCTACACTCAGAACAACCACACACATCTTCGAGAACCAACCCTCAGAAATTCATGTCAATTGTAACAAGGCTAACAACGCTTAGCGATTCAACGTCCACATGTGTGTGTCTGTGGGTAAATATTTGATTACTGGCCTCTGTTTCATGACGGTGTTTTGACGGCAATGACGGTCATGTGATCACCCAGAACAGTGGCCGGTTAATTAAGTAAAGCGCATGTCACTTGGCATTTCCTACTGTGTTTTCTTGACAGATCGGACCTCAGACATATAGCATGTGTAGATATCATGATACACGGTGCGCACGCACAACCTAGCAGTATTAATATACATGATGACACCAATACACACAGTGCATCTGTACAAAATAGATCACATGCTGCTGTATGACTTGATTGTGCACCAACACCAAATTTGCTGGACATTCTCAATGATTGTTGAGATTATCTTTGCTGGCGAGACTGATTGACACAGCTCGCATTGCAGCTCGTGTGAACAGTCCAACACAAGACCAATGGTACATACCTCGCACTGCTGGTAGTTACACAAGGAAAGTTTGGAAAAAGCAGTACTGATTGATTGCAGACAATATTGCGCACTTTTACAGTGTGAGCAAAAATGTGCAGCCTTACTAGGCTTGTGAGGGCATCATGCGCTCAGAGGCAGCTAATGTTGGCATGCCAACAGCTTCTGCAGAGATGGCAGGGTCCACACACATGATGCCCACAGCCCTTCCTGCAAACGCATCATTTTGATTGAACACTATGACCCACCATTTGTATGCTTATGTGCATCAAGCTGCACAGGTGTAACAAGTGCACACTGTGAGTCTGCCATTGCCTGTGTATATCTAGGACAAAATATGCATCTTATGATGCATCATGACAGCTTACATTACGCTGCACAGCTTAGATTGTTTCGGCACATGCATTTTGGAGGCAGTCCAGATACACATGTGAGGTCAGACTCAGCTCAAGTTGTGCATGCAAGGTACTACACGACAATGTGCAAGGCCTGACCTGAGGGGCAGAGGGTGTCCTGCAGGTAGCGCGTGAGCTTGCAGGCTCTGTTGGGCACTGGCACTCCCTTGCCATGGGCTGCTGCCCACACCACCTCTGACACTGATCTCATTGTGCTGTCCTGCAGTCAAGCATGTGTCCGACCATTAGCCAACAAGATCAAGCAGCTGCATGACGGACTTTAACCCAACAGTCCCTGATGCAGTCCTACCTCGGAGCAAAAATTCACACATTGCCAGGAATGTAATAGATGACAGTGTCCAAGCTGTCTTGTGTCATTAGCGGTTGCTTTTAGCAATTATGACCACGTTATTGTCACCAGAACAGGAGGCTTCCAATCCCTCACCAAATGCTTGGAAATGATTGCATGCTTCTGCTGAGTCACAATATGGGTGATCCATAGCAAGCATACCTGAGCTTTTCCTCTGCCCACACCCCTTGAGCCCGCTGCACCATTTCTGATAGGACCCTTTCCAGAGGGCACACTCTGTCTTCTGTCCCCCATGCTGCTACATCGAGCATAGGAGCTCACAGTACTGACACTGGTGCTTGTCCTGCTCAGCTGATGACGCAGCGGTCCTGCTGACACTGTCCTCATAGGTCCTGCTGCACTAGCCACTGCACTGCTGCCAACCTCAACAAAGGACAGCTTGCTGCAGACTGTGGTCATAGCAGGCAGTCCCTGGGACGGAGTCGCCCCACTCTGGGGATTGGAGCTTCGTCGCCTAGCAGAGCTGGGGATGGAAGCAGTGGGTACGTCTGCAGTGACTAAGAGGGTGATGACGCAGCTGGAGGGCGCATGTGACGTGTACATGTGGGGATGGGAAGAAGAGGACTGGTTGCGGCGGCCAGAGATGAGACTCAACATGTTGGCAAAGTCTGCTGGAGAGGATATCTGGAAGGCAGCCAGGTTGGAGACCCAGGTGCGCTTCTGCTTGTCCACGAAGACATCATGCCTGTCTGAAGCACCGCCACCTACATATGTATGTGTGGACAAATCAAGAAGATGTAATCTAAATGCAGGGAGAGCAGCTGCCAAGCAACTAGACAGATTTGAAGCTGAGCAGCCACGCACGCCTCATTACTGCAAGGCTGAGACAAGATACCAATGCGATATCAGGCAGATATGTTATTGCACTGGGCTGACTCCACCCACATGCTGCCTTCAAGAAATTCAGCACTGCACGTCAGAGGAGATGATAACGTGTGCATGATCCTATGTCAACGTGCACACATGTAAGCAAGGTGGATCCCTTACCTCTCCTGTGGCTCTGCTTGACATCAGTCTCAGCCTCACGCATCTGCAGCAGATCCTGGATGGCCTCATTCATGATCTGGAAGGCAGTCACATACACGGACTGCACCTCTGCTGGCAGCCGCCTCTGCTGGATCTCCAGAAACAGACTTTCCACCAACGCTGTGCTCAGGCCTGCAGCAGGTCAGTTGTGAGGTGTTTTCCTTTTCTCCCCCTTCAGTTGTGAGTTGTCTCAGCAAGCCAATTGTGCGAATACTGACAGGAACACACAAAAAGCAACAGTGCCTACCTGATACGCCAGCTTGACTATAACGGAAATCGGCATACAGCATAGATTTAAAACTGACTGGGTATGCAGCAGACACAGCAGCAGTATGTGACCAAAATTTGCATTGCTGTTTGCTCACATCACAAATCACGCTTGCCGCCCGATATCACGTGACTATATGCAAAACAAGCTTCAGCAGCTCTCCAATAACACCAGAGCAAGCATCCATGGCCTTCATCAGCATTGCATGCTGTCACACTACAACACTCCTGGGTAGCCCAGTACAACACTTAACTGCTCATTATATTGACGCCAAAAGGCGTAGTCTTGTCTTTCAAACACAACAAGACACAGTGACAAACGGCTCAACCTGTGCTGCTGCTGACATCCGCATCATGCAAGGCACCACCAAGCATGGTGTGGCTCTTGCCAGAGCCTGCCTGCCCAAGGGCCAACACCACGCTGTTGCGCCCCTGCAACACTGCCTCCACGACACCGCTGGCCTGCTCTGCCACATCTGCTTCACTGCAGTCCTCCAAGAGCACCTGGAACCAATCAAGGAGCTTGGTCGTGAGTGCTTTGAGAAACAGCAGTGCAACATGTGAGTGACGACAACAGCGATGCATGTTTGATTCTGATGTGCAGTGAACAATGGGGTCTGCTGAGGCAGAAGAGTGACATTGCATTCAAGGGTTGTTATAGGCAAGCAGACCAGCAAGGAGAGCAGCTGCAAAGAAGCAGCCACCATTTGCTGACATTGTGGAGTGTCAGTTTTGAGCATCTGGTCACCTTTGAGGACCCTCTTCAGATGCGAGTCGTGGGTTGCTGCTAGACCTGTGCAAGGCAAGTCTGCACTGTGCCAAAGAACACACCCTGGCGGTGCTAGGCTATGAAAAGCGGGTCAGTCACCTGATCAAAGTTGTGGGTTGCTGACAGACCTGTGCAAGGCGAGTCTGCATTTTGCCAAAGCAGACAGCCCAGCAGTGATGGGACATGGAAAGCAAGTCAATCACCTGATCAAAGGCGTAGTTCTTGGCATCAGCGCCATGCAGACCCAGGCTGGTCTGGAGGAGGTGAGCCCCCAGGGGTTGGGCAAAGTGGGGTGGGGGCGAGGGGAGGAGCTTACATATGACCCGAAACCAGCTGGGCCCGTGTGCCCATGCCAGGGCTCTCCAGGGGTACACCTCATGTCTGCATCATCAATGCTGAAATAAGACTCACTCAAGTGTCAACTTGCACAGACACAAGCCATGCAGGTGCGCCTGGCTGTGAAGCTGGCAACACAATGGTACTGTACATGCTCAACAACACTGTGTGCCTCTAAACAAGGTGCAACAACAAGGTAGTCTTCTGCTTGGTCAAGTCAGCATGCCTGGGTAACATTTGCGCTTACAAAGATTCATCATGAAAGACGTGCAGTAGCAGCATGTAAAGAAGGTGAAATTCCGTGTCCAGGCACTCAAGTCCGCAGCGTCAGGGAACAAGCAACAAGGTTCTTGAAGCATCTCAAGAACAGTCTTGAGGGGATGCCACGAGGACACACTAGGTATTGATGGCAATTAGTGAGGATGTCCAACAGGCAGCTGCTGACCTCGTGTCGGTGTTTGAACGAGGCGTGTGCTGAGCACGCTGTGGCCCAGACAGGCCAGCAGGCCTTGTTGACTCACTCTCACGCCTCTGACCTGAGCCGGAAGCTGTCTGGTCCCCTGATGACTCAGACACAGGTGACATGCCCCTGCAGTCACACATTCATCTGCCTGTGAATACTCACTATCAACAATATATTTGACGTTGTTTTTGCTGTGTATTGGTTCTAAAAGGAGCTTGTGTTGAGAGTACTGACACACAACGGTGTGGTCTTGGGCATGGATTGCAATGGCTGCATACCAAGCAGGGCGCTTTTGCAGACACGAGCAGCATTAAACGGAAGATGGGACGCACAGAACATACAGACAGACATACAGACAGACAGTCAAAACCACCTATTTGAGAGGGCTAGAAACGATCCTCGCAGATAAGCGTGTTGTGATTGGAAGCTGTGAGATGTACCAGTGCAATGAACATTGTACAGACGTTTGCCACTGGTGACGGCATGTGTTCAAAGGCTTAAGTATTGACAGCTACAGGAAAATGATTTATACTTGTCTGGTAGGAGAGCAAGGGTGGGTTCCTCAGTCAAGGGCTGCGCCCGGCAGCCCTGAGGATTAGCAGAGGCTGTGCCCTTGTTACTGATGGTGACCTCCTCATCTGATGACACGAGAGATCCTGCACGCCACAATGTTGAGTCTTGTTGAATCTGTGTCATGAAGTACTTGAAGATTTTGTAATCAAACAAAATCTCCAATTTTTTCATTTGATGCTCTGCTAGGCATCCTGTATGATGTGCCTCACGTCCCTTGTCTAAAGCACTCTCAGGGTCATGACTTAGTGCAAGCAGACAAAAGTCATGCATCTTGTTTGCAGCACATCTGCATACTGCTGTGCTCCAAGCAAATTTTTGGCAGGTACACGAAAAGCTCACTGAGCTGCCCTGGTAATTGTCAAGATAATTGGCGTAGCAGCAGCAGGTCTTACCTTCATCAGAATCAAACACAGACCGGCTGACAGGCAGCCGGTGTGACACAGGCAGCTTCTCAGCAGATGAAGTGACGTCATCTGCAGCTGCCAGCAAGGCTTCAGTCAGCCGTGACGGAGACACAGAGTGACTTTGGTCCGCTGGGGATGCTGCTGTCCCCACATGTGATGCCTCCCAAGAACACAAGCCTTTTTTAAGAGCTTTTAAAAGAGGGAGTGACATGAAGGCAAATTGACTTCATACAGCCTGGTCTCTGACAGGCATTGGCATGACCTGCCTCAGTTTAGTGGCTACAATCCACTTTCAGGGTCTTGCTCTGGAGCATTCTCAGGAGAGTACACCATCAGGTCTGGGGACACCTTGTCCAACATAGCCACAAGCTGCGGCACATCCCTGTCCAGTCTTGAGGCTGCCAACAGCCAGATCACCAATGCTGCCCTAGTCCAGCCTGGCACTCTGGCAAGTATTGCATGACAGTGCTGCATCAACACATCATTTCTGCTCGCTCTGCAGTGATGCTGCTGTGCGTGCTATGCAGGACCATCATTTGTGACTGAACAGCATTTTGCATGCAATAGTTGCTGCTCAGCAAAATTCCCATTCAGCTTATTTGAGCCAGTCTGAGCACATTGTAGGCATTGAGTCACAACTTGTATGTTGACTGGTGAGAGCTGTAAGTTTTTTTGAAATGCCAAGCAGGTGTGTGTCCCAAGCCAGTGCACCTTGGGGCAGGTGGCCAGCAGCCCTCAGGCTGCCCCTGCTGTGCATCTTCAAGCAGGTCAGAGGCTCCATACTGCCCTGCCCTGCCCGGACCTGCCCTACCCGGTCTGTGCTGCCTGCATTGATGCTTGCGCATTGACTTGAGCTGCACAGCGCATGTCCATGCCTGCTGTTCTGCCAAATTGAGCCTGCAAACAGTCCAGGCCAGTTTCCCCTTTTGATGCACATGTGCGTCATGCCGTCAGGGTAAGAAGCTGTGAATGTCAAGTGCAGGGGCACCAGAGAGTGCAGCTGCAGCAGGACAAAGCAGCAATGGAGCGGGCTCAGGTACCAAGCTGCATCATGCAGACACACACATACACATATATATACGTATGTGTGTACACATGTGTGTATATACGTGTATATATACATATATAAGTTGAACTCACACCTTTCATCTGAGCAGACATTTGACCTAGTAAGCACAAGATTGTGCCTTGTGTCAGGGACATGCTTCTTTAACTTGTCCAGCTGTTGCAGAAAAATCACACATGCAGGACAATAGTCAGTCCCAGAGTCAAAGCCACAAGCTTACTTGCATGTTGTTTGTCCCGCTTGACTGCAGGCTGTTTGTTGTCTCCTGCTGGCAAAATGATGTCTGCTGGCAATGTATGCCACAGATGTGACTGCTCTTGTATGGACTGTCTGACACATGTTGTCCAGCTCAACCATATCAGCGATGCCTTCATCTACTGTTCATGTATGCATGTATGCATGTATGCATAGTGACTCGTAGTCCAGAGATTGACAGTGCTAAGATGAAACGTCTAGAAGTGCTAGACATGTCTCAAAATGAGGCAATTTCCATAGCGCTAGACTTGCAATGACATGCAAATGCGTTAGATTTGCAATGGCATGCAAATGCGTTAGATTTGCAATGGCATGCAAATGCATTAGATTTGCAATGGCATGCAAATGCATTCTGCTGTTGCAGGCAGCAGATGTCAAGGCCTGTCTCCAAGCTACTACCTGATTCAGGCAGGAGACACATTGAGCGCCATATCAGCAAGTTGTGGTGTGGCTGTGAATGCTATGCTGGCTGCAAACGGACAGATCACTGATCCAGATGTGATTCAAGCTGGCAGTCAACTTTGCGTACCTTCCAACTGTAGTCATGCAACCAGCTCAGCAACACCAGGTGTGGTAGGACTGAGACACAACTCATGAATGTAATGGCCTGTTTGTGTTGTGGGTTGACACTACAGCTTGAGCAACAGCTGTTGCTGCATGACTTGCTAGTAAACATCATCATCCAATATGTATTACAAAATCTTGCATGGACACTTGCATGGACAGTTTGGGTCCTTGAAACTACCAGTTCTGCAAGGCTTTATGATACTGTTCTAAAGCAGTGTCTTGCATTTCATTCATGCCTGTTATGCATGAAAAAAACATGCCGCTGTCATCAGCAAGTGCTGTTACTCATCATCACCAGGAAGGTCATCCCAAGATATGATCAGATTCTGAGGCACAGTATACTACACAAGCAAGTTGTGTCACAGCATGTCCAATATTTGCTGCAGAAGAGTACACGCAGTACTTGGGCCCTTCGGCTTCCACCACCTCGAACTGCAACAAGACTATCCTCATCCAGAATGGGGATCGCTGCTGGCAGCTGTGGATGACGTATGGTCTCAGTCAGGACAATTTCACGACCCTGAACCCAAGCGTGAACTGCTCCAATCTGCAAGTTGGACAGCCAGTGTGCGTGTCCAATACTGCTGGTATTCCTGCACAAGCAACTTGTCAGCTAAACTACATGATCAAGGCAAGTTGAAAGCGCTATGTGCACGTCAGGATCCAGCACTATCTTGTGCAGGTGGCATTTGTTGTTGCCTTCATACGTGCAGTGGTGTGATGACACTGATAGATGTGTACAGTATCCTGCCAGCAGATATGTTTCCCGTTGGGTTTGTTGCACAAACATGCAAGCCTTCCTCTGTGAGGCTGTCTGGCGTCTTGTTATGTACATACATATATATATTTATCTATTATATTATATATATATAATATATATATTATCAAGCTGACGCTAGGCGAGCTCAGCCTGAGTGTCTCCCTTTGCCAGCTTGTTGCTATTGCTTTATCAGCCTACATCTGATTGCTGCTCATCTGTCATGAAACATCTGCCTCACTCCTGTCTACACTCCCATACATGTCATGCCATTTGACTCATTGCTTTGTCTTGTTTCACACAACCGGCCATTTGCCTGTGCCCAACCACAAGCACACTTGTGAGCTGGTTTCATGTTGCTATTGCGCAACAGCGCATCTGACCTTGTGCACATGGCATGTGTATCTAACCTCACACCCATGTCATACCCAGTCAGCAACATATGTACAGCAAGCTTAACTTGTATATAGGCTTCAGACACCTGTGACACTATCTCATCAGTGAGCAAGCTAGCAGCCGGACAGCTGCAGCAGATGAACCCTGGATTGCCTTGCAGCAATTTGACCAGCTTGCGCAGTATGTCCAGCGTGTGCATCCGCAACAGCATTGTTACCCCTGTGTCCTCGCAGATTGTCTGCACCAGGTGAGCAACTGCAGCCCTCCCCCTCACCCTCACCCTCACCCACACCCTCACCCTCACCCTCACCCTCACCCTCACCCTCACCCTCACCCTCACCCTCACCCTCACCCTCACCCTCACCCTCACCCTCACCCTCACCCTCACCCTCACCCT
>JAABUP010007588.1_pt1 | contig 14409 bp, 17 predicted proteins | sample 5559201 | NCBI WGS metagenome assembly JAABUP01 (sample SAMN10711887, study PRJNA513373) | rock metagenome | isolation source: Antarctica rocks | place: Antarctica | reverse complement strand
TCCGCGCGACCCGCGTCCTGGGCGTCGACGACGAGTTCAACCGCTGCAAGCAGGCGGTGAACGCGGCCATGGACAACGAGATGGAACACATCGGTCCCGCTGTCGCGGTCGGAGCGCTCACCGCGGCGCAAGGCGTCGAACGGCTCCACGCCGCGGTCGGGTCGGCCGCGCACACCGCCGCGCCCCGTTTCACCGCGCAACGATCGGTCAGGTCACTGCTGGCCCTGGAAGGCACCCGATGACCATCCCCGAAGTCGCGGCACCCGCGCTTGTCCGGCCGGACAGCCCAGCCGTCCGGTTGGGCAAGGACCTCGCCGCGTCGTTTCACAGTCGCAGCATCAACGCCGCCCGCCGCTGGCGCTACCCGACGGTGGACACCGCAATGATCCGGTTGACCCGCGCAGGCACCTGCCCCGCCCAGTACCGCGCCTTCCAAAGCGTCGCCGTCGCCTACGCCACCTGGCATTCCGGTCAGGCCAGGCCGCACCCCGGCCGGGCCGGAACGAGCGTGGGACGGGCGCTGCGGCAACTGGGCCGGCCCGGCGCGTACGGCCCCGACGACCCGGCAGCCCAGCGGACACTCGACCGGCTCGTCCAAGCCGGAACCTACGACGATCTTCACCCGATCATCGTGCGGGCCGCCGCCCAACTGGGCAGCGCAGATCATCCTCCGCACTGGGTGACCCTGGCCGAGGACCTGATCCGCTGGCAAACAGATCCCGACCCGGTCAGGGTCAGCTGGGCGCGGGACTTCTACACCTACCAGCCGAGCGTCCCGGCGCCGTAAAACCTCGCCCCAGGAAAACGCTGGTCCCTCTTCAGACAAGGACACCGCCATGACAACCGCGACATCCCCACGGTCCCGTTTCGTGGATCTCCATGCGTTGCAGAGCTTCCCGCCGTCCCTGCTGAACCGCGACGACACCGGCCGGGCGAAGTCGATCGTGATCGGCGGTGTCGTCCGCGACCGTATCTCCTCGCAGGCCGCCAAACGGCCGATGCGCGTCGGCATGCGACAAGCCGGCATCGACGGCGGCAGCTTCGCCGTCCGCACCAACCGGCTCCCCCGACTCGTCACCGAAATTCTCACCACCACCCACACCCGGGACGTCGACGTCGCCGCGCAGAAGGCGGCGACCGTCATCACCTCCATCGGTTTGTCCGCCAACGCCAGGACAGGGAACACCTCGGCCGGGGTGTTCCTGGCCGAACCGGCGATCGCCGACATCGCGGCGATCATCGACACCGCCTGGGACCGCATCACCGACACCACCCCCGACGACGTCACCGCCGCGGTGAAAACAACTTTCGACGTCACCACCGCAATCGACCTGGCGCTGTTCGGCAGGATGCTCGCCGAACTGGACAACGGCGCCTACAACGTCGCCGCCGCCGCCAGCGTGGCCCACCCCATCGGCGTCGCAGCCGCCCACGTCGAAGGTGACTTCTTCACCGCAGTGGACGACAAGGCAGACCGGGCCGCCGGCGACGCCGCATCATCGAATCTGGGTGTCACCGACCTCACCGCACCGACCATGTACCGCTACGGGTCGCTCAACCGCGATCAACTGACCAGCAACCTTCACGCTGCGCCGAACCTGGCCGGCGCAGCCGAAAGAGCGTTCATCGAACAGTTCCTCCTCGCCGTGCCATCAGCGAAACAACCCTCCACCGGCGCGACGACCCTGCCCCACTTTCTCGTCGCCGTCACCTCCGGCCGGCCCACCTCGGCCTTCGACGCGTTCGAAGAGGCGATCACCGGAACAGCGGTCGTCACCACCGCCACCACCCGGCTGTTCGCCCACATCAGTCGGACGAGCCGTTTCCAGCCGGCCGCGCGGATCGTCGTCCTACCCGTCAGCGCCGACCCGGCCAGCCTGCCGACCATTCCCGGCGCGCAGGTCGTCGACTCCCTCGACGAATTCCTCGAGGACATCGCATGATCGCCACCGTTGTGCTCCGACTCGCCGGACCCATGCAAGCGTGGTCCCGTCAAGCCCGGTCGCACGGCGGCGGCGGCCGCCGACCCACCCAGGACCACCCCACCAAAACCGGCGTCGTTGGCCTGGTCGCCAACGCCCTGGGCCGAGACCGCGCCGACGACATCACCGACCTCGCAACGCTGACCTTCGCCGTCCGGGCGGACCGCAAAGGAACACCGCAGGTCGACTACCACACCGCCGGCTCCGGCACCTTTCCACTACTGCCCGCCGAACTGCTCACCAACCCAGGATTCGCCCGCGCCGCCGATAACCTCCCACCCGGAACCGTCCCCACCCGCGAAACCGTCGGCGGACAGTACGGCGCGCCCAGCCGCGTCCGGGCCGGGAAAAACCGTCCGACCGCGCCGACCACAGGGCGCCCGACGGTGCTCACCGTCGATCATTACCTCGCCGACGCCGCGTTCACCGCCGCCCTCACCGGCCCCGCAGACACCGTCCGCAGCGTCGCCGACGCCCTGGAACAACCAGCCCGGCAGCTGCACCTGGGACGCAGCGCCTACCCCACCACCGGGCAACTGCTGCTGGCCGTCACCTCCCACACCGACCCCGTACAAGCGCTCACCGCCGCGCCGCCGACCAACCGCCACGACCCAGGCCCACTCACCGTGTGGTCCCAGACGCTGCCCGGCCCGACCACCCCAGACCAACCGTTGAACTTCGCCACCCGAGTCGTCGGCGGCCGACAAGAGGGCAGCACCACCATCACCCCTCCCGCCGCCGCCGATCACATCGACTTCTTCGCCGCACCCGGCCAGGAAACTTCATGACCACCGCCGTCACACACCTCTACCGGACCCTGCTCACCCTCGACGGCAACCACCCCACCGTCCGAACCGCGGTCCTGGACGTCCACTACCTCCACGACCTCGTCATGTCGCCCTACCGGCACCGGTTCCCCAACGGATGGAACGGCGCACGACAAGCCATGGAAATTCTTTACGCCACCCAACCCCAACGCGACAGCACCCTCAAAGTGATGATCCAATCCGGTCAGGCACCCAACTGGGCACCCCCCGACCCGACGATCCTGGCCGCCGAAATCCAGCAATGGGCGTTCACCCCCGACTTCCGGCCCGGTCAGATCGTGCCGTTCCGGCTACGCTGCAACCCCACCCGCACCCCACCCACCCGAAACCACACCACCCCGCCGAAAAACCGGCAATTCATCAGCGACCCCGCCGCCAGACTCACCTGGCTTCACCACCAACTCAGCCGAATCGGCGCCGAACTCCACGACGCCACCGAAACCCCCGACAGAGCCGACCTGCGCTCGGAACACAAATCGTTACCGCCCAACCAACGCCGAACAATCACAGCCATGTTCAACATCAGCACCGTCGTATTCACCGGCCAACTCACCATCACCGACCCAAACAGCGTCGCCGCCGGCATCCGCACCGGCATCGGCCCCGGAAAAGCCTACGGCGCAGGACTCCTGCTCACCCAACGCACCTAACGCAAACCCCGCCACACCCGCGAGGCGCATCGCCTTTTTCTCCACCGCACCTTGACAATTTCGACACCTCCCCAGCAGCTGGGGCCCCCCACCAAACCAACGCCCAAACAGCCGAACCACCACCGAACACCCAGGTCAACAAGGGTGCCCCCCGCGTACGCGCGGATCGACCCCTGCGGCCATCCGTCCGGCAACCTTCCAGCGGGTGCCCTCCGCGTACGCGCGGATCAACCCGAGTACGCCCGTGAGTCCACGCTGCACGGGAAGTGCACTCCGCGTACGCGCGGATCGACCCAGCGCCGGCCAGAACAGCACCATCGCGCCCAGGTGCCCCCCGCGTACGCGCGGATCGACCCCGCATGATCATCCACACGCTCACCACTCAACTGTGCCCCCGCGTACGCGCGGATCGACCCGCAGGCCTGCAACAGCGGCAGCCGCGTCGCCGGTGCCCCCCGCGTACGCGCGGATCGACCCCAGTCACGTTTTACGTCGCAGAGTGCGACCTGGTGCCCCCCGCGTACGCGCGGATCGACCCCAGTCACGTTTTACGTCGCAGAGTGCGACCTGGTGCCCCCCGCGTACGCGCGGATCGACCCCGCATGATCATCCACACGCTCACCACTCAACTGTGCCCCCGCGTACGCGCGGATCGACCCCCGTGCGTCCAGACCGGCGTCTACACCGTCTAGTGCCCCCCGCGTACGCGCGGATCGACCCGCGGCTCCGCACAGCCGGCTCCACCTGGCGACGTGCCCCCCGCGTACGCGCGGATCGACCCGGAAGCTTGATATCACCCGCAAGTCGACGAAGGTCCCCCCGCGTACGCGCGGATCGACCCGAACCGTGCTTGCTGAAGTAGACGGCAACCCTGTGCCCCCCACGTACGCGCGGATCGACCCTGATGGGTAACAACTTGGCACAGCGCGCAGCTGTGCCCCCCGCGTACGCGCGGATCGACCCAGTCCACCGGCTGCGGTCAGCAGCACCGCACCGTGCCCCCCGCGTACGCGCGGATCGACCCAATCGTCGGCGTCGGTGAATGGCGCCCGGACCGTGCCCCCCGCGTACGCGCGGATCGACCGTAGGCGCGTCATGGCGTACACACCTGTGAACGGTGCCCCGCGTACGCGCGGATCGACCCACCCGAAAGGCTAGCTTCGAGCGGGAACGACTGTGCCCCCCGCGTACGCGCGGATCGACCCATTCTGACGACCAAAACGACCAGGAAGATCGAGTGCCCCCCGCGTACGCGCGGATCGACCCATGCCGAGAATCGGGCAGCCATGGCCTCGACGGTGCCCCCCGCGTACGCGCGGATCGACCCGGAAGCTGGACATCACCCGCAAGTCGACGAAGGTGCCCCCCGCGTACGCGCGGATCGACCTGTGCACCACAGCATTGACACCCTCCCCGTGGAGTGCCCCCCGCGTACGCGCGGATCGACCCGTCACGACCGTCGACGGTCGACCGTGAGCATCGTGCCCCCCGCGTACGCGCGGATCGACCCAGGGTCACGGTGACCGTCACCGCCAAGGCCCAGTGCCCCCGCGTAGCCCGGATCGACCCATCACGTTGTCGTCGACATAGGTGATCGGCACGTGCCCCCCGCGTACTCGCGGATCGACCCGTCACGACCGTCGACGGTCGACCGTGAGCATCGTGCCCCCCGCGTACGCGCGGATCGACCCACGCTGCGCTCGTAGGACGCGGCGGCTTTCAGCGCCCCCCGCGTACGCGCGGGTCGACCCCGGTACGTGTGACAACCGGCCAACAACAACACCGCAGCGGCGACCACCACCACCGCTGCCCGGAATGGTCGGCGGCCGTTCACCGGTGGGCTCCACGATCCGGGCTGATAGTCGCTACATCCGGCAGCTCACCGCTGCTCGACCACAGCCGGTACAACGTCGACCGCCCAACACCGAAGGTGCGGCCGATGTCGCCGACCGACTCCCCCGCCGACCGCATCCGCACCGTCATCGCCACCTGCTCCCCCGTCAACGCCGACGGCCGACCGACCTGCCGGCCGCGGATCCGCGCCGCCTCCCGCGCCGCCGCCGCCCGCTCGCCGATCAACGTCCGCTCGTAATCCGCCAAGCTGGCAAAGATGCCCAACACCATCCGCCCGGTCGAGGTCGACGTGTCGACCCCCTCCCGCAGGGACCGCAACACAATCCCCCGCTCCCCCAGAGTTTTCACTGTCTGCACGATCCCGGACAAGGAACGACCCAGCCGATCCAGCGCCACCACCGTCACCGTGTCACCGGCCCGGGCATACGCCATCAGCTCAGCCAAACCCGGGCGGTCATCCCGCGTCCCGGACATCGTGTCGGTGAACACCCGACCCTCAACGCCGGCCGCCGACAGAGCATCGAGCTGCTGATCCAACACCTGATGCCCCGTGCTCACCCGGGCATACCCCAGCACCGCGTGCGAGGCCGGCGCCGGCGTCGGCTCCTTCGCGACATGTCGACGCGGGCGGGACGGCATACCCTTATTGTCCCATAAGTCGGCACCCAACACGGTAACCAGACAAACGTTTTGGGACGGACTTTCGGGAATCCATGGGAAGGCGCTGACCAGCAGAAACGAGGATCCCGCTGGTGCGGTCGCTGCCTGCTTTGGAACTGTCTCGAAACCTTGGAACTGGGACGGGGTTACGGAGTCAGCCGGGATGCTGCATCAACGAACACCAGACCGTGCTAGTCTCGCCGCTGCTCAAAAGGCCCAGGCGAGAGGTCGACCTTATCCAGAGCACCGTTGTTGACCCGTCGGCTTTGTAGCACTGCCCTAGCGGCGGTAGTGGGCCCGATGTTAGGTGTGGTCAGAAACTTGCCGGCCCAGTGGCGACCGTGAGCTGGGTAGCAGATGTGGCAGTGCGGGGGGAGCGTGTGCGGGATCGGCCCGCGGCGACGATCAGAGCTCCGGTGAGTAGCGAGGCCAGCAGCAGGATGGTGTCCTCGGTCAGCTGATAACGCCACCATCGAGTTGGCGGCTGAAACAGCACGACCGCTCGGTAGCCGTGGCCCATCAGGCAACTGTCGGGAAGGACCTGCGGGTCAGTTTGCGGGCAAGTCGTCGCGGTGGCGCGTTGTACGGCGAGTTCGGACTGCGCGTTGCCCTGCGGATCAAGCCACCACGAGTCGACGTAGGACGACCCGACCGGTATTGCCGCGGATACGGGCAGGGTGGTGACCACCAGCTGGTCGGGGGCCGCATACGCGTAATCGCGGGCAGAGTTGAACGACATCAGCAGCGCGACAGCCAGCACGATGGTGACTGCCATGGCCGGTAGGGTCCGGCGGATCACCGCGCCGGCGGCAGCGCCGATCATGAACGACAGCAGCCACCAGCCGGACGGCACAATTCCACGGAGTTCAAAAAAGCTGCGGTCCGGGTAGACGCCGGGAAAAGTGGTCCCGCGGAACACCAAGAGCCATGCACTGATCATCACACCCAGCGCCAGGCCACCCAGCGCCGCGGCCGCGCCGATGACGCTGAGCTTCACTGCCAGCCACCTCTGCCGTGAAACTGTCTGGGTCCACACGAGTTTGTGGGTGCCCCGTTCATATTCCCGGGCCAGCAACGGCGCACCCCAGAACGCCCCGATCAGGGCCGGGAGCAGGGGCAGGTACTGCAACAGCGGCTGAAGTTGTTGATAGCGCCCCATGAGCTGCTGGTCGAAGGCGGTGCACCGCGCCGCCGTTGACGGGCAACCCACCGGCGCGGACTGGGCGATGAAGGACTGGGTCAGCAGGCCGTGGATCAGTAGCACCGCGGCCAAGGCCAGCAGAATCCCCCCGGTGGCCAGCAGGTGAGTGCGGTACTGGCGGAGCGTCAGCCACAGCATGAGCTTCCCCTCCTATTCATGATGTCGCCGCAACGGGGCGGTGGAGGGCGGACTGCCCGGGAGCGCGCATGTAGCCCAGCACCAGTTGCTCCAAACCCACCGGACGGGTTTCCCATCGGGGGTCGAGCATGCAACGGGGTTGGTCGTGTCGGACCAGCATGGTGACCTGCCGGTCGGTGCGGATCTCCTCGACCACCTCGATCCGGGAGTTCAGGTGGTCGGCCAGTTCGAGAGGTCCGGTGAGCACCTGGTGGTCTTCCAATAGGTCGGTGATATCGCCGCTGACCTGGACACGGCCGTCATTGAGCACCACCAACCAATCGCAAGTCTCCTTCAGATCAGGCATCACGTGAGACGACAGGACGACGGTGAGTGGGTCTTCGGCGACGGCGGTCATGACCGATGCCATCACCTCGTGCCGGGCCAGCGGGTCCAGGTCCGCCAACGGTTCATCCAGCAGCAGCAGTTTCGGGCGTTTGGCCAGGGCCAGGGTCAGCGCAACCTGGGTGTGTTGACCCCCGGAAAGTTTCCCGATCCGCCGGTCCAACGCGATGTTCAGCCCGGCCAGACGACGGCGAGCGGCCTCGTCATCCCAGGAAGGGTTGAGCCGCTGGCCCAGCTTCAACATTTCCTTGACCGTGAAACCGGCGTACAGGGGCTTTTCCTGCGGCAGGAACGCAACGTTGCTCAGCGTGGTCAGGTCCGGTCCAGGGGTGCGGCCAAGAACCCGGATTGTCCCGGTCGACGGGGCCAGCAGTCCCACCGCCAACTGCAGCAACGTGGTTTTACCGGAGCCGTTCGGACCGACCAACGCCACCACCCGGCCCTGCGGGATGCTCATCGAACAGTCGCGCAGCGCGGCGCGTCCCCGGTAACGACGGCCCAGCTGGAAGGTTTCGATGGCCGGGCACACCGTGATCTCCAGCTCGCAGTTTCGCAGATCCGGTAGCGTGGTCACCGAACTCAATCTGGCCGTGCCGATGGTGGTGGGGCTTTTCATGCTGACTCCCTCGTTGCGATGTCAAGCAATGCGCGGCTGAACAGCGCCCGAATGTCCTCCTGCTCCAGCCCCGCTTCCAGTGCATCACCTACCCAGTCCGAAAGCTCCTCCTGCAGTCGGGCGTTCTCGGCTCGTGAACTGTCACCCAGAGTCGCACTGATGAAAGTGCCGAGCCCGGGCCGGGGTTGCACCAGACCGTCGCGTTCCAAGTCGCGGTAGGCCTTGAGGACGGTATTGGGATTTATGGCCAGGTCCGCGACAACGTCTTTGGCGGTCGGTAGCTGGTCGCCGGGGGCCAGCAGACCCAGCCTGATGGCGTGCCTGACCTGATGGACAAGCTGCAAATACGTGGAGACGCCGGACTGGGGGTCCAAGGTGAAACGGATCATCCCTTCACTATTCCACTATTTGACTAGTAGTGCTAGCGTCCGAGTCATGGAAAAAAACCGAAGTCCGTTGGGTCCTCGCGTTCGATGCGTCGTGCGCCAAGTGCCGGCAACTGTCCGCTCGCATGGCCTCGTCCTGTGATGGGAAGCTCGAGGTCCTACCTCTGGCCCATCAGGAGGTGGTGCGATGGCGGGACGAAGCTTTCGGATCCCAGGCCGTGTGGGAACCGGCCCTGTTCAGCGTTGACGGTGAGAAAGTCCGCGGCTGGACCGGGAGAGCAATGGGTGTTCCGTTGGTGCGCCGTCTCGGTCTCGGTTCGACGCTGAGCGTCCTGCGAGCTCTAGGACAACTACGCGAGGTCGCCGGGTCTCCGACCGACGAAGTCACCTCAGCTCCGCCGGGGGCCGTCAACCGCAAGCGGTTCCTGCAGCTCGGGACCGGAGCCCTGGTCGCCGGCGGTCTCATGGTCACCGGGAAACTACCCGCCTACGCCAGCGCCGACAAAGCCGGAGCTTGGGTGGCAGCAAACGCTGGCAACCTTCCCTCGACCTACGACGCGATCACCGCGCACACCATGGAGTACCGGAAGGCGATCTATCAGACTCTGACGCCGTCGGCCAAGAGCAAACTCTGGATCGAGCAACTCGCACGCTTCCGCTCCGCCCATCATCAGCTGACAGCCGCCCAAGTGAAGGTTCTGAATTCAGCGGCGGCAGCCGTAGCGAATCCAGCAACATTCGCCGCCGTCGCCAGCACCTCCACGCTGTCCCACAGCGACCAAGAGCTGCGCACGGCTTCGGAGAAGGCCTTCGGTCGCACTCAGACGCGGCAGTTACTGGCCGTTCTCGGACCAGAAAACGCGACGCCCACCGGTGTGGCACAGCCTGCTGACCAACGGTCCTGCACCTGCTCCAATCAGGATGACTGGTGTGACAACTCCACCCACTGCTTCAGCACCAACTGCCAGAACCATGTGGACTGTGGCTCGTTTTGGAACTACAACTGCAACGGTCTGTGCCGCAACTGACATGGATACGACCATCGAACTACCCGCCGAAGATATCGAGTTCCTCGACAGCCTCATCGCCAAGCAGGAGTTCACATCCAGAACAGATGCCGTCCACAAGGCCCTAGAACTTCTGCAGAAGGAGATCGCAGAGAACGGATCGGCTTTTCTGAAGTAGCCCCGACCGCAAAGGCCCACCGGGAGGCGGTAGAACCTGCCGCCTCCCGGTTTCGGCTCTAACGCAAACGAACGTCTGCGATAGACCCCCGCAGCCCGTACACCGCGCTGCTGTGAAGCGTCGTGAAGTTGTCACCGGATTCGCTCGTCAGGTTGTCACCGTGACGTCGTCCGGGGGTGACGGTGCTGTCATCGGCCGTAAGCGGGCCGGGTGAGAACTGGCGATCAGCCGACTTTGGTGCCGCCGCGCTCGACGGCTCGGTAGACGGTGGACCGGCCGACTGAGAACAGTTCGGCGAGTTCGGCGGTGGTGTGTTTTCCGGCTCGGTACAGCCCGACAAGGTGTGTCTCCTGGGTAGCGCTGAGCTTCGGTGGTTTGCCCCGGAGTCGGCCCTTGGCTTTGGCGACTTTCATGCCCTCCCTCGTTCTCATCCTGATGAGGTCGGATTCGAATTCGGCGATCATGGCCAGGACGTTGAACAGCAGTCGTCCGATGGGGTCGTTCGGGTCGTGGACCGATCCACCGATGTTGAGCTTCACTTCGGCGGCGGTGAGTTCTTCGACGATGTCTCGAGCGTCGGGTAGTGATCGGGCCAGGTGATCGAGTTTGGTGACGACCAGGGTGTCGCCGGCGCGGCAGGCGGCGAGCGCTTCGCGTAGGCCGGGTCGGTCTCGGTTGCGGCCGGTGAGGCCGTGGTCGACGTAGAGCCTCTTGGCCTTCACTCCCAGTGCGGTGAGGCCGTCACGTTGCGCGGTCAGGTCTTGGTCGTCGGTGGAACAGCGGGCGTATCCGATGAGCATCGCGGCCATGATCGGGACTGTACCGGTTGAGCTACCTTCACCGGGCATTAAAGCGGACGGGTCTTACGGGACTCTGGCGTCATCATGAGGGTTTCAACGTTGGTCCGATAGCAGGCCGGGTGTTCCGGTTAAGGTTCCTCAAGTGAGACGACCCGGATGAGCTTGACCAGGTCAGGAGAATCAAGGGGTGTCTGAACGACAGCCTGCGCAGAATTACTACGAAACAGCCGATCTCGCCGCTACCTACGATGCGGACTGCGCCGGACGCCGAGACCTGGACTTCTACCTGGCGCTCGCCCGCCGACTGAGTCCAAACACCATCGTCGATATCGGATCCGGAACAGGCCGTCTGGCCAGCATGCTTGCCGAGGCCGGCTTCGAGGTCATCGCCGTGGAACCACAGACGACCATGCTGAAGCTCGCAGCCCGGCAGCCACACGCCAACCAAATCAGCTGGCTACACGGAACCGCCGCAGAACTCTCGCCCCGATGCGCCGACCTCGTCTTCATGACCGGGCACGTCGCTCAATACTTCCTCGACGACACAACGTGGCGAGACCTCCTGGCCGCTATTCGGCGTGCCCTCCGCCCGGGCGGCCACCTCGCCTTCGAGGTACGCAACCAGGCCATGGAAGGCTGGCGTCAGTGGGCAACCTCCGAACCCCGCCCCATCTCGCGAGGCACCATTCGACAATCTGTCCACCAGACCGACGATCTGGTGACCCATGTCGATGAATACCTTCTCGACGGCAAGCGCTGGGTCACGTCCGAGACGTTGCGATTCCCCTCCTGGCAGTGCGTTACGGACGGGCTGCAAGCAGAGCACTTCCAACTTGTAGACACCTGGGGCGATTGGGAGAGCAGTCCCGTCACTGCCCTGTCCCCGGAGTGGATCGTCCTGGCGTCTACGTCAGGGAACGGACAACCAGCTGCGCGTCTCGACTGAGGATGGCCAAATGGCTCTTGTGGTGGACGTAGGTTCGGGCTGTTCGACCAGTTGTGTTGAATGACGACCAGGGTCTGGTGAAGGCATTGGTGATGAAGGACGACAATTCCACCCCGTCCCGGACAGGAGCTGGGGTCAGCGTGGGGCGTCGAAGTAGTCACCGTGTTCGAGGTCGTTGAGCAGGGTTGGGTGGGTCGGCGTCCAGCCCAGCAGGGAACGGGTGTGGGCGCTCGATGCGGGGGCGTCGATCGCGTAGGCGCCGGCAATGAAGGAGATGTCGAAGAGCGGGCTGGCTTCCTCGAGCGTCATTGTCGCGACCGGCAGGTCGAGTTTGCGACCGATCAGGTCCGCGATGGTGCGCAGGGTGATACCGCTCTCGTCGGCTCCGTGCAGGCAGCTACCCGCCGGTGCTTTCTCTAAGGCGAGACGGAAAAGGGTCGCCGCATCGAGCCGGTGGATCGCGGGCCAGCGGTTCGCGCCGTCGCCGATGTAGGGCACCGAGCCGGCCTTGCGGGCGGCGTTCACCAGCATCGCGATGAAGCCGTAGTCGCCGGGTCCGTGGACGGTGGGTGCGAGCCGGACGACGCTGGATCGCACCCCGCGCTGCGCGAACTGCAGGCAGGCCTGCTCACCGGGGATCCGGAAGTGCGCGCTCGAGGCGGGATCTGGTGGGTCCAGCTCGGTGCTGACCCTGCCCGGGGTCATTGCGAAAGTGCCTGAGGTCATGACGAGCGGCTTGTCGGATCCGACCAGGGCGTCGCCCATCGCGGTGATCGCGCCGGTGTCCAGTCGGACCAGGCCCTCGGGATCGGCGAAGTCACCGCTGAAGGCCATGTGCAGCGCGCCGTCGGCCGCCTCGGCGCCGGCCCGCAGGATGTCGAGGTCGGCAAGCTCACCGCGTCGCACGTCCGCGCCGAGTGCTTTCAGTCGGGCGGCGGCGGCGTCGGAGCGAGCCAGGCCGGTGACCGAATGGCCGGCGTTGACGAGTTCGGAAACGACGGCGGGACCGGTGAGCCCTGAACCACCGGTAACGAAGACATGCATGAGCAACCTCCAGGTAGGAATCATCGTGTCAGTCACTGACTTTACAACAGACGACAGTCACTGACAAATCGCCTAAGCTTACCGACATGCCTCGCAGCGGCGAACAAGCACGCCACCGCCTTCAACAAGCCGCGCTCGATCTCTACCGAGAGCGCGGCTACGACAACACGACCACCGCCCAGATCGCGGACCGCGCCGGCGTCACCGAACGCACGTTCTTCCGCCACTTCGCCGACAAAAGGGAGGTTCTGTTCGACGGCGAAGCCGCGCTACGCGCCGATCTCGAACGCGGCGTCGACGAAGCACCCGAGGGCCTCGACCCGCTGAGCGTGCTGTTGTGCGCATTCCGTGCAGCGATACCGCTGCTCGAGCACAACCGGTCCTTCGCCGAACCCCGCAATCAGGTCATCACCGTCACCCCCGCGCTGCGTGAACGCGCACTCACCAAGGAGGCCTCGCTCACCCAGGCACTCACGATGGCTCTGCACCATCGCGGCATCGACGACCGCCAGGCAATGCTTGCAGCTCACATCGGAATGGCCGCATTCACCCAGGCCACCCTGAGCTGGTTCGACCATCCCGACCATGACCTGAAAGACCAACTGGCGCGAGCGCTCGGCGACGTACGCGCTCTCGCCGCTGAAAATTAAAGACGACGACTATGCCGCGAGCAGTCCACGCCACGCTTCTGCCCGGTCACCGATCCTCGTACGGCGTTGGGGGCGCCTTCGACGATTCACGGCGAGTTTGGGCGGGCCCGACGTGTCAATGAGGACACCACACCTTCGGGCACTCAGCCCTTCCAGGGTGGCCGACTTTCATCTTCGTCATCGGCTCTTCGGTCGGACATCAGCCGGGCCCGCCAGCCGATCGTATCGCCGGGCAGCCGCCTGGCGCGATGCATACGTCATGACGGCCCGTAGGCCGATCCCGCTACGGTGCAGGCTGACAGGTGTCTGGGTGGATGCTCCTGGCGCAGCGATCGGGATCCAGCTTGGTTATACGTACGGGATGTCGTACGGTACTGGTGGAGGTGGAGGGCATGACTGCAGTGAGTGCAACGACGGCCCGGTCGAACTTGTACCGGCTGATCGACCAGGTGAACGAGGATTCTCAGCCGCTCACGATCACCGGGCAGCGGGGCAATGCGGTGCTGATCGGTGAGGCCGACTGGCAGGCGATCCAGGAGACACTGTTCCTGGAGTCCGTTCCGGGATATTCCGAATCGATCCGTGAGGCGCGGGCAAAGGGCATTGAGGCTGCCTCGACAAAACTCGACTGGTGAATGGCTGGACGCTGGTCTATTCGCGCCAGGCACAGAAGGATGCGAAAAGGCTCGCGTCGTCGGGCTTGAAGCAGCGGGCCCAAAGGCTTCTCGACGTGCTCGCCGAGGACCCGCTTGGTACACCTCCACGGTACGAAAAGCTCGTCGGCGACCTAGCGGGCTGTTACTCGCGACGCATCAACATCCAGCATCGGCTTGTCTACGAGGTTTTCCCTGATCGCCACATCGTGCATGTCCTGCGAATGTGGACGCACTACGAGTAACCGTCGCCAGGTGTCGCTCGTGACCCAGTCCCGTAGCGCGATCGGCTACTGAAACGTACCGCTAGTGGTCCGTCTGTGAATTGATCTGGTTGAGGGTTGCCCGTCCTCGTCGGACTTTGGTGATGATGTCCTGGGCGGCGGCTTTCCAGATGAAGGGTTTCGGGTTTTCGTTCCAGTGGGCGGCCCAG
>JAABUP010007587.1_pt1 | contig 14415 bp, 12 predicted proteins | sample 5559201 | NCBI WGS metagenome assembly JAABUP01 (sample SAMN10711887, study PRJNA513373) | rock metagenome | isolation source: Antarctica rocks | place: Antarctica | reverse complement strand
ATAGCATATGGTGATGGAGCGCCCAGTTGGGCGCTCCATCACTATACCGTCTTGATGCACGCCCATACGGCATGCCTTGTGAGGACGAGGGCGCGCGCCTCACAAAGGTTGCGCCTGCTCCACCCTCAGGAGCCCTTTTTTGCTCCACGTTGGTAAACCCGGCTTGAACGCGTGGGCCATGGGTGGTCAAAAGGTGTAGCCGCGTTTGACCCAATACCGCCAGTCGTCGATGGCCTGCCGCGTCGGCCCATCCGCCGCGACCCCCTCCAACTGGGAGAGCAGCACCGCCAGCGGGCGACGCTCCCAGCGGATCTCCACAAACATCTCCCGCTCACACTCCTCTTCTCTTCCAGTGCCATGCCCATCACCTCGACCTCATCGCCCACGCGTAGCGGTGAGATGGCGCGCTCGGCGACACAGCGGGCGAGGAAGGGGACCTGGAGCGTCCCCTCCCGGTAGGAGTACCATCCCGTATCCTGCTCGTCGCCGCCATAGGCATCGACGATAATCCCCGCGTGGATGCGCTCTTCGCGCTCTGCGTCCCGCGGCGTCGGTGGCATCTTATCTTGTCCCCTCCCCTGCCGATCGTATGGCGGGCTGGTGGCGGGCCCGTCACCCACCGGCGCGCCCATCAGGCCGCGCGGCGCTGGCCGGATACGCCGCGTCCTTCCACTGCCGTCGTGTGGTGTCGTTCCAGCCGCTCGAGGTAGCCGTCCGGGTCCTGCCGGAAGCGGCGGTGCGCCCGTCGGGCCGCGCGCCGGTAGTCGAGATGCCGCCGGAGCTCCTGCCACGCCGCGCGATCGGTCAGGCGCACCTCGAGCGCCACGCCCGCCCGTGTCGCCAGGATCGTCGTCAGGCGGACGGCGCCGCGCACGATTGTCCCGCCCATGAGCGTGCGCCGCCCGGTCACGCGGCGCTCGTGGTAGCGCACCGCCCCGCAGCACCGCTCCAGCTCGTTGTTGGTGCGCGGCAGGTCCGGCACGTCGTCGCAGCGGAACAACCCGGAGCCATAACTGGCGGTCACCGTGGCGATGTGGGCGGCCAGCGCGCCGAGCGGGCCGGCCGCCGCCCGCTCGGCCTGCATCGCGTCAAGATGGGCGCGCACGCGGGCGTGGACCGTCGACCCGTCATACCCCGCCACCTTTCTCCTACCAGGCGGTATAGCCGCCGTCGACGACAAGGGTGTGACCTGTGACATAGGATGATGCGGGAGAGGCCAGATAGACGACCGCTCCCCGCAGTTCCGGCGGCGTGCCCATACGTCCCAACGGGATCTGGCTCTCCCATGTCTCGCGCAGGCCCTCCTGCCCCGCCATGACCTGATCGGTCAAGGCCGTGCGCATGTATCCGGGCGCGATGGCGTTGACACGGACGCCCCGATCGGCCCACTCCGCCGCCAAACTCTTGGCCATCATGATGACGCCCGCCTTGGAGACATTGTAAGCCGTCTGCTTCTGCGGCCGGTTCACGATCAGCCCCGACATCGAGGCGATGAGGATGATACTGCCGCCGCCGTATGTGATCATACCTCGCCCAGCAGCTTGCGCGCATAGGAAGACGCCGGTCATGTTGACATCCATGATGCGCCGCCAGGCTGCCACATCGACCTCCTCGGCGGCGACGTTCTCCACGATGCCGGCCGCCGCGACGAGCACGTCGATGGCCCCGAGTTCCCGCTCGATCGCGCCGAACGTCACCGTGACCTGGGCTGCATCCGTCACGTCGGCCGTGTACGCGGCGGCGCGGACGCCGTAGGCGCGCGCTATATCCCGCGCGGCTTCCTCACCCTGCGCGCCCAAGAGGTCGATCGAGGCCACGGCGGCGCCGGCCTCGGCCAACGCCCGCATCATCTCCAGCCCCAGGCCGCGCGCCCCCCCCGTGACGACCGCGACCTTTCCCTCCAATGAAAAATTCGCTGCCATTCGTTCCTTCTCTCAACTCACGCGCTACGCGCTACGCGCTCGGGGTCTACACCTCCGGGGGGCGCCCCATGTCCGTGCGCTGGAAAAGGGGAGCCAGCGCGGCATAGGTGTCCGTGTACCGGGCATAGCCCGCGTCATAGGCCCCGCGCGTCGCGGGGTCCGGCTCGACCGTGCGCGTCTCGCGCACCATCTCCACCGCGGCCGCGCGCAGGTCCGGGTAGACGCCGGCCCCGACCGCCGCGCACATGGCGCTGCCGAGCGCCACGGCGTCGGGCGCGTCCGTGAGCGTGAGGGGCAGGCCGGCGACATCGGCCAGGATCTGCAGCCACAGGGCGCTGCGCGTCCCGCCGCCGCAGGCCAGGATGCGGTCGGTGGGGACATCCATCCGCCGCAGCATCTCGACGATAGCCCGGTTGCCGTAGGCCGTGCCCTCGTAGACCGCGCGCAGCAGGTGACCCGGCCCGTGCGCCGTGGTCAGACCCCAGATCGTCCCGCGCGCCGCGGGGTCCTTGACGGGGGTGCGGCTGCCCTGCCAGTAATCCAGCACCGTGAGGCCATCCGCCCCGACCGGCGCCGCGTCGGCGGCGGCGTCGGCGGCGGCATAGCGCTCGTCCCCGCCCGGTAACGCGCCGCCCAGTGTCTCGAGCAGCCAGCGCACGGTCCCACCGGTGCTGGCCTGTCCCGCCTCGAGCGTCCACGCCCCCCCGACGACGGCGTCCTCGAACGGCCCCCACAGGCCGGGGTCGAAGACGGGGCCGGGCGACTGGGCCAATTGGCACGTCGAGGTCCCCGTGATCAGCGCGAGCGCGCCGGGCGTCAAGACACCCATGCCGACCATCCCCGCGTGCGCGTCGATCCCGCCCATGGACACGGTTGTTCCAGGCCGCAGCCCCAGCGTCCCGGCGGCGTCCGCCGTCAGCGCGCCCGCCTGCGCGCCCATCGCGATCACGGCGCCCGGGACCTTGGCGGGCAGGTCCTCCAGCCCGACGCCGCGCAACAGTTCGGTCGGCCAGCCACGCGGCGTGTCATCGTCGACCTGGGCGCGATACTGCCACTTGGCGGCGGCCGTGTTGAGCGGAATGGTCCACGCGCCCGTGAGGCGCCAGGTCAGCCAGGCGATCTGCTCCACGAGGTAGGGCGCCCGCTCCCACAGCGCGGGCTCATGCTCCTTGAGCCAGAGCGCCTTGGGCAGGGGCCACTCCGCCGGGACCGCGCCGCCGCAGTAGCGCAGCACGGACGCGCCCGTCGCGGTCAGCCGCCGCGCCTGCGCCGCCGCGCGTAGGTCCATCCACATGATGCTGTCGGTCAGCGGTGTGCCGTCGCGGTCAGCGAGGAGGATGTCGCAGGGCGCGTCGATGGCCAGCCCGATCACCCGCGCCCCGTCGGCGCCGCTCGCCGCCAGGCACCCGCGCACGGCGGTGACGAGGGCGTCCCACCATGCGGCGGGGGACTGCTCGGCCCAGCCGGCGCGCGGGTAGCGGGTGGGATACGCCTGGTCGTGAAAGCCGCGCGGCCGTCCTCGCAGGTCGAAGAGGCCCGCGCGCAGCCCGGCCGTCCCCGCGTCGATCCCCAGGACAAGATCTCCGTCCGCCATCGCCTACGCCTCCCCGTACACGGTCACGTCGACCCCGAGCAGGCCGGCCACGAGCCGTAACTCGGCGGTCCAGTCGCCGTAGACGGCGTGGATGTGATTGCTGGCGTAGCTGCCGATGAACTCCGCGGCCGAACAGGTGAAGCGCGCGAACGCGTGCGGCCACTCCAGCGTCGTTTGGCGCATCAACGCGTCGTTTGTCGCGTCGTCGAAGCGCACGAACTCCCCGCGCAGGATGGCCAGGCGGTAGCGGCCGTCCTGCCGCGTCAGCCGCGCGAACGTCGCCTCGCCCGGGTAGGCCAGGTGGTGCACGCTGGCGCCGCCGGCCGGAAAGTAGAAGCTCTCGGGATAGAAGTGGACGTGCGGCAGGTTGTCTTTCGGGTCGACGGAGCGGCCGGCGAAGTAGGTGGCGTGCTCGCCGGAGTTGCACAGGTCCCAGATGCCCAGGTCGGCGTGGTAGTGGCGCACGTCGGCGAAGAGCGCCGGCGTGCCGGCCAGGTGCTTCAGGAGCTGCATGGTGAGCGCGGCGTCCATGTCGGCCTCGGTGGCGCAGACGTGCGGCTCGTGCGGGCCGTCCCAGTCGTAGGGGTCGTTGAGGAAGGCCTCGGTCACGTCCATGGTGCAGAACGTGTTGGTGAGTTCCGGCTGGCCCTTGATGCCCGAGAAGTCGAGCCGGTACTCGCGGATGAGCCGCTTCATGGCCTCGGTGGCGCGGATCTGCGTCTTGAGCTTGTCGGGCGTGAGCTGCTTGCCGTCATAGTGGATGTGGCCAACGTGTTCGGTGAGCCATGTGAAGGCCGGTTCGACCACGCGGTCGGGCACCTCAGCGGCGAGACGCACGATCTCACCCTGGTCGATGTGCTCGACATCGACGCCGAAGATCTTGAGCCATTGGGCGGGGTCGGCCGTGGTCGTATACATGCCCATGGGGCGGCCACCGACAAGGCCGAAGGTCTGCCCGCGCAGGCGCGCGACGGCGCCGGCGGCGCGGACGAACGCGCGAATCTTGTCGTAGACGGCATCGTCGGCGATGTCGCCGTAGGCGCGGGCATAGGGCGTGCCGGCCTGCGAGAGCCCGCCGGCCGAGGCCAGCATCCCGACGAGGCCGGGGTACTGCGGATTGACGTTGCTGAAGAGGAGCAGCGGGCCGGGGGCGAAGCGCGAGGCCAGGGCCGGCAAATGGGGGAAGGACCACACGGCGAAGTTGAAGACGGTGCAGTCACAGCCCATCGCGGCCAGGCGCTTGGCTTCGCGCACCGCCTCCTCGTTGGTCGTGATGATCTCCTCGCCCGTCACGACCGTGTACCCGTCCGCCTCCAACCTGTGCCGCAAGCGATCCTGGAAGCCCCGGTTCAACCCCTCGACCTGTTCCGCCACAAAGGGCCGCCCATCTGAGAATGTCAAGATGCCCACGGTTACCATATGTCTGCTTTCCCTTCATTTCATTCGGGTGTGTTTCACTTGGATTAAAGGGCGCCGCGCCCGCGCCCGCGCACGGGCGAGAAGGTCGGGGGGTGAGGGCGAGCCCCAACTCAAACGAAACACACCCATTTCATTCATCGTGCCGTGCCGTCACCAGATGCCCGTTGGCAACACGCCAGGAACCACTGCCCACGTGTATCGTAAAGCCATCGAGCGTGCCCCCCAGGACTGTTAGCTCCGGCCGCACGTCACCGCCGCGACGCTCCTGCGCATAGATGCCCCATCCCGCGCCGCAAATGAACAAGGTGTGGAACCGGCCGTCGTCGTTGCTGAGGACGGGGTCGAAGCGCAAGATCCGCGCGTCTACATCATAGCCATACCCAGTCAGTGCCGGTAGCAGCGCCCAACTCGCCATCGACCGCGCATAGTGATGCCCGCACTCAACTTCATTCCAGGGGTTGCGCCGATATCCATCGTGCCGCGCGCGAAGGGACGACACAAGGGTCAGACCCTCCTGAACGCGCCCTTCATAGATCAAGTGCGCGGCGACATGATACTCGACGCCCGTCCACACTTCGTCGGAATAGACAAACGGCAGGCGTGGTTGTCCACCGTGCGGCCAGCTGCACAAGATCAGGCCGCTCTCGTCCGCGAACGCGTAGGTGCGCTGGACATTGACCTGATTCCCTAATGGCTGGCGAAAGTTGTACCGGTAGATAGTGTCGAGTGTCGTGGTGATCCGCTCGGGCGGCAACAGGTGGCCGAGTTGAGCGACATGTGCCAGCAGTTGGCCAAGCATTTGGTCGGAGAGGCAACCCAGTCCGTGCTGGTACGGGTGGCTATCGACATCATCCAACGTCTGCATGTAGTACTCGCCCGTCCACAGTAGCTCGTCCAGCCGTCCGCGACTACGCTCGAACAGGGCGTGGTAGCGCGTCGCCGCATCCAGGTCGTCCAGACGCCGGGCCATCTCTTCCAAGGCGCGAAGCGCGCCTAGAAACAGTACACCCGAGAGTGGATTCGGTCCCCAGAACTCGATATCATACGTGTTGTGCTGCTCCCCATCCAGCACGCCGTCGCCGTCCGTGTCCCATGTCTCTACGGCATAGTCGAGGCATTTGCGGGCGTTGGGCCACACCTCCGCGAGAAACCCTCGATCACCGGTCAGCAGGAACGTCCGCCATAGCCGGATGATCGAGCCGAGTTGACCATCGACAGCGGCCTGAGCCAGGTTGAACACCTGGTCGAAGTGCGAGCCGGTGCGAAATCGCATCTTACCGGACGCCTCCACTTCGTCGAGAAACGCCGTGCGCAGCATACTCTGTTCCAGGCTAGGGAAGAGGAAGGCTAGCGCCTGGGCGTACGCCCATACATGCGTACAGTTTCCATGACACGAGCCGCCGCGGTCGAAGCAGCCTTCCCAGCCGTAGAAGCGGCCGTTCTCCAACCAGAAGCAGGTATTGCTGCGCAGGACGACCAGCGTGCCCGCGAGCGCGTCTACTACCGCAGGGGGTAGGCTGCTCTGGAACAAGGCGTCGCTGAACTGCAGCGTCACCGCCTTGAGGCGATCCAGATGCGCGGCCACGTACTGGGCGACTTCCCACGCGCTCTGGAAGCGGCCGGCGTACCGCACCCGCGTGGTCGGCGGCAGAGTCGGCGCCGCGTGGTCCCAGCCATTCACACGGTTCGGGAAATACCAGCTCAGCACGAAGGTGACGGTGGCGCTAGCTCCCGGTTCTAGCTCGAGCGGCGCGCCGACGGACCCTGGAACGATATTGACAACCTCCGGGCCAACCACGCCTTTTTGCGCCACCTGGTTCGGATCGAGTTCGGTCAGCATCCCATCGGATGAGAGGTCGTCCCAGTACTCGCGCAGCGTGTCGTACCACCCGCCACGGAACCACTCAGGCTTCGCGGTCACGCGGGCCGCCGTGGTCACAAGGGCCGCGTTGCCATAGGCGAGATCACTCTCGTCGACCTCTGGGCCGTCGTAGAAGACGCCCCGTGTCCGCTCGTCGTCTCTCCAGATATTGCGCGTGTTTCCGTGGGGGTAGCTGCGGAGGTTTCCAAAATCATCGGCTCCGGAAAAGACGGCGGGGTTGAGCATCGAGCCCACAATCGTGGCGCGCACTGTTTCCGCGCCCCTGTTAATGAGCGTCCACTGGAAGATCGCGCACGGGAGGCCCGACTCATCCGGGTCGAGCGGGACGAACGGTGTGAATGTCAGCAGTGTGGCGTCCAGCGGAACATCGGGATCACGCAGTTCAAGCTCCGCGGCGGGATAACGACCGCGGAAGCGGCTCTCAACGAAGCGCGGCAAACCGCCGCCTAGATTGGGATGAATGCCGTGCGAGGCGGCGTACGGCGGCGCGATGCGTCCTTCGAGCACCCGGGTGATGCGCGGGCCATCTCCCGCTTGCGCTGACAGGGTGAAGTGTGTGTACGGCAGCACAAGCCCCTTGCACGGCTCGTTCCAGATCTCGAAGTCGCGCAAATTGCCGCGCGCGCCGATCGAAATCGTGCCGGTCCCTATGCCACCGAGAGGAAAAGCGACCTCGTTGGCGTCTGCCCCATACCATGTCTCCCCATCCTGTGCCGCACCACCTGCATCTTTCAGGGCCATCTCTTGTCCTCCATGGTATGTTGCCACGTGTTCGATGTATTCGGAGTACTCGGTTTGTTCAGGCTCTGATCATTCCCAACACTATAGCCTGTCAGATAATGTTTCAGACCAAAAGCTCGTTCAGTGAGCGTCAGCGCCGTCTGCTGACCCCGACTCTTTATCTGAACATCTATAGGTTCGACTCATCTCATCCCTTGAGTCCGGTCAGGGTGATCCCTTCGACGATATAGCGTTGCCCAATAAGGAAAATGAGCAGGACCGGCAGCACCGCCATGCATACACCGGCAAGCATGACGGCGGGACTGGCCGTGGCATACTGGCCTTGGAGGAAGCTCAGCCCGACCGGCAGCGTTAAGTTCTGCGGTGAATTGAGGAAGATGAGCGGGGCGAAGAAATCGTTCCAGTAGTAATTGAAGGTGAAAATAGCCAACGCGGCCAAGGCCGGCTGTGACAACGGGAGGATGATGACCAGCAGCACGCGCAAGAGTCCCGCGCCGTCGACGATTGCCGCTTCCTCCAGCTCACGCGGGATCGTCAGGAAGAACTGCCGCAAGAAGAAGATGCCGAACGCGCTCGCCAGCGCCGGCAGGATCAGCGACGCATGGTTATCGATCAGGCCGAGGTTCCGCATCAGGATGTACAGCGGGATAATCGTGACCTGGCTCGGCACCATCAGCGACGAGAGATAGATGCCGAAGAGCAGCTCGCGCCCGGGGAAGCGTAACCGCGCGAACGCGTAGGCGGCGAGCGTGCACGTGACGAGCTGCCCGAGGGTGATCAGCCCGGCGACCTTGAGGCTGTTGAGGAAGAACAGGCCGAACGGCACCGTCGTCCATGCCGAGACGAAATTGTCGAGGATAGCCGGCGACGGGATCCAGACAGGCGGATTGGCGTAGACCCCGGTCTGATCCTTGAAGGCGTTCGAGATCCCCCACAGGAACGGGGCCGCGATCAGTGCGCCAATGACGATCAACACGAGGTACAGGCAGGCCCGCACTACGACGTGTCCCGGAGACCCGAGTCGGCGCGGACGACGGCGTGCGCGTGGCTGTGGCAGTGGTGGGGTCATGGCGGTCACTTCTACACCCTCCCCTGAAAATAGCCGCTCCCCTGAAAATAGCCGCTTTCAGTCTCATTGCGGCTCGCATTTTTCATGGCGGCTGGTCGCGCCGGGGCGCGAGGAACCCTACTGATAAAAGACCCAGCGGCGGCTCATCTTCACCTGGATGAGGGTCAGCGCCGCCAGGATCGCGAACAGGACGACGGACAAGGTCGAGGCATAGCCGAATCGGAAGAAATGGAAACCCGTATCGTAGATGTAGTAGACGATGGTGCGAGTGGCATCCCCGGGGCCGGCCTGCGTCATCACGAACGCGAGATCGAAGAATTGGAAGGCGCCGATCAGGTTGATTACCAGCAGGAAATACGTCGTCGGCGACAGGAGTGGCAAGGTGATCGACCAGAACTGGTCCCACGCGCCGGCGCCGTCAACCGCGGTTGCCTCGTACAGTTGCGGCGATATCCCCTGGAGACCGGCGGTAAAGACCACAAACGAAAAGCCGATGTTGCGCCAGACATCGACAAGAACGAGCGAGGGCAGCGCTGCCGCACTGGAGTCCAGCCACGCGACCGTGGGCAGATTGACCACGCTGAGGTAATGATTGATCAAGCCGAGGCTGGTATTCATCAGCCACTGCCAGATGATACCCACCGCGACCCCTGAGACGATAACGGGGAAGAAAATAACGCCGCGGAACAGCGTGCGCAGCACGCGACCAAGGTAGCGATTGACCAGGACCGCTAGCATCAGGGCCAAGCTCATCTTGATGGCGGTATCGCCCACCACAAACAGCACCGTATTGGTAAGCACCGTGCGGACCAAGGGATCGTGGAACAGGGTCCGGTAGTTATCGAACCCGACGAATATGCTCGAGGACAGACCATCCCACCGGAAACAGGTCAGCACGAAGCTGGCGATGATCGGGCCAAGGACGAAGACGACAAAGAGCACGGTACTCGGCGCGAGTAGGAACGCCGCGACCGCCGCTTCATGCCGGTGCAGGCGCTGGCGGCGTATCGATCCATCGCCCGCATCCTTGGCGGCAGGCGCGGCGACTCCGGTCACCGGCGTCATAAGCGGCCCCCTTCAGCGCTATCGGCGGGGCCACCGTTCAGTATAAGGGGCATCCACCCCTCACACCGGACGGCGCCGCGCCGTGGTTAGAGTGAGATCTTAGACGGGCTGCGAGAGGACCGTGGCGAGCTGGGTATCGAGCTGCTTGAGCATGTCATGCGCGCTGGTTTCGTGCGCCAGTAGCTTGGAGTAGACGGCGGTCAGCGCCGCCTCCATCTCGTTGAACTGGGGCGGCGCGGGGACAGAAGCGGTCGAATTGAGCGAGTCATAGTAGATCTTGAAGTTGTGCGGCGGCGTCATCGCGCGCGCGTCGTACGCGATGGACCGTCGGGCCGGGATGCTGGAGCCGAGCCCGGTAATGTACCGCTGGAGCTCCCGCGTGGTGAGGTACTTGAGGAACGTCCACGCTTCTTCCACGTGCGGGCTGTGCTTGTAGATCGGATTGGCGCCGACACCGAAGATGTTCTTGCGGCCCGGGCCCAGCGTGGGGAAATACTGGACATCGTAATCGAAGAATTTGGCCTGATTGAAAGAGGTCACGGGCCAGCGTCCGGCGGAGATCATCCCAACGCGGCCCGCCTCGAACAGTGGGAAGTCGGGAGCGCCCGGGCGCGGCGCAACTTTACTCTTCCAGATCAGATCCTGCAAGAACTGCATCGCGACGACATTGGCGGGCTTCATGGCGGTCGACTTGGTGAACGTGCTGTCGAGCAAGCCACCGCCGGCGGCGTACATCCAGGCAACGATACCGAACGTGCCTGCCGGCCACACGTTGAAACCATAGGGGCCGCTGGCGCGCACCTTCTGCGCGATGCGCACGAAGTCGTCACCCGTCCAGTGTGGGCTGGGAGCCGGGATGCCGAGCTTTTTGAACATCTTCGCGTTGTAGAAGATGACCATGTTATTCCAGGAGTACGGGAGCGCCAGGGTCTTCCCCTTGTACTTGAACGGTTCGATCAGCTTGGGACTGACGTCACTGAAGAAGTCGCCGAGTTCCGCCGCATCGCGCTTGATCAAGTCGTCAAGTGGTAGAGCGAGATCTTTGGCCCCGATCAACTGGGCCCCTTCGGTGGCGATACCCAGGATATCGGGCGATTTCCCGCCGGAGATCTGAGTCAATACCTTGGAAAAGAACACGCTCCAGGTTGGCACCGAGATGACGCTTACGGTGACGTTGATGTTGGGGTGCTTGGCGTGGAATAGTTTGCTGACGTTATTCCAGGTGATCTGATCGGCGGGATTCCCGTTGAGCACGAAGCTGATGTTGGCGGCCGGCTTGCGCAGGACGGCAATGCTGCGCCGTCTCTCGCGTTCCGCCAGCGCGCCGGCCGGATCGACGGTTAGGAGCGCGCCGGCGCCGGCGACGCCTGCGACCGCCTTTGCCGTGGTCGAAAGGAAAGCGCGTCGATCATGAACGCCGTCAACAACGCCGTCAACGCACGTTTTCTGCTCGTCCCGGTCCTGCTTGTCCATGTCGTTCCTCCTCGTTGTGCGTGTCCGTAGAGTGGATTAGGATGTCCCCTGATATCCTCGATGGACCGCCCTCCTTTCCGCGCCGTTCAACCGTCTCGGGCGCGACGCGATGCGCCCGTCGATTGGCGCTCGACCACGTCCGTGTAGAGGACAATCTTGCTAGCCATAGCGCCGCCTCCTTCCATCACGTTGACCAGTATGCGCACGGCCGTCTCCCCCATGGCGCGCGCCGGCAGGCGCACGGTCGTCAGGCTCGGCGCCGTATGCGCGCTCTCATACACGTCATCGAAGCCAATCAGCGCTATGTCATCCGGCACACGAAGGCGCGCGTCCTTCAACGCGTCCATGGCGCCGAACGCCGTCTTATCGCTGATAGCGAAGATCGCGGTTGGCCGTCGGTCGTCGGGGAGCGCGAGCAGGCTCTGGGTCTCCTCATAGCCTTTCCGCGGTCGATGCTCGAGTGGCTTGACCATCAAGTTCGGATCGACCCCAAGGCCGGCCTCCTCCAACGCGCGCACATATCCTTCACGCCGCTCGGTCAGGGTCTTATATTTGCGCGGCCCTTCGAGCAAGGCGATCCGCTCATGCCCAAGATCGATCAGGCGTCGCGTAGCGAGATAGGCGCCCGTAACGTTATCGCCAAGCACGCACGGGACCGACAATCCGTAGATGTGATTATCCACCAGCACCAAGGGCACCTCCGTGTCGGCGAGCAAGCGGATATAGGCGTCGGATATATCTCCGCCACCGACCACCACCAGGCCTCCGACCTGTTGCTCGGTCACCATCGCAGGTAAGTCGGTCGCGTTGCCCTCGATGCTGGCCAGGAGGACATGGTAGCCGCGCTGTCTCGCTTCGAGCTCGATGCCTTGAATCATCAGGCCGACCAACGGATCGCTGTAGGCCGGGACGCCCAGTCGTTCCATCAAGAGTCCGATAACGGGGCGTTGGCCGCGCCGCTGGTACCCCAAGCGATCAATCGCAGACCGCACACGTTGGCGCGTCTCAGGGCCGACACCGACCTTCCCATTAAGTACCAGAGAGACGGTGGCCAGCGACACTCCCGCGTCAACCGCCACGTCCTTGACCGTCGGCCGCTGCGCCATCCACACCAACTCCCCACTAAACCTTTATTACTGTAATACTATTGCGGCCGACTGTCAACAACTAAAATATCACTAAAACTATGATGGCTCCCAATGGTTGCCGTATACTGGCCTCCATCGGACCAGGGGTACGGCTACATGCAACCGTGATCAAGCGGCGGACCGCTCGGGCGGGGCTGAGGCCGGCGACGGGAATGGGAGGACGCGTCCGCGCGAGGACGGTCGCCCACGGCGGGGTGCGGCCGGTGCCGTGAGCGGGACCGGAGGCGCGGGCATCCGCAGCAACTCACCGAGATCGTAGGGGCTGTGTTGGCTGTTTAGTTCATCCGTGCAACGATCTGTATCTATCGTTGCACGGATGAACTAAACAGCCAACACAGGCGCACCAGGGGCCGCTCGCCGTGAGCGATAGGGACATCGCGATGCTGCGCGACGAGGGAATCACGGACGAGGAAATCGGCGAGGTCTTCGCGGCTATCGACCTGTTCCGCCTCGTCAACGGCTTCACCGACCTAGCCCGCGTCCCCGTCGATGCGATCTAGCGTCGCCGCGATAGATGGCACCGCAGCGCACGGCGTGAGCCCCGACTTGGCGGTGGCGGCCGAGATCGGCGCGGCGCTCATCGCCGCCCCGAGCCTAACCGGCCTCCTCGCCGTGCTGCGCAAGCGCCTCAAATGGCTGCTCCCGGCGACCCATGTGTCGCTGTGCCTCCTCGAAGACGACGGTCTGCGGTACCGCGTGCTGACCGCCGGGGGTAGCGAGGAGAGCTACTCCGTCGAGGAAGGCTTGGTCGGGTGGGCGCTGCGCCACCGTACGGCCCTGGATACCCCCGACCTCCAGGACGAAACCCGCTATCCGCCTGGTGTCGGTGGCGTCGCGCTGCACCACGGCCAGGGCGCCCTGCTCGTCCTGCCGCTGCACGCGGACGGTGGGGAGCGGCTGATCGGAGCTTTAACGATCGGCTCACCACGCGTCGGCGCCTATGTCGCCGTCGACCGAGGTATCGTCAATCTCATGGTGTTGCAGGTGACCGCGGCCGTGCGCACGATGCTGCTGATGGCCGAACTGGACGGGGCCGAGGCAATCATCACCGGCATGGCGCGGGCGGTGGAGGCGAAAGACCACTACACGCAGGGCCACGCCGCCCGCGTCACCACCTACGCGCTCGCGCTGGCCGGCGCGGCGGGCCTACCCACGCGCATTCGCGACATCATCGTCCAAGCCGGCCCTCTCCACGACGTGGGCAAAATCGGCGTGCCCGACGATGTGCTTGGCAAGCCCGGACGATTGACCGACGACGAGTTTGCCCTCATCAAACGCCACCCTGAGATCGGCGACGAGATCTGCCGCCCGCTGCGCTCGTTGCGCCGCGTGCTGGGCGGCGTCCGCCATCACCACGAACGCTACGACGGCCGCGGCTATCCCGATGGACTGGCGGGACAGGACATCCCGCTGGAGGCGCGGGTGCTGGCGATTGCCGATACCTACGATGCCATGACCAGCACGCGCCCCTACCGGGCGGGCATGCCGGTGGAGCGGGCGCTCGGGATTATCGCGGCCAACGCGGGACCGCAGTGGGACCCGGCCTTGGTCCCGCTATTCTGTGCGCTCCATGCCGGGGGCGGATAACGATTCGTTGGTTTTTTCAGGATCTCGCGCTTGTAGTCGTCGTTGCGCATCTGAAATGAGACAGCGTCGTTGCGACGCGCCGGTGGCCAAATGCCTCTTTTGCCTCTGGTAGAGCCTTGAGGTCAGTGGAGCACGGGGGGCTGGAGTCTCATTTCAGATGCGCAGGAAAAGTGCATTGCGCGACTCCCTGGTTGTACGCGCCGGCTTTGTAGAGGTCTGCGTTCATCGTGTCCAGTTTGGGTTTCACACTGAGGGCGATGCCGTGCCGTTGGCAGAGCTTCCTCAGACCGTCCTCTAGAACGCTGCTGGCGATGACGGCGGCCGGCGCCTGATAGCCAGCCCCCAGAAGATACTCAGCTTGCCCCAAGAACTCGTCGAACACTTCGGCGGCGACGATGTTCCGCACCTCGAAGAGGAACCCCTGCTTGTAGTCGTCGCTCGCCGCTTTGAGAACGCCGAAAGCGAGATTGAAAGGGTAGGACATTTCCATGTTTGATTGGCTGCGGCACGTCGCA
>JAABUP010007584.1_pt1 | contig 14419 bp, 18 predicted proteins | sample 5559201 | NCBI WGS metagenome assembly JAABUP01 (sample SAMN10711887, study PRJNA513373) | rock metagenome | isolation source: Antarctica rocks | place: Antarctica | reverse complement strand
CAAAATGCGGTAAGATTCTATTAGCGCTGTAGATATCTGCATCATGTTGTCACTAAGGGACATATTTGACATATGAAAGGCGCTGCCTGTGCTTGCACCCTTGGTTGCACCTTGACTGTCTTGGTCATGGGCAACATTGTCAAGTACATATCTCAATTATTCAAATCATCTCTGAGACGCTGTGATAGCACCTGGAGAGACAGCCTTTGTGATGCAGGACTCTGGGAGGATAGCCGGCAGCGAAGGAGACAGCCCTGAGGGTGCAGAGCGTGACTCAAGGGATGACACCGTGAACAGCACTGGAGCACCTTCACAATCAGGCGAACGTGATGAAGCAGATGATGATGAAGAAAATCAGGCAAGCTTGGGAACCTGCCACTGCACAGCTGAGCTTGACCAGCTGTGATCTTCAGCATGTGAAGTCTTGCTTGTGCCATGTTTGATTTGCATGCAAGCTTGTTTAGGTGGACAGCTCTGCTGTTGCCTTTTCATCTCAGCCTTATTTGCTGTGATAGCTGCATCCTGACCTCACCATCATGAAGGCCATGAGATTCTGTCAAGCTGTTGTAGTTTGGACACAACTATGCCTGGCAGCATTGCTGCAGGAGGAAGATGGCAACGACGCATTTGGTCCAGAGGATGCAGAGGACGTCCGTGAATGCCTGAATATGGATGATGAAGAGGAAGAGGTTCTGTCCCAAGCAGGGTCTGAGGATCTTGATGCTCGGCATGGCCCCAATGTTGAGGTCCCAGATTCTTCATTCAGCCCAGAGAGGTGAGCATGGCACATTTTGCATTTGAAATACATTGTCAGCAAGCGCTGCTGACTTGATGCTATGATTCTGGTCTGCTGGTCTGCTCAATGTCATCGTTGAGTTTGCTGCTCACTTCAGCATGTTATACTGTTGTGCACAGCAAACTGGAGAAGTACATCTTGCAATGTAGTGCAATAGCACAGCATCCATCTTCTGCAGTCACGGACTCTCACCTGCAGGCAACTTCGCGTATCAACAATACAATTGCTTGCTTGCTAGGAAGCGGAACAAGGAGCATCTCTTGCAGCAAAAGCGCCATTTCAGGCCCAAAAACACCAAGAAGGCCTATCACCCAAAGCAACGGAGGTTCCTGGTAAGATACACAGTTTCCAGCTTTTGCAGTAACTCCACGAAACGATATGTCCCTGAGACAATGTTCATAGGCTTGCTTTGTACTGCAGGAGTGGGCTGAAGGCAAGTACAAAGAGTGCACTGTCACTTCAGAGCGAGCGTTTGCTTACTTGTCCCTTTTCACAAGACAGGTGATTCAACATGCCAAACAAGTCTTTCAGTTGCAATGCCATCCAATGACGCAACCTAATATTGTTGATGAATTGTATGGTTTTGATGCAGGGTGCTAAATGGCACAAGGTTGAGGCTCATCTGAAAGCATTGCGTGATCTGCAACAAGATCAGAAAGTAGCAGGATTTGGCCAACAACAGAGCATAAGAGATTATGCAGACATCAGGCTGATGATGGCCAACCTGCTGGCTGGCATGGCCCGCATGAAGCGCGAGTAAGTGAACTACAGATGCATGTGCAGAGTGACCTTTGCATGCACATGCCTTGTACTAGTCAGCACTGCAGAATCCGCTATGCTTGGCTGTGATTTTCAAAGCTAGCCTAATCTCTGTTTGTGTAGTGGACAAATTGTTGTATGCTATTGCAGATCACGAGCTGACCGGGGAGCTTTCTCAATCAATGATGGGTATACTCAGAAGGAGAAGATCATGATGGCTGATCAGCTGATGCAGCAAAACGGCAAAGCACCAACAATGCACCTGTAAGTATTGCCCTTGCACTCTCGAAGCTGTATTGCTGTAAGCTAATCTTTGTACACTGCAGCTATTTCCCTGTTGGAGGAACTAGCTGCATTTGGTAGGTCTCTGTTCCCTACCTTTGCTGCATTCTACATACCTTTGCTGCATTCTACAAACAATTGACACCATGCATGACTGATTTCTGACGGTTAATACAGGGCTATGCTGCTTCTAATGGACGGCACATTGATGCGAGGAGACGATGCCCGGCGCATTTAATTGTGTGACATGTTCTGCCACCCTGTGGAGCAACTCAGGCCTCATGCTGGGTTTGCGCTTGGGACGGTCACAGACCAAGGCAAAGTCAACAGGGTAAGCCAATGCTTTGTTATGCACTCGCACACCCCCCACACCCCCCCCCCCCTCCCCCACACACCCTCTACTGCTGATCATTGTCAAAAGCTGTCACTGCCACACTCACTTTGAGTACCGGCTTGAGTATAAGTGCAGAATGGGCGCGAGGAGTTTGCATGGATCATGCGCCACAAGGACCCACTGCAGTGTGGTATTGGAGCTGTCCTGAGGTGGCTGCTGTGGCGTTATGAGTTCTTGGATAATCATCAATATCCTGACTTCTCAAGTCGAGATGACTGGTGTGTTTGAAAGGCATTGCATGTGTATTTGCAAATGCAGCTGAGCTGAGCATTTGAAGCCATAACTACCCTGTTGCAATTTCCTTGTCTTTCATCACAGGTCTTTAATGTGCTTTTGGTCAATCAGGCATCTTGCTAGTCAAAGAATGCTCACAATGCAGCTTTGTCCATTTGGTTCATCAGCACTGCTGCAATGCCTGTGCTCAGCAACAGATTTCTGCTGGCATGCTTGATTGTGTTTGATACTAGACAATTGCACTGTCCAATATGGAAGTTTTTGTGTAAGTAAGGAGGCTTACTGATTTGCAGGTATGATCAATACCTGTTCTATGGACGAGACCGCGAGAAGGAGCTGTCGTATGTCACTCACTTGAGCTTTCTGAGCAAGTTGTTCCAGGATTTAGGCATTATGTCTAGGAAGAAGACTCATGCACCTCGTGGATCTGGAGCTCGTGACTCATATGACCTCAAGTAAGAGCTAAGGCTGACTTTACTGAGTGGTGTACTCACACAAACTATTGCAGTACATTGCTGATTGAGTGAAGCAAAGTCCCTAGGCCTGCTGCATGTTGAGCTTTGCACAGCATCTGTATAAGGCCCTCAATTGGACCAAGCCCATTGCTCAGTCAGCTGCAAGACAGTATTGTATGCAAGCATGACTGCAAAGAGCAGCTGGGCTAGGTTTTACCTCTGTTTCATGACACTAGACCGGTGGCTGCAGTGTCGACTTGAAGGATATAGCCATGCTGGGCAAATGGAGCAATGAGCATATTGTGAAGAGCTACGTCAATGGCATCCCCGTGAGTGCAGTGCTTGCTCGTGCTGGCTTCCAAAACCATGTCCACCTCGTTCCAAGAACAACGGTTGAAGCTGACCAGGAGCTGCTGGACATGATATTCCCGGGGGTGGAGCAGAGGCACAGTGAGCAAGTTGAGGTGAGATACGCTACGATCTGTCCTCCTATGCACAATCTCTGTTTATCAAGCAAACATCAATTGGCATTTTTCCTGCCTTCTTAGACACCACTCATGCTGCAATTCATGCAGATTCTGGCTGCCACATAGCGGCACAAGCTGTATTCTGCATGAAAGCAACAATGCAACTCACGCATGGTGTCTGATTATTGAGTTTGCGTGCAGCACAACAAGCACAGCATACGGCAAGGCGAAAGAGATGCGGTGGACCTGGCAGCGGCTAACTACTTGGAGTTCCTGAAGGAGGGACGCAAGGCTATCTTGGAAGATGCAGCAATCCTGCAGGACAAGTACCCAAAGCATAGGATCTTCAATCTGCCGTGCTTCAAACTCCCACAGAGTGACAGTGCAAGGACTGCACTGCAGAAGAAGTGGGCAGAGTACAAGGCTGAGGTCATTGCTGCTCATGCTCGCTCTGTAGATGAGAACATTGAGGTCAGCTTATATAACTGCAACTGTCTCCTGCACACATGCTTATTCTTGTCAAAGCTGCCTTGCTTGAGCGTCTGCACCAGGAGCTCTTGCAACATACTAAGCATACAGGAGCCAAGACCTGTGGTACACCACTGATGTATCTTCGAGATCAAGTGCTACTGAGCTTTGTCATCAAGCCATTAGGGTTGCTGGCAAACACTTCAGTTGCTATGCAGGTAGAGGAAAACAACCTGTGTATGGTGACCAAGAATGCACTGCTGCAGCAGCAAAATCAGCATCTGCAAGAGAAGCTGGAGACTCAGAGACAGCAGCAGTTGCACCAGCAGCAGCAGCTTTTGATCTCTCAGCAAGAGGTAAGTGATGCTGCTCTCTGCATGATGCCATGTGGCGCAGCAGGTTACTCGGCTTTAATGTACTCATCATCTTTCTGCATGTGCATATGTGACCTGATGCACACGTCCTTGCTGCCACCAGATGGAGTCCAGCACTCTGTCTCTTGACATCATCTCCACAGCTGCAGAGCAATTCCTGTTGCTGAAGTTGTCAGCTATGTTCAGCTGGTGCCACGCTTTGTAAATTGCCACAGCTTTGACACAACTGTTCTGGTGCAGGCAGCCAAGTTCAGCGATGAGAGGCAAACACTTTTGGCTACAATCAACCGTCTTATAGCTGGAGGGCCTGCACAGAATGCTGGTTGGACTGGGACGTCTTTTTCACACCGCCAAGGGACTGCAGGGACCAGCTCTGCTGCACAAGCACCCAGTGCAGCAAGGGCAGGTGCCAATGGTGAGGAGTATGTGAGATGTAGTATTCCTATGGAGCCAGTCAGTGGAAGTTTGACCTCCATTTTGAGTTGTTGGAAGGAGTACAAGTACAGCACAGCAGACAGACCCTCAATCAGGCGGCTGATTGATGATCATGGCACAGACTGGCACAGCTGTAAATACAAATACTATCGCAAGAAGTGGAATTTAAAGAAGAGGATCATCAGTGCAATTGAGGCCATACAGTCTATCAAACAGATGTCATCTGAAGAGGCTGTGAATCTTCTGGAGAAGAAGCGGGACAAATCAGTCAACCTGTTTGCTCAATCTCTGCCAACCCTTAGTGACGAAGTGGACGTTTCTGGCAAATGCAGGTCTAGCTCAGGTAAGTGGAGGCCACTTCGTCCAGGCGACCACTTATATGATGACATCTACAGTGTATATCTTGATGCTTTACGTAACAAGCTGGGGCTGAGAACAAACATGATGTAAATGCTATTTGTAAATGTGCTGTGCATATACCAGAAAGCATGCCTACTGCATGCTGAGCCTGTGTCATGACTCAGAGCATGTCAAACCTGAGATAGCAGAGAGGGAACAACAGAGAAGAGCAGTAATGCAGAACCTTACTAAGATGCAGCAAGATATCAGAGTACAGAGCAGACAACAGCTCAAGCCTGCAAGCAGCTTGCACCCCAGAGAGGTGATCACATACAGACAAGGATAAATTGATACCAGCTCAGCTGCAGTGATTCGCTGTGTGAATAACAGGGTGCAAGTGTGCTGCCTGCACAAATAGGCTTCACAGTGTATGTGCATCCCGCATGTATGAAGCAACGCCAAGAGATGCTGTACATGCGCATGCACTGCAAAACCCTCCTTGCGTGCAACATCACTAGGCCTGAGGTCCCCTTTTGGAATGACGTGACCTGAGTCAGCTATGTCGTGCTGTTGAGATTGCACAGTAGCTTGTGGGCGTTCAGTACTGCACCAGCAATGATGACATCAGCATGATATATTAGCATTTTGTTTGATTGCTGCATGGCATTTGACATTGAACTGTAAACGAGCATCTGTGCAATATTAAGCATCTGTGCAGCAGCATCATACTACTGTGTCGAGTGTTTCTGGAGTATCTGTGACATGAACACAGCTTTACACACTGCAAATAACACTTTGTGAGGAACGCAATCTGTGTAATCATTATAGGCCAGACAGATCACATCAGCTTGCCAAGACACAGGACGACCTCATGGTGTGTCAGAAAACCTCAAAACAGATGCCCTATCAAACATTGTCTTTTCTGTAGCTGACAACAAGACCAGCTCAGGGCAATACATGTAGGCATGCAAGTCCACATCACAAGCTAGTGGTGTTCATGGGCCATCTGCTGAACCATGCCTCTATTGGCTGTGAAATGTTTCAAGCAGTGCTGATGTTCCTTGATTGCTGAGATGGACTTCTGCCCAATTTGTTGCTGCTGTCCATGGCCTGCAGTTGCATTGAAGACTGAGACTGCTGTGTGCATTCAGTCTGGCAGACCAACATAGAATCAGCATGCTGCAAATCTTAAGCATGATACAACAGCTGGCCAGCAGGATAATGCTCTGGTGTGTGTCCAACAGAAAAGGCAAAGAATGGATGATGCAGAAGTCCAGTTGTCTGTGTCTGCTCACCTATTCTATCACCATGACTCCTGCATCCTCCTGAACAACACCTTCAGGCAGTACAGCATTGGCATATGCCAAGGCCTGCAGAAGTGCATCTGCCATGTCATCCTTCTTGTTAGCTTGGGTATATGCTGTCTGTATATTGGCTGTTTGTGGATGGGTAGCCAGGAAGAACACTGCGACTGCCTTGGCCATCTTCTTGTTCAGCCTGGTTTGCTGTTGCTTGCTCAGCCTGCCTGCTGCCTGCCTAGCAAGTGCTTCAACCTCCCAGCGAGTGAATCGTGCACGCAGTACGTTGGGCAGCTGCAAGCCGTGGAAGCTCAGCTTGTACTCTGATGGCAAAACACGGACTTGCTTGCCCCTTGCGATGAACAGAGCCTCCAGGTTAGCTTCTATCCTGCCCGCTTGCACGTTTCTGTGACCGAGCTGACGCTCTATGACCACATGGGTAAACGGGAAGCCGTTGCACCGCTGCTCGAAGCTAGTGTTTTCAGCTGAAACACTAGCTTGGGGTTGCAAACTTGAAGTAGCCTGTTGCGAGATTGCGCGGATCGTTTCCCGGGATTGCTTCAGGGATGGCCCCCTTCAGAAAAGACAAACCAAACCAATTAGCGTACGGTCCAGGGCAAGGCTGCGTAGCTAAGACAGCCATATCAACGACAGCATAAGAACAAGTGAGCCGCGTGCTTCCTGCGGCTAACTCAGTTTTGCTGCTTCGAGTGGCTTTTCCCTTATCCGCCGTGTTTTGAAGCATTCAGCGTTCAACGGAGCCGGGCAGAATTCAGCTTATCTGAAGCAGCAAACGGATGCTTCTAGATGGACAGCTCCGAACCTGTCGCAGGCAAGAAAGCAGCCTCGGAGCTTGTGTATTAGAGAATGGCTTGCACAAAATTACCCCACATATTATGACCTTGACAGCTTTTGTGCTTATAGCATGCTGAATTTTGACTTTGAGGATAAGCTTCAAGAGGCCAGATTTGCAGAGTTTTTGTGGTGCGCAGCGTAGATCAACGGAGCTGTTGCTGACCATACTGATGAGTTGCATCTGATCCATCAGAGCATATCACTACCATCAGATGGTATACTCGTTGACGTTCGCTTGCCTAACAGCATTGGCTATTGTGGCAGTTGCATCTCAGCTACATGCCAAGTATTATGTCTTGAAGTACGCGGGCTTTTCTGCTTCAGAGTATGCCAAAGCCCATGTGTATGTGGCAGACCTCACAGGTTGCATGATGGCAATTGTGCTTACTGCACATTTAAACCCACGCTTTTCACTTCAAACGCCATTGTACACACTGTGCATGGCTGTGCAACAGCTTGTGTTGGCTTTGTCATTCTGCTGACTGCTGGACACACACATTGAACTTCCTCTGTTATATGATGATGCGGCTGCAGCAATCAGGCCGTATGGCAGACATGAGCTTGTTGGGGATCTTCAATACCAGTCTCAAGCTACTGGCATGCAATGCTGTTCTTGCAATGCTGGTGAACGAGTTATATGAGGCCAGGCACCGGGCGAAGTCTGTTGAGGCTACAAAGTCAAGTGAGGCCATCAAGCCTTTTGGTCTGTTGTGTTGTCCTGTACTCCATAGTCACAATTGAGCTGCAGCGTACATCAATATCAGGACTGGCCTGTGCAAATGAACAGGCCTCAGCTTGCAAGTCAAGTTGAAATGCCATTCTTTGCGTGTCAATGTGCTCGGCATATTTGTATTTTTTGTCAACTCACTATCATGTCTTTTATATGGCCTGTTATTGCTATCGTATTTAGGGTTTATTCAGGGTTAAGTGACACAGTTTGCTTTGCAAAGAGTTTTTACAAATACATAATCGTTGCGCGTACATTCTACTGGTTGGCAACCCCAGAGCTTCCATTATTGTATGTTTAGTGGGCAATTGTTGCCCTTGTGGTAAGGGGGCTGCACACCGACATAGGCAGAGGTTGCTGACAAGAGGAGTCATGACATGGACATCTCACCTGTGCTGGGCACGGTTCTTATATACATGCGAGGTTGCTTACAGCAGCTTCTCACTTGCAATTTTGCTTGTTTGATTCAGATCTTCCAAAATTGCCTGTATGACAAAGACATGAGCTGAGCTTGATTGTTGCCCCCAGAATTATCCCAATCTACAGCAATGTCTTCAGGAATGACAAGAAAAAGAGCCAGGTGCCAATGGCAAAGTGTTCAATGCTTGAGGCGCAACGCTGTGCTTTCAGTGCAAACCAAGCAACACAAGTGGCATGGGCAATGGTGTCTTGCTAGGGAACCAAACACTGGCAATGCGTACGGCACAAAGACGCAATTGTAACAGCAAACAACCTGCATGAGGAATCAATGATGCATGTATGAACTGGAACAAATAACTCTATTATTGAATGAATTATGTATGCACGTACTTGCAGCCTCACCTCAGTGTAGAGTTTGCCTGAGAAGACTGCTCCTTCCATGGAGCCTAGGTATTTCTGCTTGGTGTAGTCACCCGCCAAGTGAAAATTGGCAAAGGGCAATCGCTGTGTGGGCCTGCAAACATGCACACCACTCAGGTCCTTTCTTGTTGCAAGAACACAAATCAAGTTGGAAAAGGTGAGAGGTATAGATGTGTACATGGCTCAGGGTTGACATCAGTTGACTGTGACGGGCCCGTCCAAATCCAAGGTCTGTCAGAACGAAGATGGTCAAGAAGCGCTTGAAACCTATGAACGCCTCTGTGCGTTCAAAAGCTCTTTATAGACCAGGCATTGTATGTTGTGCACATTGGTCTGCCTGCTTCGCATTGTATAGAGCTGGAAGATTTGGAATCCTGTAGTTGGTATCAGTAAAAGTATTGCTTGCGCAAAAAGAGCAACAGGCTGCATGGAGTACCTGTTAGCTTCACAGGCAGCCAGGGCCTTACGACACATCAAAGGTATGCTTTTACGCCATTGTCAGCTTTTATAAGGCAACAGTGGTTACCTGCTTGCTTCACAGCCAGCCACAGTCTTGTATACAGACAGGGGGGTTTTGACCACCTTGCTTTTGATTATTTTGGCCTTGCTGTCATCAGCTGCAATCTCACCTGGGAACAGGTTGGCCAGCTCCTTCATTGTCTTTGCATTGTCAAAGGCAAATCAGTGTACTCGATCTTGTGACACAACACATGTCATCCCTCTGGATTCAGAACCTTCCAGAAACCTTTACAAAGATGCTGAACAAACAACAGAACTTTTGAGCTTGGACTCTATTGTGCCAAATCTACCAAAGAACTTCTCTTTTCTGATTGCTGACTCTGATTACTGAGGTCCATATGACAGCAACAAGCAAAGTAGTGATAAAGGCAGACAGCACGCTTTTGAATATGTCCAAGATGTATTGGATGCGGTATGTCAAGTATGGTACAACAGTATCAAAGCAGGACATTGGCATGCCGTGCGTCAGGTGAGGAATTGATATGGTGTAACACAACACTCTGGTTGCTGACGTCGTGACAACAACAGATGGTTCGGTGCAGGCTCTACCACATCCATGCAAGTTGTCCGGCATGAATGTCCACAACATCAATAGATCACAGCATGCAAGCCTGCAAAGCAAGCACATACACTAGCTGCTCAACTTGAGTTGTAGAAAAGAATAGCAGATGATTATGAGGAGTCTCTTGTTGTCAGGACAGCAAGGGAGGCCCACATTTGCAATGATTAAACAGCCTACAGGTTTTGGTGACTTGTCAACTGCATGGAGTTGCCCAGCCCTCTACATCCTATCGTGCAAGAATCACTTGCCTCACAACCAGGGATGCGAAAGCTTGGTTCATGCACTTTTATTGCAGGTCATTCTGGCTCCAGATTTCTATCCAGAATGCACCCAAAATCCCATTTGATCACCTAAGTGCCCAAATTACTCTCCGGCACACTCAGAACAGTGTAATACTTGGCCTAAGCAGACCCCACACCAGCCATCACGATACATGTACTCAGAGCTTGAGCTGCGTCGACCAATGCCTTTGCTTCTGCATATTGCAAATTGCAAACAAATGTAGCATAAAAAAGCAATTGATAGCAGGGGATAGCAGGACAACAAGTAATGATATGGCAGCATAGATCTGTAGCAGGGACTGTCAGAGAGCATAGTCATTCCATGCGCTTTTGCTGTAATCTGGGCAAACGTGCAACATTGTCTGTATTTAGTTCAGCACAGAAGCACAGTATCAAACATGCAATGTCCTTGTTGAACATTGGCGTGCAACAACAGTCTTTGAGAGGATTGCCGGCGACAAAGCAGGTGCACAAGCCACTTCATGCCCAACAGCTCAATGCATACCTTTGTTACGGTTTGACCTGGCAGATAGCAGCTCTTTGACATAGCCAGCCACTCCTTTGTTTTTCTGCTCCAATCTGTCAGTATCCATCTTGGCAGCCATGTCTGAAGGACTTATGCCAGCAATGCCTGCCAGCCTGTCAATCTCATCAACAGCCCCCTTGAATTCAGCATAGCGCTGTCTGCTGAAGGTTGATTCCCACTTTGGAGCAGCCTTTTCCATGTCAGCAAACGAAAGAGTCCCAGCAAGCTCATTACGATGGACTACCACTTTGTACAGCTGTGCCATGCTGCTCATAGTCCGCAACTCTGGGATCGCTCGCAGCTGCCTTGGCTGCTGCTGGACTGCAACGGCAAAACATCTGTCGTTGCAGTTGTGTGTTGTGTCTCAGTTCAACATCATGTCATTCAAGATGATTGGACATGTGTCTGCTAGAATGGAAGGTGACTCCAGGGCACACAAGCATGATAGGCACTAAATATATTTTGAGAAGGCAAATTGGAATATCACAAAAAATTCTTGCATTTGCCCACAGACCAAGGTCATGGCACAACGCTGAAATATTGACTTAAGGTAGCTGTGTTGCAAATGAGGCATGGCATCATAAGTCAAAGCTGAGTTGCTGACTTACTGCATCATCCACACCTGCTGAGTCCATCGCCTGTGCTCCAGCAACCCGCCATGCATGCGTCACCTTCCTGATGCTGATCTCAAGCTCAAGTAGATCCTTCTTCAGGCTCTGAGCCTGTTGCTCATATGAGATGTTGGTGTCAGACCCAAGTGCACATGGCCACATTGGGTGGAGATTCCATGCCTTCGGATCTCGCGGGTCAGGGAACGGGGCCTGCGCTGCCACAAGGTCTATCTTCAGCACACACTCAGGGCAGACTGTCATAGTTTGCATGTACATGTGCTCTGCTCTGCACTGCTGAAGAAATGTGCATGCACACCTGCCATGCAGAGGTATGCATGCATGATTTTGACATGCAAAAGGGTGTTGACAATCAAACATGCACCTAGATGCATGTCAAGCAGCAGCAAAGCAGCTTGCATAGCAAACGTAACAGTATGCCTTGTCAGCTGTGTAGCGGCGGAAGAGCCATCTCCCCATGGCTGAATGTGCGCACTTGAGAGGCTGGACATTCCTAATGCCCCCCAGGAAACCTTTCTTGCCATTCTTCTGAGTCTTGCCATTCCTGACCACACCAGAGACCAAGAAGCAGGGGCTAGGGCCTGCAATGAGCAAATGGGCAAAATCATTGCTGTAGTGAGAGGTGATGAGTGCAGTATTGGTACATCATCAGCCTTGCTGTTGAGATACAAGTTGTCAACTATGCATGAAGAGGTCAAATTTGACCAACCACATTGTGAAAACACTGACACAAGGTGCAAAGCAAAAGCTGCAATGCTTGCCAAGTATCAGGTTTGCTGGAGCAAACTGGCGAATTTGCAACATGGGGACAACACAACCATGCAAGCTGGCCAACTTGAAGCACCTACCTATGACATTGAGGCGCCTAGGTGCCAGGAAGTCAGACTGACACATCAACCTTCCATCATCAGATCTACCACAAGTGTTCAGCAGCCAGTTGTTGATGGACAGGTCCCTGTCCTTTGCACATGTGTTCTGCTTCATCTGATAGTCAGCCAGACGGTTGACCTGGTTTGAGGACAATGTCTCGCCGGCAGTTCCAGCCAGGGGATCTTCATGTGCATCAGGTCTTTCCCCCTTACATGCCAGCATGCTGCCAATGCTCATGTAGACAGACTTGTAAGCAGGATTGCTCAACAGCTTGCGTTCCTACAAAACACACCCTTTGCTTACATCAACTTCCAGGTTCTCGATTGCTACTGAATGGGGTGCCATGACAGTTTCAGCATATGCGCCATGTGCAATTTGCTGTTGTCATGTACCATAATCACACATGTATAATGCCTTGGAACCACCCAGTGATATTCACGCCGTGAATGCAGTGCACAATGACTGACCTCAGTAGGAGCGCCGTCACCCTTTGCAAGAGCCTGCTGATTGTACTTGTACTGAAGGGCTGCATGAACAGTCTGGAATGTTGAGAAGCCCGGCGCAGTTCATAAGACAGTAAGCATGCATGACATGAATGTCATGTATTATGCAACAGAGCTCTGCATTTTTTTGCATTGACGGCTTAAGGCACAAACAGAATAGAAACACAAGCTGCAATGCCTACACTGACTCACCAGCTTTTTGGGCTTGTTTGCTTGCTCATATCCAATGAAGTTGGTCTTGGCCTACTGCAGAAACTGGGTAGCAGTTGCCGCATGGGGACCCAGCAAATCATCACTCCAGCGCTTTGGCCTACGTGGCCCTGGACGCCCCTGGCCTTCCTCTCCACCAGAGTACTTTGTCCACCACTGTATGAGTCAGCCAGTGGTCTGTCAGGCCACGCATGCAGAAAAGAGCAAGCCTGCATGGTTGATATGTCAATTCCTGCTCATGTGCATTATCAGCGCTTAAACATAGCAAATAACAATGCTGCACAAGTCATGCACATATTGCTTTGCATTCAGAAGACATGGACACTCCAGTGCATGCAGGCATTGTTATGGCACACAGGCATACCTTCATCCTGTTCCAAAGGTACTCATACTTAGCAACGGTGCCTGTTCTGCGAGCCAACTTGTCATCCTGTGCAAGTTTCTTGTAGTCAGCATCATTGAGCCTGCATAAAGATCATGAACATGAGAAGACATACATGGCTAGTATGCAGCAACAATGCAGCAACAACTGCTGCCAAAAACCTACGTCACTGTCACAGTGTCGGCATCATTGTCTGTCTCATACTGTGCCAGCTCATCATATACAACAGGTCTACAGCTGGGATCGGATGATCTGCTCCTCTTGTTCCTTCTGGGCTTGTTTGACTTTGCCCTGACAGGTGCAGGTGGGCTGTCAGACCTCTTCCTTGCTGCACTTAAGGATCTGGCTCGCACTTGCTGACCATCTGCTCTTCTTAGACGCTTTCTGCTGCGCTGTTGCTGCCCTGCTGTTGCTTGAGTAGGGGCATTGCCCTCTGCTGAAGGACCTGGCAGGGACTGAGGTGCAGAAGGCCCTTCACTGTCACTGTCTGTGTCCAGGAATGTGGGCACTTCATCACGGCCTTCGTCCAGACAAGGGGCCACCTCCTCAAGCTCTGACTCTGTGTCAGTCATCTTCTCAACTCCAGCTGGCCTTGCAGAGGTCTTAGCTGCAGGTCTGGTGACAGGTGACACAAGCCTGCTGTCAGCCTGTTTTGCAGAGCAGCATTGAACAGTGGGGAATGCATTTTGCCCTGAGCAATGATGCATGGGATTGATGTTGGGTCACGTCAGACCGGTATGAATAGCACAAACCCAAAGGTGAGATTGCAGTGACACAAGCCTGCGGTCAGCCTGTTTTTGCAGAGCAGCACTGAACAGTGGGGACCTTCATTTTGCCCCTTCAAAAGTGTGATTGCAGTGACACAAGCCTGCCGTCAGCCTGTTTTGCAGAGCAATACTGAACAGTGGGGACTGCATTTTGCCCTGAGCAATGATGCATGGGATTGATGCTGGGTCACGTCAGACCTGTTTGAATAGCACAGAACCAAAGGTGAGATTGCAGTGACACAAGCCTGCTGTGAGCCTGTTTTGCAGAGCTGCACTGAACATTGGGCACTGCGCTTTGCCCTGAGCAATGATGCATGGGGTTGATGCTGGGTCACGTCAGACCTGTATGAACAGCACAAAACCAAAGGTGAGATTGCAGTGACACAAGCCTGCTGTGAGCCTGTTTTGCAGAGCAGCACTGAACATTGGGCACTGCGTTTTGCCCTG
>JAABUP010007582.1_pt1 | contig 14421 bp, 20 predicted proteins | sample 5559201 | NCBI WGS metagenome assembly JAABUP01 (sample SAMN10711887, study PRJNA513373) | rock metagenome | isolation source: Antarctica rocks | place: Antarctica | reverse complement strand
TCTCTAATCCCCCAAATTGCCTTCCCTTTCTTTGTCATGCACAGTGCACCCCGCTTTGTAGAAGCTATCCTCTTCCTCACTCCACTCCTCTGCTCCTCATCTGCTCCTGCTTTCAGCTTCTTCTCACTCCCATCTTTCTCCCTGTCACGTCTCGTGTCTTCAAGACCCATGTGATCTGTTTCCGCTTGCATCCATTCAGCTTGCGTTGGACCCTATCCACCTGCACTGCATATCCTCAGCATATGTAAACATTGCATTGTCTGTTGACTCCCCTGATGAGTCCTAAAGACAGAAATCTATATTGATTAAATCTGATTGTGAATTTCAGTTCAAAGTTCCATTTAAAAATTTAAATTAAGTGAATTGATTGATTTGCAGGGCTGCGCAGAAGGCTGCAGGGCCCGGCCCCTGTCATGGTGATGGGGCAGGCCAGTCAGCACAACTACAGCGCCCACATGAGCACCAGCCTAGCCCTGGGCTTCCTGTTCATGGCAGGGGGGGGCGCCACATTTAGTACCAGCCCCCAAGCTACTGCTGCCCTTGTCATTGCCCTCTTCCCCAGATTCCCCCATTCCCCAACTGACCACAGATGCCACCTACAGGTTTGTTCCTCATGCAGCAGTCAGGCCAAATTTAAGTAGATACAGGCTCGTCCTGGATTGATATGCAGCGCTGTGCTTGCCACATCGACTGCACACCCTCGGGTGATGAAAATAAGCCTGCTGTACGGCCTTCTGAATCGGGGTGAGGCATACCTGATACCTATCGGGCTGATGCGAGAGCAAAGGCTGGCACAGGTGCAAATCAACCAATCAATCAATCAGTCAGGCCAATTTGAGGGTCAGGGAGAAACTCACTTTGCACGCTCACATCGTGCAGCAATGCGCTTGTTCCAAGAAACGAGGTTCTCTTTCAGCAGATGCCATAGAGATGTTTCTGGATACTCGAGACGCATACCTTGCAAAAATGTGCCAGTGCTGATTGTTGGTGGTGGCACTTCAGCATTTTGTTTCTGGTCAATTAGGTATCTGCTGCACGCATGAGCCATTGCAGCTCACATGACTATGCTGTGCCTCAAATAATGTCAGTGTCACATGATTCATCCTAATAATAAAGAGCTTTATAATACAGGAAGGTTGAGCATGTTTCACCTTTCAAGCTGGTACCAGCAAGGGTTTGCATCTCACGCCACAATTTTGCCATACTCTTCTTAAAAGCAGGCTGCTGTCAATGTGCACCATAACCTGACTAAGCACTGCTTACCGTGCAAGTTGACTGATCACATGCAAGTTGACTGATCAAATTCAGTGTGCTGCAGGCATTCCGGCATTTGTATGTGTTGGCAGTGGAGCCACGAAGCATAGAAGCTATTGATGTGGACAGCCGAGCATCAGTCTTTGTGCCCCTCAAAGTTACCCTCAGCCCTTCCAGTCAGGTTTTTATCCATTCTTTACCTTTTCTTTGTTCTTCTCTTGTTCTAGGTGTTCAAACAAAAAGGTACCAGGGAGTTCTCATGCCCCTAAACCTTCCTTGTACAGTCATCTGTGAAGTTTCATGTCATAGATGCCTTGGCAGCTATGTCTCGAGTCTTGTAGCATGTCATATTGCTGCCATGTGTTTGCTTTTGGTGCAGCCTGAAGTCAATGCATGTTGTTTCAGCTGCAAACTCTGCCTTTCACAGAAAGCTTTGAACGCTTCTGGTCATCTGATGCTGCAGCAATTGCTGCAGCAATTGTGCATCCTAAGGCCTGTTACAAGCAGATTGAGTGGCAATGTTCTGCAGGTGTCTGATGTTGCAAGCAATGAGCTTTCGGCTACAGACCCAATCTGTGCTGACAGGGATGGCACTGCACACAGCACAGACAGTGGGGAAGGGGTGACCCCTGCTGGCCCCTCCTTCAGCAGACCTGCCCCCTGCCTCTTGCCAGAGTCTCATCAGGCAAGTCCAGCAACATCTTCTGAAAACAGCACATCTTCAAAAACTTGCCGCTCATCAACAATTTGACAACTTGCATCTAACAGAACACAAACAGAACACAACCAGAACACAAACAGAACACAAACAGAACACAAAGGCTATTTGCAAGGGTTTATAGAATAGCAAACAATCATGCCTGCAGGTGCAAGAAGTAGCAGTATGTGGACCCAGGTATTGGCCTCAGAGCGTGAGTGATCAAGACAGTGGGGGTGGGGGTGGGGGTGAGGGTGGGGGCGCTTTGGCCGCCCTCTACCGTACCCACGCCTTGTATGTGCAGCGCAAGTCTGGAGCACTGAGCTACGTGGATGATCCCTCCGGAGTGCGCAGCTTGCTCTCTACAGCATTTCACAAGGTGGTGGTCTGGAGACTGCCCGGCATCAGTATTCGACTGACTGATTTGTACTTTGAAGTTTGCTTTCGACAGCTTTGCACATTGATTCTTCATGCAATTGCTCTTTCCCTGTCTCTGCAAGGTCGCAGATCAGGATCCTGCCCCCCCCCCCCCCAGGAGGCCTTGCAGCTATTATGTGCCGCAAATTTCCATGATATTTGTTGACATTGAAAGGGTACACAAAACATCAGCATGTCCCAGTGCATGCGGTTGTTGGTCAATCTTACACAGATTTCTGATTTTGTTGGGGCATGCAAGGACTTGACTTCCTCAATGCTCCTGAGCTCACTGATAAAGTCTACAGTATTGCTAAGGACAACCGAAGCTCACTTACAAAGCCTGGAATGCTTTGACATCAGCAGCATCCGTGCAGTGATCTGCTATTGCACATGCAGCACAGTTTCAAGTGCACAGTCAGGAAAACCATCAACGCACCTTCTTGCAAATACGCTGACTGCTGAAATAGGACCTCGAACAGACAGCTACTCAGGATTGTGCATACACTTGTGAGCACACCCAAGGGGGGATTCAGTGCAAGAATGAAAGCAGCTGTCAGGGACAACAGGACACCTGCTGCTTGCTGAGTCAGCTGGTGTCCTTGCACTTCTGTCAGCAATCATGCAACCACACAGCCTATTAGGATGGCACTACGCAGAACATCACCAGCACTCGTTGTCATGATCATGCAGTACATGCTATTTGACACTTTCAAGAGACTGACCATGCGCTGGCTTGTCACAGGGAAGCCTATCAGAGCATGAAGGCTTCGACCTGGTGCATCTGTGTGCCACCTTCTCAGCCAACCCATTTATCATGGCCTTTGCACAGGTATGCCCATCCCCTTCATGCATTCTCTCTCAAATGTAAGCATGCTGGATCTTGATACACCCTCACGCTCATGGTATAGAGCAGACCTGCTCTTGTACGTGTGCTGAACCATGCTGTGGACATCAGGAATAGTTGATTCACCATCTGTTGCCTGTGCTGGCCATGTCTTGTGATGCTTTCTGCCCACAGGTGACAATGTAGTTGTCAGCCCAAATAACATGCAATGTATCTCATCCTCAGGCTTTTCTTTAAGTAATGCCCGAAAGGCAAAGTCTTTTCGTTTCTTTTCTAGTTGTCAGTGTGATGGTCTTGTCTAACCTGCTCATGTGTCCTCTGCAGCGCTTCTGTGCAAAACCCGCCACACCACCATCCCTTCACCACCCCACATCTCAGCCTTCTTCTTCATCCCAGCCACAGGAATCTGGCCCAGGCATCAGCGCCAGGCAAGGAGGAAGAGGAGCGCCAGGGGCCGTTGAGGAGCTGAGGGCATTCTGCAGACAAGCCCTGTACAAGTGCATCACAGAGGAGAAGCCGGGAAGCTTGCCGAGTTACCTGCTGCTGTTTGGGCTAATGCAGGGCATCCTGGGGGCTGACAATGGCTCAGGTGTGTACCCCCACAGCTGTGCACGCACTCATGGACATACCATGCAGTATTGGGTCAGGTGTGTATCCTCACAGCTTAGCACGTACTCATGGGCATACCATACTGAGTTTACAAGGCTCTCCTTCTGTCTGTCTGTCTGCCTGTCATGCAGTGTGGCGTGACTGTTCTGGCTGCATGGTGCAGGCAAGCACAAGGTGAAGGGCCTCACAGCAGGGCTGCCCCCAACAACTGCCCTGTGGAACCTCAAACTGGCTCTGGCTTACTACAGCAGCAGCCTAGGGAACCTGTCTGCTGATATTGCCTCCCGCTCTTCTTCAGGTAGCCTGCCTGCAAGTGACAACCCTTGTTTTGGTCATGTCAATTGTATCTGTAAAAGGACTAAGATGTCGCCCAAGAACAGAACAGCAAAAACAATCATACTTGCGTGTGATGCCGATATATCTGTGAAATAGTTGCTGCCTTGATAAGTAAGCTACCTGGCACCAGCTGCAGCTTAGAACAAAATTCAGGCTCAAATGCCAGCTCTGCAGAGAGTCGCAGAGCAATGCTTGCATGCTGGCAAGCCCTGGTGTGTGTTGTCATCACCACCTGCAATCTGAATCTGGAGGAAGTGACATCTATTTAGCCAACTGGTGTCTCTAGACTTGTGGAAAGGACCACATGCACACTTGGTTGGTTGATGCTACTGCAGGTGAAGAAGAATGGCAGCCCTTGCTCAGACCCAGCTTCCTTGAGGCTCTATGGCAGAAGCTGGCAGATCTGTGGCAGGAGCTAGGGTTCCAGCCCCAGGAGGGGTCCACCCACCCTGGCACAGCTCTGTTGCAGTATGCGCAAAACGGCTTCTATGCCCAACAGCCTCTCACAAACTCAGGTCAGCACTCTGATCCAACACCTGGCTTGTGCTTCTCGCTATCATTGACATACTTTGGAGTGGTGGCATGACGGCAATGACTTTGCGCTTTGCAACTACTGCAGTGGAGAGTGAGCATGCACCAAAGCTCGCTGCTGCAGCAAGGTATGCAGTCTAAGCAACATGGGCAAAGCCTGTCCTTGCACTGCATTGTGACTTTGCAGTGTACCAACAATGTGGCAACATGATAGTAACAAGCTGCTGGTCAATGTCTGCCATATTCTTGTCTGCATCACGGACTCAAGCCGGCACATGATGCGGTTGCTGAAGGGTTGGAACGTGGCCGTAGTGATTGTCCCCTTGCAAAATTCATGGCATTGCTCAAAAGCTTGTTGTTTATAGTGCATAGGAGGTGCTGAAGCGCTTTCTGTGTTGTGTGCAGCTGGTGGGATGTCCGGTGACAGCGCATACACTCAGGAAATGTTTGGCAGCTTTTTGTCGTTGCATGACATGCCACCAGCACACCAAATGTCCGACGCTCTCAGGCAAGCGAACAAAGCTGTAGCAAGTCTCAGGCAGGCTGGTCTTCAAGTGGAACCACGCAGTGATGCCGTGATACCCTTGCTTCATATGTTGCTCCCAGATGCAACGTTGCCGACTGTTTCAATGCTTGCCAACCTTGTTTGACAGCAAAGCAGATGGCGGCTACAGCCTGATCTGGTTTTTGGTGTGCTCTCAGCTGTGTTGTCTTGTCTTGTAACTGTTCATGCTGTTTGGCCACTGTGTGTGTCCACAAACACAGCATGGATGAAGTGTAGGCACTGGCAGATGGTTCCAAAAATGACAAATGTAGAATAAATCGCCTTGCCCTTAATGTGCTCAAGTAAATCTTTGCGTCTCCATACACATTTGATATGTTGTATCCATGTAGCACAAGTCAGTATTTCGGTCACACTGGAAGTTCACATACATTGCAGTGCGTGTCATAGGGTTGTCCCCCTTGATAGACTGGATGCCAGATACAAGTCATACGTCGACTTTCGTTGGCATTGCATGCCTACGTTGTCATTGACAAGGTTTTAGAGGTACACACACGTACAACACAAAGTTCAATTACAGCGCTTGAAGTGCCTCCACAAGCATTGCCATGTTTACAAGACGCTAAGCCAACACAGTCTCTTCGACACAGCTGTATTGCTTTGGGATATGCAAACAATATCAACAAACAAAACAAGCAGCTCACATGAAATGACAGGATTGGGTAGCTGCCTGAAAAGAATGTCCAGCCCGACAGCCATAGAGTACATTTTGCTCCAGTGCTCCTCAGCCAAAGCACTACAAGAGCACGGTGCATCAAAACCCAAAGTTTGCACAGGCACTTCAGTTAATGAATTGGTCATATGGCCAGTGATTCAGTACTCCATGACCTGTCGTCACCTCCAGCATCAGAATGACAACAATGGCTAACATTGCAATACGACCATTCCATGTCTCGGCTGATTTGGTCCAGCCCCACTTCCAAGGCACAACTGGCGGAGGCAGAACTCGCCTGTCCCTATCATAAGTTTCCAGCAAGGACTGCACATCCCCTGCAGTGACAATAAGCAAACAATCAGCACTGCAGCTGAGCCTGGAGCAGTCATGCAAAACTTGAGTTTCAAAGTCGCATCAAACATGGAAGCAATGGCTAGACTTGTCTTGGCAGCAAAGGGTTGCAAGCTGATGCACATGAAAAAAACACGCATGCCAATGCACGGTCCCGCACAGCTTGTGCTGGTAACACCTCTCTCAGCACATCACTTCATCACAACAAATCCGGAAGCCCTTAAATACTGTGATGACAGACCAATGCAATGCAGAAGGACAACACATTTAGTCTTATTAGCCTGATTGGAGGACAAGTTTGACTGCAATGGTGGTATGCTCAGCGTTTTGAGCATCATATTTGCTGTCACTCGCACAAGTCAAGTCCATTGAGTGGGGCCTTGAGCAGAACCAGTGTATGCTTGATCGTCCCAGCTGTCTTTGAGGAGGGTCATATTGAGTGAATGGATGGATGGATGGATGGATGGATGGATGGATGGATGGATGGATGGATGAATGGAGGGTCATACCAAATGAACGAAAGAATGCGTGCATGAATGCATGGATGAATGAATGGATGAATGGAGGATGAAAGAGAATGAATGAATGCATGCATGAATAAAATGAATGAATGGAGGGTCACACCTAGCGGTACCATGGCATCGCTGGGGTTGCTGCCAGCCATCAGACCCACGTAGGGCAGGGCCTCCAGAACAGCCTCAGCCAAGTCATCGATGAAGACTGGGTTGGTGTTCAAGGCAGGAACACGTCCCCAGTTCTGGATGCCACTCTCATGAGCCAGCTCTCTGTACTCCATGTCAATCTCCTCCAATGTCTCTATGTGCTCACTGACAAAGCTGACAGGCACGGCCAGCAGACTCTTGACGCCATTTGCACCAAGCTCTCTGCAGCAAAGGGGCACACTTGTGTTTTCTTCGTTTGGTGGAGGGGAACGAAGGACATGCAATAACACAAGTGCTAGGTTGCACAACCTCGAGGGATGTGGAGTCTTGTCTAATAAATCAGGCAAAAGCAAGCTTTCCTCTCAACATCACCGTGCAAATGACAGAAAGTGTGCGTTGCACACTTCTTTCAGCAGCGTGACACCTGTGTCCCAGCATGGAATATGCCAGCAGATGCCCAACACACAAGGGATGACATGAACAAACAATGGTGAGCTATACAAGTCGATCAAACAGCACAGAACGACCTTGACAGGACAAGCTTCCCATCATCTGCTGGATCACCTGCTTGTTGCAAGGCGCTGTCACGGTCTCCTCAATCCCAAACATCTATTTAGTTCAAAAACGTCATTCCTACACTGAAAAGTCTTACCTCAGAAACGCCTGGGTACAGTATAAACGCGTTTCTACATTGTGGAAATGCTGTAGGTCTTGAGCATACCTGATGGTTACATCAGTGTATGGCTGCAGCCACTGCACAGGACCCACACGTGACTGGTAGGCCAGAGTATGGTGGTTGCTGATGCGGCGGCGCTGCAGCTCCTGCATGATGAGGCTGATGCACTGCTCCATCTCCTCCTTGTAAGGGTCTCCAGCCTCCTCCACATAGGACACTGGCACACCATGTGCACTGAAGAAGATCTCAACAGAATCCTGCAACGTGAGTGCAGCTTGTGAATGGAGCACGCTTGTGTATGGAGCACTTTAGGTAATGAGCATGTAGTGAATTGGCTTTGCTGCTGATGTTTGCACCACAGGCTGCAAACAATGACCCTGTTGACTCTTTTGCACCACAGGCTGCAAAAGAGTCAACAGGGTCATTGACTGTCATTGCGGAGCAGTGCATGTTTACTTTTGGGCATTGCAGGGCAGCGCATGTCTCCTTTGGGAGCTCCACAAGGGATCACAATTCCACAGCAGCTAACATGCAGCTGTACTGCAATGTGGAGCTTCTGGGTTGTGACAGATGCACAAGCACTGACATACAACAGGTGAGATACAGCAGCTTATTTAATGATAATCTAGTTATACAATAATTTAACGCTTTTCAACTCATGATGAGCTAGGTATATGCAGGACCAGTCTCATGCAGCAGCTTGAGAGGGGACAGCTGCCAAGGACAGAGGTAAGAAGAGCAGCCACCCTGGCTTGCAAGCACAGATGTGTGTGGTGCGCAACCACACAAGCTGGTGGGACTTCTGACTGTTTTTTTTACCATCACTTTGCAGGCGTGCCAGCAGAGCATCAGCTGTTGACCTGTTGTGGTAGACAGGGCTTGTTGCTTCACAGGTACAGTACGAAGGCACAGTCAGCTTGATATACAGGATGCATGGTGGTCAGCAGACTAGCACTGTATGAGAAGAAGAACACACCTGTTCCTGGAACTGCTGCAGTGACTGCTGGATGAGGTCAGCCATTGCGGTGACGTAACCCCGGCGCTGGTACCAGGATGCGATGACTGTGTGTGGGAGCTGCTGCAGCTTCGGGTCATTCTTGAAGCTCTGCACTCCAATGCAGGCTGCTATGTCAGAAATGGCATAGCCAGATGATGCGTATGAAATAGTCAGTCTGGGATACTCAAGGGGTTTAAGCATCTGGACTTCATGCTCAGCTCGATGCACAAGATGTAAGCTTGGATCCTGTTTCCCTTGAGCATGACCAAAGACATGTATCAACTTCAGTGATGTTTGCCCCACAACAAGGCATGCATTCATGTCTAAAGGCCAATGAATGTCTACACAGACTAGTTGTGTTTGGCCCTGCAGAGTCACATTATGCTGTCTTGACTTGTTCAAGCACAGGCACATGGCTGTTCTCATAAAGCTCACCTCTTCAAGTAATCGCAGACTGGAGCCGCTAGTTGAAATTGAAAACTGAGGATACAGAGGAAGCACAACCAGCCGTGTGACATTATCTTCCTTGATCTTCTCCAGAGCTTCCTCTGTGAATGGGTACCAATACCGCATGGCAACGTAGACATCAGCATTCTGGCCTTTGCGCTTCAAAGCATCTGAAAGAGCTGCTGCCTGTTCATCTGTGATTCTGCGCAAGGGGGACCCTCCGCCGATTGCTTTGTAGCCTTCTGAGCTTTTGGGGGCTCTCAGCTTGGAGAGCGTGTATGCAAGCAATGGCTGAAGAAACTTGGCTGCAGGTCACCAAAACTGCTTTAGCCAGGAGCTTAGCACATCAGTAGCAGCATGAGCCTTTGAGGAACAATGCAGCTGAAGTGCTGCAACAATTAGCTGAATGACAAATGTGCACACGAGGAGAGATAAGAGCAAAAGGGGTAAGCACCACTGCTGTTGCATACCTTGACCAGGCAGACGGATGATGTCTGGATCATTGAACAGATTGAACAAGAAATGCTCTACATCATCCAACGTTTCTGGGCCTCCTAAGTTTAGCAGCAAAACGCCAACTTTATCTGCTGTGCCAGCAGGCTGCTGGATGTTGAGCTCAGGCAAGCTGGTCTGAGGGCCTCTGGTCAAGGTTGCAGAGTTTGCTACAAGTCTGGAAGCTGCTGCGGTGTGTTGCTGGCTGAGTCTGATAAGGGCAGAGGAGGGACTGCTGCTTCTTTGATGCTGAGTTCTGCAGCATCCAAAGGCATGAGCTGCTGCCTTGCGTTCTACGTGACAAGAAACTTTGACGAAAAGCAACACAAGGAACAGACCTGTTGTGGTGAGAGTGGTGGTGTGCTGATCTTGTTGGCAAAGTGTAGCTACAACTAGGTGCGTACGAGCTAGAATGCATAGATTGCATCACTGCGCAGAGCAGCAGCTATTGCATGCAGGTAGCAAAAGCTATGCCTGACAAGCTACAGTAGAATGGCTGTTTAAAGGGACCCCTGAGAGGCGCAGACGCGTTGGTAAGTACAATGATAGTATGACGCAAACGCTCAATTCAATTCACAGACTGCCGCGGGCTGGAGCGCAGTCTCAAGCGAAGTGAAGGCGTGTGTTAAGCTAGTGGCTGTGCATAATGCGAGTCTGCGACGATGAAATCCCTGATAGTCTTTCGGGGATAAGTCGGTCCCCAGAAACACAACGGCGAAATATATATATTTGCGTAACTGACTGCTGGCAGCTTTGGCCATGCATGACGCTCCATAACAGCCAAACACGAATATACGCATTTGCCCAACTGAACAGTACACCAGTGCCAGATCATTGAAGACGGGCATCACAAATCTTCTGCGCAAGGCTACCTGATATCATCGATGTTTTTGATCCTCGTCAATGCAGACGCATCTCCATTAGCAGTGATTCAGAATGCAAACATTGACATTCATTTGTCAGACAAATTGTGCATTGAATGTGCTGCACATAGTGACGATGACAGCCAAGCTGGCACACCATGTGCGCTTGCGTCAGCCTAGCACAATTTGTTCAGAGTATATGCTCTGAATGATGCATCCCCGGTGCAGGAACACATGTGCAACATAATGGACAGTCTTTGCGGTGTGCGAGTTGATCTGTTCGCCGGCGATTCTTATTTCCGCGATAATCTTCCGCGTCTCAACGTAAACGGGACAGCGAACAGCAGGTTTCGGAACCCACATTGCATTTTCATGGCTGATCACATGGTGCTTAATCAGGCAACTGGCATCATCTTTTGTCCTGGTGCGACCTCCAAGACCTCTCGAAGCTGTCGAGCTGTTTTGATAGCTACTATTACAGCTATGACAACGGTCCGGTAACATTTGTGGGAGCCTGTATCTGCGCGGGTGTACAGGCTGCTCTCCCGTGCGGGCAAGCGAGCCTACGTACGGCGTGCTGAAAGCTGCTGCATGCCAAGTCGCATGACCACTCGGTCATGAACCGCAACACGAAGCTGAAACCGCTGGCGCCTCGTCCTGTGGCAGAACAGGGAGGCTGCCAAGTCATGTCATATCCTTGCTCATCCATGGCAGCAGACGGACGTGTTGAATCAGTCAACAGGAACGCGTTTGTTGGTGCCAATCTGGGAGTGCACGCCTCCCCTCTCGAAGCAGTTACGAGCATGGACCCTAAGGATTACGTTTGGGGTGGAGGGTATAACACATCTTTTTACGGGTGTCAGTCAACCGCTTTTGCCAGTGCACAGCCTTGTTACTATCAACCTTCGGACTATCCAGGACGCCATGGCCACTACGGTGAGCTGATTTGACTACGACTGCATCTGTCAGCCAAGGCATGCAGCGTTGTGGCAAATTTAGTGCATACAGCGAGGCATCATTTTGACAGCTGAACATGCTGCTGGAAGCTTCAGAACACTGACAAACCCTGGTTGTGATCTGCAGGCTATGCTCAGCAGTATCAGCCATATGCAGGCATGTCAGCAGTTGACCCAGGTTATGCATGTTCGACGAGCCCTCTGCCTTACTCAGGCAGTGCTGCAGACAGCAGCAGAGGAGACTTGAGTGGGCATGGTGGCAGCGCATGTGACACTCAGACCTCAGAGCTCGAGGTGTGCTTCTGAGCTGGATACACCCCTGCACGGCTGCGCCTGTGCAAATGACCTCATTGACAATGCAGACCAAGGCGCTCATTGTGAGCAATGTGAATGGGCAGGAACAAACCAGGCAGCATTTGGCATACAGCCTGTGATCATGTTGTCAGTGTGTCTGTGCTTTGCAGGGCTTGGGGCACACTGTGCCTTTGGACTCCAAGGTGGATGATCTGCTGGAACTTGATGAGGATGACCTCAAGGAGATGCTCTCCCCAACCAGTCTAGAAGAGGTATGCTGCGCAACGAGAGCCATCATCCCATTCATTTGTGAAGTTTCAGGGTATATTCCTAGCATATATGCAATGTTAGTCATTTACAATCAGCTGCATGTGTGCCCTGTACTTGCATTATATTTTCCAACAATAGCTTGGGCTGTTGCACATGGTTTGAGGTTCTGCACTACTACTACATCTGCACCGACATGCTCAGAACCTTGCAAACAACCTGATGCAACCCTAGTCCTTGCAGCATAGACAACACAGCACAGACAACACGGCACAGACGACACAGCATAGACAACGCCTGCTTGCGGCTGGTGAGCCTTTTTCACCAATCCACCAGTCGATTTGTAGACTTTTGGGTGCATGCTGCTGCACAACAACATGCAGTCTATCAGCAGCAGTGACCTAAAAGCCTGCCTCCATCATGCTACCTGCAAAGCAGGTCTTGAGGGGGGTTAAACGCCAACAGCAACTGCAGCTACTTCTTTGTCATGTAGGCAGCTGAGCCTGTAGCTGAGGACTCTGGGTCATGCAAACGAGTGAGGCATCTAGAGTCAGCAGCATCTGGTGACAGTCACATGTCTGGTGAGCCCCGTCTCTCATGCAAGACATGCTGCATGCTCACATTTGCCATCCCATCACGCACTTGTCATCTTTCTTGCTCAGTGTTGCAACTGAGCTGGTCACTGCACCATCCACATCACATGCCCAGAAATCACATGTCCACTGTGTACACCTGAATTCTGGGGGGTCCATGCTGTTTCTGGGGGTCCATGCTGTTTCTGGGGGGCCATGCTGTTTCTGTAGAATGACAAGCTACCTTGTGTGATCAGTTGACGGCACCAGGATGGCTCACAATGTATCACCAATTGGTCATGCATGCCAAGCAACTCAGATTGGCACATCAATGTGCTGTGCTGTGCTGTGCTGTGCTCACAGAAGAACAGATTGGAAGTTACTCACTTGACATTGCATCACTGATGCCAACCATGATACCTGGAGTGACCAGGCAGTACAGGCACAGAACCTACCACATCCTATACATTTCTTGCCTTGGTATGCAGGCATGCTGTTGCTGTGTCATTACATGCTGCCTGCACAAAAGCATTGCAGACTTTAAGGGCGAGCAACATTGCAGGGCTTACAAGTCAAGGCCTGCACAGCCTTTTGATGCAAATGCTGTGCAGCGTAACCCCCTCATTCGTCTATGCAATCTGATCCCTGCAGGCTCTGAGGAAGTGATACTGCCAGATTTTGGCGAAGGCTTCGGTAACAGTGACGGCATGCTGCTCGGAGCCTCGCCCCTCTCGTGAGTGTCCTCATCACATGCCATCATTGTGATTGCATGTCAACCAACCAATCAATCATCAAATTGTCTTTTTCAACCCACCAAGGTTTTGTATGTTGGGAGATTGGCAGCATCAAGATCACCTTTAGTGCAAATGGAATGTGGCTTTGATGGTACTTGTGCAGAGGCTTGTGCTGTACAACACACATACTGTCATATAAGCCAATATGTAGGTATGGCTGTGTGCTTCGAACAAGCAGGCCTACAGCTTTCCACTACAGAAAAACAGAAGATCCGCCTAGTTGAGAAGAGGCTCTTTTCAATCCCAAAACGTCTATTTTAATTCAGCAACATCATCCCTACACCGGAAATCTACACTCAGAAACGTCTAGGGACAGTAAACACGCATTTCCACATTGTGGAGATGTTCTGGATGAACAAAACATGATCACGTTGACTTGCATGCAGAGGGGGGTCTGTTATGGATGAGGCCAACCCATACCTGGGTCCCCTGCTGGACCCACCCACCCTATCTGCTGCGACCCCAGTCCCAAGCCTGGCACCTGAGGAGCTGCACACACGCACTGATGGACCTCGGCCACAAAGCAGCAAGGAAGCTGTGAAGCAGCTGCTGGCAGGCATGAGCATGGCAGATGCCGTGCAATGCATCAACCAGTTTTTACGGACTGACAAACGGTGAGTCTGCGAGAAGTCGCTCTCTGGCATACAGAACCATCAATTGCATGTTAGAACCCGTTCAGTTCAGTTGTGTCATCTCAATCTAAGTCAGTCAGTCAGTCAGTCAGGAATTTTACAGTCGTTGGGGGCCAGCTAGCCCATTTGACTAAATTGCGGTTTTTCATCAGCAAACAAAACAGACAAAACGGTAACGTAGACAAACAAAATCTTATCAGAAAAGTGTTAGAAATTGTCACTGTGTTTAGTAAGTACATAAATTTGCAACAAATAAGAGTCTCTTAGCATGACAGCTACATTCATGCAGCTGCTGGGATTGTGTCTGCTTTTCCCTTCCCACAGGTGTGGTTTTTGTTGTCGCTGTAGTACTGCAAAAGCGAGCCTCGAAAGTAAGGCTGGTACCCTTTGGTTTTGAGGCTCTGGAAATCCAGGCTCAAGCTTTTTCGCTCAGCTTGTTGTGACTTTGTGAGATCATCATCAAGTCTGAATCCTGCTAGCCTGAAGGCCTTGGAAAGCTCCAGGAAGCTGTGC
>JAABUP010007581.1_pt1 | contig 14421 bp, 18 predicted proteins | sample 5559201 | NCBI WGS metagenome assembly JAABUP01 (sample SAMN10711887, study PRJNA513373) | rock metagenome | isolation source: Antarctica rocks | place: Antarctica | reverse complement strand
GCCTCCGTCAACATCGTCTCCTGGTCCCCCCACGAATCCGGCTGCCTGCTCGCGTGCGCCAGCTCCGACGGCCAAGTCAGCGTGCTGGAGTTCCAAGAGGGCAATTGGACGCATCAGGTGTTTCACGCGCATGGGGCCGGGGTCAATGCGGTGAGTTGGGCGCCGGCGGTGGTGCCGGGGAGTTTGGTGAGTAGTAAGCCGAGTGCGGCGGGCGTGAGGCGGTTTGTGACGGGGGGGAGCGATAATGGGGTCAAGATATGGGATTATAGGTATGTTTTCAAGCCCCGCCGGAACGTCTCCTCGGACATCAACTTCCGCTGATGCAAATTTTCCGTTCTCTTCGCTGCCTTCGAAACCATCGATTGCTAATGTTTCCCCTTCTAGCCCCACAGACCAAACCTACCACCCAACAACCACCCTCTCCGGCCACACCGACTGGGTCCGCGACGTCGCCTGGGCCCCCACCATCCTCCAAAAATCTTACATCGCCTCCGCCTCCCAAGACAAAACCGTCCGAATATGGACCTCCGACCCCTCCTCGCCCAACGACTGGAAAGCCACCGTACTCAACTTTGATGCGGTGCTGTGGAGGGTGAGCTGGAGTCTGAGTGGGAATGTATTGGCGGTCAGTGGGGGGGATAATAAGGTTAGTTTGTGGAAGGAGAATTTGAAGGGGGAGTGGGATTGTGTCAAGTGGATTGAGGAGTAGGTTATGGGGAGAGGGCGGGGATGGGGGTGTTGGTGTGTATGACGATGACGGGTTCATGCGGAGAGAGCTATACTATACTATACAGTATCGTCTAGGTGGTAGACCAGGTGTAAATGGAAAGCATTTTTTATTTGACCGCTATGAGATGAAGCTTTTGCTATGTAAGATGTCCAGGATGAAAACGATCCTAGCGCTGAACTGGGTGAGGTCCTATGCGTAGATCTCGAGAGTCCAACTATCTCTGGAGATAGATGCCCTAGAAAACGTGCTGCCGATTGCAAGTGTGAGGTCAGTCGAGCCACGCCAAGTGGAAAGTCGACAAAGTTGAGGACCGCGACTTCGAGAGCCCTTTTGTCAGCCTGTGTACAAGCTGTGATGATACGATGAGTTGTATCCAAGCCTCGCCGGAGTCCGTAATTTTCCAATCGAGCTCGGCCCTAAACCATCCTGAATTGAGGGCGAATATTGTGATGCTGCTGGCGCATCCTGAGATCCAAACGCCAAAGACCGTAAAAGAGTAAAGATGAATGGGTTTTCTGTCGTTAGTAACCTAGCCAGTCCACACGGGACTCTGTAGGATCCCCTGGCCTAGCGATCTCTCACGGGTCCCGATCCACCTCCCAGAAGATGAAAGGTCCCATGCAGATTCTCTCCTGATCATCCCCCATTGGACTCCACCAACGACCCAAAATGATTTTCCCTCCAGGCAGTACCACTCCTTCGTAAGCCCAGCATCCGCCGTCGATATCAAGGTCATCGTCGACCTGAGGAGGAGACTGGTTGAAAGGGTTGATAGGGGTGAAGGACGTGGTGGACCCGGATTTATTTGCAGGAGACGACCAATCTGCTGCCGAGGAGGAGGGGGGCGATGATGCATTCGATACATTAGTAGATGATCCATTGTAAGGAGTGGATGACCCTGTGCTGGATGGGAATGAGGCTTGAGAACTTGAGTCTGTTGGGAAGTATTTCATAAACGTAATTCGCTGCCAGCCCGGAATCCCTTGCTGGGGTGGTAGAGGATGCAGAATCCCTCTGCAATCGAATGGTTCTGCATCCGTTCCGGAGCCGGAAAATTGGCGATAATGAACGCCATGCTTTGGATTCGTGGCTGGCGGTGTTGTGAGCCCTGGCTTTAAGGGCTGTGTCTTTATTTTATCGTCAATGACGGCGTCGACCTTTAGGGGAGTATTCATATCAGGAGGTATTTTAGGCTTCTGGAATTTGTCAAGTTGCTTGCACAGAGCAAGCGGAGGCATCCCATGGAGGTGCGACTCAAAAACCTTAGGCCAAGGTTTGGTATCGGCAGGGGCAGCCGCAGTGAAATTGAGATCTAGGGTTTGGAAACCGTCCTGATAGTCAATCGAGTCTATGAAAAGTTCGGTATTAACCTGAGCCGAACGGATACGGCGCATATCATTGGCTTTGTGCAAGTAAGCTATCACGGGAAAGACCGTCTGTCAGCTAAAGGGCAATCCTCATGATCGAGCAAAGATAGCTACATACCATATGTTCCTAACCAGTGCTTCCCCAGCACCGCTGGGCCCTGCTGGAGTCGCGCGTCCCAGGCCTTGGGCTTTTGGTGCTCCGCCAGGCCAGTGAAGAGCTCGTAGAGCGTCTGAGCTCCTAGGGTAGTCATGTGGTGTTTGAAAAAGTTGACCATATGTGTGAGAAGTTCGATGTTGACTTTGTTGTAGCTCTTGCCCTTGAAAATAGGGCTCTTGCTTGGATGGCTGTAGACTGCCTTCTGAGAGTGCGCGAAAGCTTGGGTCGTAGGCGAGATGCTGAAATCGAGTTGAAGGTGGGTAAGAACCAGTTGCAGCGTTCGAAGCCGGGAATTATTCAGTCGCCCACACTTAGCGAAGACATTGTCGAGGATGTTGGAAGTGTTTTTGTACCCGCGAAGAACGAGTAGGTTTTTAGACATTTCCTTCGCTTTGCAGCCGAGAGGCACATCGGTATAAGACTCTAATCGATTTTGACTAGATCAGCAAAGCGAACAAAGACATTTACTACTGATGTCTGACAAGACGGATAGAAGCTGAAAGCTTGATGGCTAGGCCTAGACTTGTGAAAGTAGTTCCTTACCAACGACGAGGTCTTCCAGAACTTTCAGGACCTTAGCAGCTTCACGATCGAGACGGTCATGGCTCATTCTCCAATCAGTAGTCCCCCTGAGGGCTATCGACCTATCTTTGTATTTGATTTCTAATTCTTCAACATGCGATCCTGCGGGAACATCGAATTTTCGAGCGAACAGCTCCGGCCAAAGACGACATTGAGAGGACACAGCAGTGTGATGAGTGGCATGACAAGTAGATATGAAGCTGACGACGTCTCTATCTGTCGTTATGAATATGCCAATATTATCGTTGAGCTGAGGTACCCCCAGGAATTAGCATCTTGTAATGTCTATCCCAAAGAATGGCCACAAGCTTAGCTGACCTCAAGTGGCAAGTTATTGAATGCCATTGTTCCTTCTCAAGGAATGGATAGCTATGAAGAAAGGGGCCACTGAATGAGGGCAGGATAGTCGACGTAGTATGTGAGGAGAAGTGTCTTGCGATGCACTGAATTGTTTCTCTGAAATTCCGACACTGTCGATGACAACCCAGAGCGATGCAGTGGTGTATGTCTACAATGAGTGTTTTTTGGCGTTAGCAGAGATCTGACTTGCGTTGTGGTAGGCTTCTAATGACTTCAGGTCGTGTCTGAAATCAGCTTGCGTTGTCAGAATTGGTCTGTCAAGGACAATGTAAGTGTCGACGACAGCGATCCTGTCGTCCCAATTACCAAGCTCGATGCCGTAGAAGATTGACAAGACCAGTACCGAGCTAAAGCAGCAGCATGCTTGAATGGAAGACGCCAGTGAGTGGTGCTGAGTACCACAGGAAAACGTAGAAAGTGAGGTGGTTGGTCATTCAGATAGGGCTGGACACTTGCAGCCCCTGAAAAGGTGAGGTTTCGCAGTGAATGACTGATAATGCAACGTGAATTCCAACCCACCACAAACTTGTCCTTTCATATCACTGCCACATGAAGTACAATGATCTGTCAGAGATGTTGCGCTTCTCGTTCTGGTATTGTGAGATAGGACACAAGTCTGCATTTCCGTTAAAGATTCAATCTCTCAACAATGGGCAACACTCAGGATCGATAGCCTCATGATAAGATGGACCAAAACTTGCCTTCTCAGAATGGAGAAGAGACTGATATGATCGTCGGACTGTACCCACCTGACTCCGGCGGTGAAATCCAGACCAAGTGAATGAAGGTTGATGAAACACTGACGATGCGATTTTCGGCATCACCGAACAGATCTCAGAAAGTCTTGAAGTCGGTCAAATTGCTTGCAGGGAATATGACAGAAGTGTATGGAGACATGACAGATGGGACAATCTCATGTGTAGGAATCGGGGGATTCTGATTTCTGTTCCCAAAACCGTGACTTCCCTTAAATCCAAAAGTAAATGGCAATTGCAGCCAAAACGAGCGAAGCGACACCAACACCATGTCGATCAGCATCAGAACTCTTACCACCAGTATTGTCTGAATTGCTACTGCTCCCAGCAGTGCCATTACTTGTCTCATCCCGCAAAATAACATAAACTTCTCCACTGTAGTCCGCGCTTAAAAACATCCTGCCCTGGCTATCGAAAGCCATGCTCACAGGTCTGAAGCAGCCTTTTGGGCAGGCGGAATTGTCAGCGTTGGCAAAGATGTCAGTATAAGACGTGTTGCTGTTTGCCGGGGCAACAGGCTCGCCGTTCGCGAATTTGATGGTGGAGACTTTATAGCCGGATGGATTGGTACGGTCCCTATAATTCGTAAGGGAGCCGACCCCCTACACAGTCATTGCGCAACTTACCAGCTTCCATGGAATGTCACCCATCCATCGGTGCCACTGTTATTGAATTTGATGTCCAACGGCGCCATGTGCGCTTGGAAAGTCAGTCTCGGAGGCGTCTGCTCTACGCAGTAGGTGTCGTTGATGGTATTATTCTGAACCCCAATTGCGAACTGACTTCCAACCGTCAAGTTGCTATTCATAGGTATACTGCTAGGATCCCATGCAGCAAAACAATATGGATAACCATAATTGCTACCCTGAGGCGCATACTTCGTACCATTCAAGTATCCGTGAAAGTTCATCTCTTCACCTGGGTTATCCTCATGAACATCTTGACCATCGCGCGTCGCCTGGTCGACAGAGTTCTCGACAGAGTAGATGCCACCAGTCATTGGATGCTCCACCACCCCAACGGAGTTGCGCAGACCCCAGCCTAAGCGTAGACCGTCCGTATCATAGTTGTAAGCGGAGTCGGTCATGTTGTCAAGGTTGAAAGCTCGTATTTGGCTGTGCCCAGAAGATAGCATTTCTGCTTCGGGATCGATGTTTGAAGTACTGCCTCTGCTAACCAAGAGTGTACTATTGACTTTCTGAGATATAAGAAGAGTCCGGGTGGTATGGTCGCTTGTACTCATGCCTGAGACAATGGTCTTATTGGTGTCACTCACAGTAGATGTTACTGGATCGTAATCCCACGAATATGCTGCTTCTGGCGTAGAAGCGTATAGTGTCCTCCCATCCTGCGAGAGGGCCACCCCGTGATTTAAAGCTTTTGCCTCTAGGACAACCTTCTTCGACTTGACACTGAGGCATGTACCACCATCGTCCTGGAATTGCAAGCTGGCGATTCCGGATCCTGATTGCACAACAAGCAAATTCCCCGAGCTGTCGAACGCTATGCCACGAGGGTTCGAGACGCCCGTGGCAATCAGCGCCGCTTGGTATCCTGATGCAACAGAGGGCTTGATTCCATTCGTTGGGGTCAGTGTAGTCGAGCAGCCTGAAGAAGATTGAGCAAGAGCTTGAGTAAAGTAGGTACTCAGTAGGGCAGCGACGGAAGAGAGAGAGATCCGCCTCATTTTGGGAGCTGAGCAAAGAGCAGATTTAACAGACACGGCGTATCAGAGCGAGTACAGGAGATGAGGCAGGAGGTGTTTTTCTGGTCTATCACAGATAGATGATGAAGAAAGGACAAACAGTCAGCAACTGAGGGGACAAAAACTACCTATGCAGACATGCTGCGCATGCCTGCTGATCTGCCGGATGGCGAAACTAAGACATCACGATTACGACGTCTTGACTTGGTTGACTCTGTGCAATGCGGTTCTTGATCATTCGGGATACTCGTTGACAGAGGAAGCTGGTGGTTCACGTCCTGCTATGCTTCAGGAGCAGACGGAGGAGTAGATGGAGAAGCAGACGGAGGAGTGATCGTGAGGTGGAAGCCTTCATTCGGTCTTGGCACCAGAATCAACCCTAACCCTCGATCACGGCTCTTGACTGCTGTGACTCCGACCATCCCCTTCTCATACCCCTTCTCCTACCTCAGTACTTAATCTTTCAATATTGACGACCCTACCTCAATGAAAAGAACATAAATCGCACTTAGAGACATCATAGGTAAGTGGAAAAATATTCGCATTGGGTATCTAAGATTATTCGTGAAAACATCAGTCGCAAGCTTCTCGCTCATATAAATGACAAAGGAAAAGTATCGCTTCTCCAATCTACAAGGCCTCTCCAACCCCTTGACTCCACCTGTTGTGGTCATTGTATCCATCGTAGCTATCATGCTGCCCAGGCACGGCATTATGACCGTTTCCGTGGGCTCCATTTGATTGCAAGTCCTCAAACCTTAGTCGTCTCGGCTGTCCGTTGATGCTGGTAGCCGGACTCCTACTGCTTCGTCTCCGGCCATCGTGCTGCATGCTCTGCCTTGGACTATGGCTCTGGCGTCTCTGTCGATTGGCGTTGTACTCAGATTCTTCCCATGGAATAGGAGGTGCAGCTATCTGATTTGACTGACGCGCAGTATTGCTGAAACGGTGCTGGTGTTGCTCCCAGGGCGCCATGCTTTCGCCTTGCGCAGGTGCGTAGGGATCCGAGCTGCGTTGGTATTGCTCGCCGCTGCTGTTACTTGGCGTAGCGTTGCTGAGACTGGATTCATAACTGCTGTCCGCGAATTTGCTGGCACGCTTCTCGCGATTGGGGGAGCGTGAGGGTACCTCAGGTGGGGTGCTGTAGCCGCGGCTGTTGCGGAATTTGGTATGTTCATCCGAATCATAAGCGGTTGTTGGAACTCCAGCAGTTTCTCTGGCATTTGATGAACGGCGAAGATCTCGCGAAGGTGCATCGGTTTGGAGCACATGGACGTGCATGTCATCGTACGGCTGGCCAATGCCGCTGTACGGTGGGATTGCACCTCTGGGTTGGTGAATTGTCTGGCCAGCAGGTGTACCAAAGCCATTGAGACCGAACGGGGTAGGCGGCCTGTCCGCATCGTTGTGAGTTGAAAGGACACCAGATTGTGGACGAGAGTTAGAGCGAGACCTTGAGCGATCGCGCAGGCGTTGTTTCTCAGGCATGACGTATGGATCCGCACCCGCGACCGTGCCATCTGTAAGGCCACTGCGAGAGTTGGGTGCTGTCCGGCGTGGGCTAGGCGGAGCTGGAACGAATGGATTTTCAGGGCCTTGACGCATTGCTGGGTGATGTGATAGACTGGGAGCTTGACTGTGAGTGGCCCTATGATGTTCAGTCGCGGCCGCAGCCATCAAAGGGACTGTAGGTGATTGTTCCATGGGTATGTGGTGACCCTGTTGCGCCGGAGTGTAATTGGAGTAATGTCGACCTGGGTTGATAGGTGATTTCCATGAAGCCACTTCCCGATCAGGGACTGGGGTGACGCTTCGCTTGCGCTTGTGGCGACGTCTGATCAGACAGCAGCAAAGGAGACCAAGGATAGCGAGGAGGAGTATAGCTGCAACGACGCAGCCAACGATGATGCCAATCTTCGCCCCTGAACTCAGACCGTGGTGAGCCGGAGCCGCGCTGGTTGAAGGCGAGGCCGCTGCTGCTGCTGGTGGTGTTGGTGTAGGAGAGCTGGATGATGATGTCGATGAAGCGGACGAGGTTTCTTGAGATGCAGCAGACTTGACGACACTAGCAGCAGCGCCAGCAGCACCGATGAAATTGTTAAGAGAATTCGAGGTTGTGGCAGCCGCTTGTCCAGCTACACTGGCAACGTTTGACAGCGCAATGGCCGCTGAAAGAAGGAGTTGTCGCTGCATCGTCGGATGTATGTGATAGCGATGAGGGTAGACCATGTTTCTGTGTGGGTGATATGAAATGATCAGATACACAGACTCCCACAGTATAGTGAAAGCTCGCTATACCAGGGATTGAGAATGAAGAGTTGACTGGAGTGAAGGGAGATTTGAGAGGATAACAGCCACACTTATGGCATCATGCCAAGTTCCCATGCGCGAGAACTTGCAGCAAGCGCCTTCCTCCCTCTGGTTCCGAGGGGCTTGTGGCTGAAAGGTGAGTTGATGATTGGATGAAGTAAGGGTCAAGCCACGAATACTGCCGTCAATGCCTGCTCTGCTCTTGCAGGGGATCGGCGAGCCTAGAGGCTGGTGGAGACGTTGGCGTGCTCGGCGTGCGGCCTGGCGATGACGCAGGTGCGGTCACGAAAACTTGATTTTAGGGATACTCGATCGTTGTGTTTGCTATCACCATCGCCGGGGTTTGACTTCGAATACAGCGACACTGTACTACAACAGTGTTCAATGGATGTAATCAGGTCAGAAAACAATGCATTGTCCAAGTGGAGCTTCTCAATACATTCTCGTGCCTCCACATGGATTGAGGTTGATTGATCACGTTATCGACGTGGCTATGCACAGCCACAGTATACTAGTCCCAATAAGGGTATCAATCAGCAGTCCGTGGACTCTCCCTTTCCAGAACGATGGGGACTATGGCGCGTCCTTTGCAACGAAGCTGATCACCCGTCTACGGGTATGGGAAGCATACACTCGCTTACTTCCCATCATCAGCATGGGCATCGCCTTCCTCTTCAAGCCATGATCCAAATTGATCCAATCGCTTTCCCTCGTCCTCACCATCGCCCTCCTCAAGGGCCAATTTTTTCTCACTTGTCTTCTCGAATTTCTCGTTCCCGTCCGCGATGTAAGCTTCTACCACCATGCCGGAGAAATGTCGGCCATTCATAGTCTGTATGATGAAAATGGTCAGCATACATCAGTGTATTGCCATATTGCGATTGGTAACGGATCGGATGTGGGCGACACAACGTACGTTTACACAAGCTTTCGCTGCCTCTGCATTACCATACCGTACGCTCGCGACGCCATCAACCTCTTTATCAAATAGCACGACATTCGTGACTGGGCCCATCTTTGAGCACTCCTCGCGAATGTCTTCCTTGATGTCGAGGATTGCTGCTGGATCTTCCTGCCCAATTAGAGACACGTCAATACGTTTCTCATTTAGTGGAATGGAGAACTAGACATACTTCGAGTTCCTGTAATGTAAACATATGCTTCAATATGACAACTTTGTCCCATCTTGAGCTCGTGTCCTGCAAGACCTGCGGATCATCATCATCCCAATCCGCAAGTTTGCTGTAGACCGTCAGCATCACAACACCAAACCAACTAATTATGGGTACATGTTTACTTATTCAATTTCTGCGTCTTCTTGATAATCTTCTTCTTATCTTTCATGTTGCTCTTCGCTGGAGCATCCTTCTGGGTCTTATAGCTAAAATCTGCCGCAGCCACCTTCATCTTCTGCCCTTGCCCCAACCGAAATTCTGTATCATCCAAAAGTTGTATTGCTAGTTCCACACTCTCCGGCCGAAAAAACAGTATCAATGCATCGCCTTTGAATTTCCCATCCTCGTCAGCGTAAAGCTTGATGCGTGGCTTGCCGCGGTCAATTTCTTCAGCAATGACGCCACATCGGGAGAACACAGAATGGACTTCTTCGGTGGTGATGTCGTGTGGAAGAGAGGTAACGTAGATGGCGGTATTCTTGCGTTCACGGGGTTCGGGGGTTGGTTTGGACTTTTTGGTCGTAGCTCGGCCTCCTGTCTCCTGGAGGAATGATGATCAGCTCGCTCTGAACTGTGCATGCTCGGATCCAGGCCAATGTAGCTTACTTCTTCACCGTTCGTGTAGACTTGCTTCTTCCTCTTTTTGCCTGCTTGCGCCGGCTCCGACTCATCTACACCCTTGACCGCATACGCCGCTCTCTGTTGCTCCAGTAAAGCGTCGTCCAACTGTATATCCCCGAGACCAAAGCGATTGATTAGAATTGACCATCCATCGGACTCATGTTGCAAAGGCCAGGTTGTGAAGATTGACCCTCATGTTGGTTAGGGGATGAGGGCGTACCACAGGAACCCATCGCTTCAACCCATCGTCGAATTCGTATTCTTGCCCATCATCTGCTTCGAGGATGAACTTATTGTCGAGCTTAGAAAAGGAGATGCGGGGGTCGCTGTCGAATTCTTCTGGATTCTGAGGGAAGCCGGACAGAGGTGGGGCGGGAGAATCGCTGGGAGACTCGAGGCTCGCCATATTCTTTGCGCCAATTGTAGGAATGTTGGGATTTTAGCATGTGGAGCCGTAGGTCCATAAGGTGGTCCCTGGAAGTTTGATGGCATTAGAGGCCTATGCTTTCCTAGGCCTCCACTAGCGCGTGTTGGGCTGTGTACAAGCACCCCATGCTGGGAGAGAACTTTCCTTTGGGGCCCAGGAATTACGTTCCGCAACGAGGATGTTATTCAGCACTTTGCAAGGAAGTAATGGTGGATCATGTAAGACATGACTTAGAATACAATTAAGGCCTTTCTACCAAGGCACAGTTTAAGACTTTGCTCCACATCACCTGGTATAAATCCTCGTCACACCGTGACGCCGTCATCATGACCACCTCAAAGAACGATAGATACCGCCAAGATCGTAATACATGCCGATCAAAGGTCGAAAAACACGCTAGAGCTAGAATTGACGACGAAAGCTGCTCAAACACGTTCCTGATGACTTCTTAGAGCGGTCTCGTCTGTTGAGCCAGAAAAGCTCTTCTCGTGAACACCAACGGGTGAATCGTTATCGTTCGAGAACTTCGAGTCCCCGTCATCAATCAAGGCATCACCATTAATGACATCCCGAGTAAGCTCCACGTAGTCGTAGGCAAATTCGCCGATTTCAGCATCGTCCATACCGAGCAATTCGGCTTCTTCGCTTGTGCGGAGGCGAAGGCCGGGAAGGAGGTTCATGAGGAAGAGAATCAAACATGAACCACCAAACGAGTATGCCGCGCCGGAAACAGAGTCAGCCAATTGGTAGGCAAGTTGAATCCAGTGGCGATTAAGCCAGCCACCTTTGATGACGGTAAAGCCATCGAGATGGGCTATGTAATCGCTGGAGGGCTGTTAGTGGTTGTAATCTGTGCTGCGGAATGAAACCCTTACGCAGCAAAGAGACCAGTGCACAAGTTGCCAACAAATCCACCAATTGCATGTACAGCAAAGATATCCAATGCATCATCAATGCCGAGGAAAAATTTGATCTTGGTTCCGTAATTGCATGCTGACCCTGCAAGAACACCATAGACAACAGCCGACCAAGCAGGCACATAACCAGATCCTGGCGTGATGGCGACGAGACCTGCAACCACCCCAGAGCAGAACCCAACTGCGGACCATTTCTTCTCGAGTCTGTAGTCCAAGAGGCACCAGGTCACTCCTCCTACCGAGGCTGCCAGGTTAGTGACCACAGCAGCCATCACCGAACGCATGCTGGCGCTCAATGCTGATCCTGCATTGAAGCCGAACCATCCCACCCAGAGAAAGACTGTGCCGATGATGACAGAGGTCACATTATGAGGCCGAAAGTTCAGCTCATGTGTTCCGTGACCCCTTCGTTTGCCAAGCATAAGTGAGTATGCTAGAGCTGCCGACCCGGATGAGATGTGCACAGGCGTGCCACCTGCAAAGTCGAGACCACCCATTGAGGCTACCCATCCCGATGGGTTCCATGTCCAGCAGGCAATGGGATCGTAGATTACTGTTGACCAGATCAACATGAAGATGACGCAGGGCAGCATGCGACCTCGCTCCGCAACAGCACCAACAGCAAGGGCAACACTGTACGCAGACTAGTCAGCTAGGGTCATCTCTACAATAGAACGGTCCTTTACGTTATCGCGGCGAACATGCCCTGGTAAACGGCAAAGAGGAGATCGGGTATCTTGTGACTACCGACCGAAGGCGCGGCCAAGGTGTTTCTGAATCCGATGTTGTCGAGGTTGCCGATGAATTTTCCCGCGGTATGGGAGAAAGTGAGCGAGTAGCCCCAGAGGAACCATTGGAACGAGGTGACACCGGCCGCCATCATCGAGAGCCATATTAACGATAGGGCAGATTTCCTCCGAGCCAGTCCCGAGTAGAAGAAACTGAGAATGCGCGTCAGTCATGAGGCCCGTCAATGTCTTCGTTGAATGGCCGACCCACCCCACGCCGGGAATCATGAGCAGAACGAGAGCGGTGGAGGTGAGCATCCATGCTATATCACCCGACTGAAGTTGATGGTCAGCCAACGTCTATGATCGTGTCTTGACGGGAAAAGTGTACCTGGTAATGAACATTCAAATCCTGGACCAGGGAATTTCCACCGGTCGGGATCGTCTCATTGTAGGGGACCTGGGTCGTGTAGTTGATGGTGGCCGACATGATGGAAGGTCACCGCAAGGCAGGTCGAAGGCTTTGACGGTTCGACTGCGACGACGTTGCGAAGTTGGCGATGATGCAGACGAGCTCTCCTCTACCCACACACCAAATTTGATGGCTGCGGAGTGGTGAGGAGGTAATTGTAGGTTGCAGGCGCGGGAAGGAGTAGCGGCGCCTTTCAACTGGAGCGGTTCAGGGCCAGTGTGACCGTGACTGAGTCGAGTTCTCGCCCCACCCCCTGTGATTGCGAACTAAGGCCCTTCGAGATTCGCCCCGAGGCAAAGTCAATCGTGGATACTCAGCACGAGATCAACGATCATGTAATTTGTCGAGATCAGACGAATATCTGCATCTATCATCAACCACAGCGAGGAGGGCGAAACAAATGCTCGACGACGACTATCTCCACCGACCGCGCAATTCCATGACCGAACACCTGACCAGGGCGATAAGGAGGGCGGCGAGGGGGAGGCGAAGGGTCCCAGTGGGCGTTGATCGACCTGCAATTAGGGTTGATGGTAGGCAATCGGACGCGTGGGATGCCGCCCCTTAAGGGGGCTCTAATTTTGCTGCAGGCACTGCAGGCACCGAAAGGAGTCCACATGTGCGCGATTCGGCGTGGGGACTGCCGCTAATCGAGCTAATGTAACGGGAAGGTCGCAAGAGTGGAACTGCCCGAGAGGCAAAAGTCTGTCTGTCGCAATTCGACCGCGTGAGCTCCGTGCTATGATTCTATGTTTACATATGGACGACAACTGGTGGTTTCAATCAACCACCCAGGTCATACCAATGTCCATGGCCCATGGCTGATCCGTGGATCGAAATCAATCAAGAGGTCGTGAAAGGTGGCTGAAACCATTTTGTGAAATGCGTTTCAAGGACTGGTTGGCTGAGATTGTTTTCCAACCTTGGTTTGCGGAGTGGTCGTTGATCAACCCAAGATCCTTTGTTGATATCTCTGTCTATGCTGCAGAAGGCTGATCGTGTCAGGTCGCGCACTGGGACAAAAGGAAGAGTATTGCTCGGCGCGATATCAGTGTGCTCATCCAATCTAGCTGTTAGTCGTGAAGTATACGTCTGTGACCGAAAGATAAGGGTATTATCGACGAGCCAAAGTTGTCCACGCCTTACTGGGCGGGGACTTGAATATTGAAGAGGCCAGGGGAGTCAGGTAGACATCAGCATGAAAGCGTAGATTAAGGCGAGATGCATCTGCATGGTAGTTTCATCAACGCGAATATGTACGACTTGGCATTCGCTTCTTGTGTAGGGAGCTTGTTTGCCTTATCAACCTGGTAATGCTTGAAAGAGGTGTCTGTCTCTTGGGGTTTACCATGCCATGGTGGTATGACCAAAACCTTGTCAAGAGTTAGATGCACCAACCTTATCGCCCTTCCCACAGATCTCATCGACTCATCTAGTGCCATCCTAATCCGGGGAGCCACGTCGGTAAGGTCTGCAAGGTCGATCCCAAGGCGACTTCTTCCTACACGGGAGAAAAGTAGGTTCACTTCTGGTACAGTCCTCCTTATCCCAACCGACCCGGTGCCTGGCAGTCCTCTTCACATCGCTGTCCGCACGCCGTTAGCCATATCACGAGTGAAGGCAAGGAACGAAATCCTGCGAGCAAGAGCAGGGTCACTGGCTTTTCTATCCACAAGGTAGAGAGATTTTTGCTAGATTTCGTCCCCAGCTTTGGAATATGAAGCGTTTTGCCGCAAACATCTCCGCTGCTTTTGTTCATATTCCAAAAGACTCTTTGTGCGTATCTATCACAAATGCTGGAGATGTTGCTCAGCGTCGGAAGTATAGTAAGAATTAGTAGGATCTGGTGACAATCAAATAGAAAAGTCTTCGATAATGCCTAACGTTATGTGGGAGCAAGACGCAAGAGCTGATTATCGTGCCTGTAAATACTCTGTTGTAGCGTGGTTTTCTCGCGCCCGGGCGGCCAACTCCTCATACAAAAAACTAATTATGATGAAGCCTATTAAACCATAGCCACGAGGTATATAGGTCCTATATTCTATGGGAACTATCGAAACACCCTACTTAATAATTTACTACCTTGCTCCGGTAAATCCTAGGGTTATATATGCG
>JAABUP010007579.1_pt1 | contig 14428 bp, 16 predicted proteins | sample 5559201 | NCBI WGS metagenome assembly JAABUP01 (sample SAMN10711887, study PRJNA513373) | rock metagenome | isolation source: Antarctica rocks | place: Antarctica | reverse complement strand
GCAGCAGCACGCAAGAGGCAGAGGAAGGAAAAGGAAAAGGAGGCCAAGCCCAAGCGCGCCAAGGTCGGTTTTGCATCAGGAGTAATCTCAATAACTTGCTGAACACATTCTCAAAAGGCCAGCAGCTTTCTTGCAACATGCGTATTGTGGACGTGTACCAGTCATTCAGGATAGTTGATTTCATACAATGCGGGCACAGCCAGTATACAGCAATGATCGCCTGATGTCAAACAGCTGCAATGAATGTTCTCTGGCATGACGGTAGTTTCCATACGTACTTACCTTGCTGGTCGTTTTCGTCTTCATTGTTTGCTTGCTAGCAGGGCTGCAAGGCCTGTCTAGCACCCTCCAGACAACCCCACCTGTCCCCCAGAAGTCCTGTCTCTGTGAGCCCGGTTTCACCCCACTCAGAAAAAGCTCATTTGTATGACCAAGCTTGAAGAGCCTGGAGTATACATGCTGTCCTGCTTTCCTGATGGCAGCCAGCTGTCATGCCCACCCGAGAATGAATTGTAGAATCTCCTGTGGTTTTCTTCTATGTATCCTGTGAGAGACCTCTCATCATTCCGTCTCAATCTTTTCCGGGAATGAAGAAAATATACTGTGGGGAGTTTCTCTGTAAAAAAAACAAAAAGCTCCTTAGCATACACTATGACCCTCAGCTGCATATGCAACAGACTGTAACTCCCCCCTGTGTGCCTGTTCCAGAAGTCAAAGGAGTCAAAGGCAGAGGGAGAAGAGGATAATGAAGAAGAGGAACAAGCAGACGGTGCAGCAGCAGCTGAGGCCGAAGAAGATGACGAGGAGGATGAGAAGCCGTTGCAAGCCATGGTCAGTTGCTGAGACTCAACACAACCCTCTGCTGAATCGCTGTTCTGCTGTTTAGCCTGCCTTGCGACGTGCAGTGTAGCTTTCGCGGCAGGGACGCTGCTTGGCAAGAAATGCAGCGTCCATGGACACAATCCATACACGCAGAAGTTGGCTTTGACTCACTCGCCACAAGGCGCTGCTGATTCATTTTATTCATTCATCCAACATGTGTCTTCCCTAAGGGTCAGGTATGCACAGCCCTGTACAAAATCATGGGGTGCTTATCCTCAAACTGTTCAGTGAAGGTTGTGCTTGCCCTGACCACTGAGCAGACTATCTGGCAAGCAAGCAAGTAGTCTATAAGAGACTTGAAGGTGCACGTGAACCATGTGGCATCACTCCACACCTCAACAAGCGAGGCAAGCGCCGAACAAGCCATTCACCAAACTTTTGCAGTTGCACAACGTGGATGAGTGTGACAGGTGTCAACATGCACATCATGCGTACAAGGATGCATAGCAGCAAGAGTTGGTGAAATTGCCAAAGGACTGCATCAATAAAGTCAGAGCGCGTGCATGCCAGACTTGGAGTTATGCAGGCGCCAACACACACACCTGCTGCCGGATGCTCTTCAAGAAAATCATACCTGGACTGCTGTCGATTTAAACCCTTTTAACTAGAAAGGATCTTTGACATTACTCCTTCTGCTGAGTATGTCATTCCTTTTCCCGGGGTGGTTTTTCAAAAGGCACCACTGCTGCAGCCTCCCCAGCACGGCACCACCTCAGGAGAATAAAACAAAGACCATGCAGCACATGTGTCAGTAAGCTCACAAGCAGACTGCAAGGATGACGGCCTTACAGGTGCCGAAGAAGAAGAAGTTGCCAAGCGAGAAAACACTTCAGAAGGAGATAGTGCAGACACTGAGCGGCGTGAATGTGCTGGAGTTCAACATCAAGATGCTCATGAAGCACCTCAGTAAGCCTCATGTCCCCTCTACAAGGCTTGCCTTCTGCCTTCTACCTGGCCCTCCACCAGGAAGCACTCCCTTCAATCTGTCCCTTCACTCGTGTCCCGTTGGTCATGTCCCTACCAAGTCTCCTGCACAGCCTTTTACATTTTGCTTTCTGTCATGTGACATAGCTGTATCGCAGCCTGTGTCATCACACGCATGGTAGCTGAGCGCGAGCATGATGAAAGGGTGGGAAGCAAAATGGCAGAGTAGCTTGGTTGTGCTTGAGAACTCAGGATTGCTCAAATGCTCTGCTGATCCTACGTTATACAAAGGTGTGAGCTGCTTTGTGAGGTTGGACCGTGCTGCTGTGGTTGGGTAGCTGCAAATCACATGCCTCTCAGCCTGAGAAGCAGATTGTTCACACAACAGTGACCGTGTCTTTGTCGCCTGGCCTGTACCATGTTGCTCAGATCTGGACCTTTGACATGGGCAAATTCCTTCAGCCTTGTGGAGTCAACACCATGCACATCAGGAAGTACGTGTTTTAAACTGCATTGGTGACATACGGGAATCACACATGTCACATGTTCAGTACACTTGTGACTGAGCAAGGGTAGTTGGGTTGTGCAGACGAGAAGTATGATGTTGACTTGGCAGAGAAGAAGCCATTCATCAAGGCTGTTGCCATTGGCTACTGCCAGCAGAAGAACGCTCGTGCAGAAGAGGAGGAACAGGAGTAGTGCAGCAGTGAGTCACCACGCTTTCGCACCATTGACCAGCTGCACTTGTGTTGCTTACACTAAGATCTCAATGCTGTTGTTGGTTGCATTTGTGCAGCCCATATTTTCTTACAATTATTGGTCAAGCAGCAGCCTGGTCATCTGCTGGTCTCCTGTGCAGCATTAGCGCATCTCTCACGCATGAATATGGCATGCTCGTGTTCTCTTCTCGTATGCTGAGGCTCTATGCTTGTATGTTGCAGGAGCAACAAAATGAACCGAATCATTCCAGGAGCACAGCACTGATCATGATATGTTACAGACCTGAAGACAACATTTTGAGTGTATTATGGCGATTCCTGCTACTTCTGACTGACCCACCTGATTCTTGGACCAGTTGACTGGACACCATAACTGAAGTGCAGTGATGCGCATGATTGCTCAGGTGCAAAGCAACACAGATGAGATTGTGATGTGAGCGCCATGATTTTGACTTGTGAGAGATGTAAATGCTGTGTAGCCTGTCCTGATGACATGACACATCATCATGCAACTATGTCGTGCTGGAAAACCAATCAAAACGGCGATGATGGAGGCAAATTGTGCGTGTCAAGCTTAAATGCATAAGCAAGGATGTTCTGCACTGTGCACACATGTAACGATTTGCATCTCCAAGTGTGGTGTGTTCCACAGAACAAACATATTTGCTGGCCTCAGGAGTCGTCCAGTTCAATTGTTCAGCACCACAAATATACAGACAAACTAAACTGGCAAAAGCAATGTGATCTGCACTGAAGGTTGCAATTGTCTCACACTTTCAGCGACTGTGTCACTGGCTATCAAATGCTTCAAGTCTGTGTTCAGCCACGCTGTGACAGGAAGGATGATACTGCTTGAACCAAGCATTACTAGCCCAGAAACTCTAATGAACGTGTCTTTTCCTGCATCTTTGTTCAAGAGACCTTGGTGCAATAACAGAATCTGATGATGATGGCCGCAGTAATGAACAGCTATAGTGATGTCTTTGATTCTGCATATTATGAACATGATGATGGCCGATACTGCCCGCTGAATTGGGGCCATGCTTTGCTTTTTGTCTTGACTGGTTGAACAAAGAGTTTGTAAAACGCTGCTGGGACGCAAATCTAATGTTTCCGCTTGTTTTTCTTTTTGAAACTTTTGGCTTTGCTCAACTTAGTGTTTGACTTCTGAAAGGCTATATTCAAGGGATTTCTAGGTTTCTGACCTTTCTTTTGCGCCTTCTTGCCTTTGAACTTAAGCTTGCGATCATGCCTGCAGCAAAGCTTGGCAGTAGGGCACAAGGCGTTGCAACTTGCATCTACATCTGACAAGCATTCTGATCATTAATCTGTTGACCATACATACATAGTGCTGATCAATGCGTACCTTTTAGCACCATGCACCGTAAAGCGCATATCATGCAAATGGTCACAAACTCACTGACAAAACGACCGCACTTTCAACGTGACAACAGACAGTGAAGCTTGCAGACTGAAAACACTTACTTTGATTTGCTTCCTGAAATGTCCACGTCCATTGCCATGCCAGCAACAGCAGCTTCACTGCCAGCAGCCGTAGGTTGCTCATCCACAGTCATGTTTTCACCTCTCAGGGCGTCCCTCTGCGCAGCAAAAACTCAGTGTATAGGTTCAGCAGCTGATATTATGCTGCAGGTCTATGCGTTGCGTCTGTAGGCATCGCCTGAGCCACAAAGCAGAATTTTCCGTACCTGTTCGTGAGCTTGCTGCCCACTGGCGACTGCTTCTGCCTGGGAGGCCTGTCTGCGAGCTTCGTTCTCGAGAAACAAAGGACTCTGCTCGACCTGTGCCCTGAAGGGTGCAACGGACTTTGTCAGTGCATAAGTGTTCGCTTCACGCCGGCCATAAGATCAGCGAGCAACAAAGTGGTCGTACTTTTTGATATTATCGAACGCCTTTTTGCTCTTACTCCTCGCACTCTTCGCCATGACCGCAAAGCACAGCTGAAAGCGAAACCTCTCGTACTACAAGTGTGTTGGACTGAAAACTTCTCATATAGCAGCAGCCTCAACACAACGCCAAAATGGAGCATTCCATGTTACGGTTGCTCCTGTGTAAATTGACCATTTACGGTGCATCTTATAGCTGCACAGCTGCAATTGGCTCAGCACATACCGCTTAGAGTTGTCGACAAACCTGTCTGCAAGAAGGCTGACAAAATGAGTTAAAGGTACGAAAGGTGCTTGCGGTCCAACCCTAATATACAAAGCCAGGTGTACCAAAACTGCTGTCAAGGACAAACTTTATATCACAACACTGCCTGAATTATTTCTGACGAAACATGGACGTCATGATCCCTCTTTGATCCTGCTCATGCCATTGTGCTGAAGTGCAAGTCATCCTGCTGTACTATACATCACTTGGCTGAACGCTCACGATTCTGCCACATACAATTCAATTGAAAAGCTCACCAAGCCCATGATTTACCCCAGCTAGAGGCGGCTGATGACAAGCTGTGGAGACAACTGATCACAAACAACGAGAACCGTGTTGTGCTTGCAGGAGACTTTGACTGACTGCCAAAATCTGACTAAGCGCCAGACCACTAAGACATCTCCACACGGAGACAATGTGACTGGAAAAATCGCTTGCTTTCTTGTTTGTACCCTGACCTATCTGGTGCACCCCAGCCTGAAAACTCACTGCTTGCTGCCAGATTTGCTTGGCAACCAAAGACTGGCTGCGACTCCACCTGCCAGAGTGGTCACCACAACGCCCAGGCTTGTTGTTGTTGGCACATGATACCCTCCAAAATCTGCTACCATCTTCGCCCCAATGAAACCCAAAACCAGCGCCACAGCCTTGTCCAAGTACTTAAGCTCGCTCATGATTGTGTTGACAAAGCCGTACAAAGCTCGCAGACTCAGAATGGCAAACATGTTGGAGGAATATACAATGAATGGGTCGGTCGTGATGCCAAAGACCTGCAGCATTGGAAAGGTATGTCAGTGGATGATCAGTGGTCATCAATGTCTTTGCATTGAGATTGTTGTCACACACAAACTGCAGGCAGCTGAAGAAGACCCAGGTGACATGCTTTGGGGTGTGGTATTTGCAGCTTTGTCCTTAGGCAGACACAATTGTGCAGACTCAATGCAAGTGCAATGAACAGGCAAAGCACCAGGCATTAAAGGCGCCACCCTGATTCATGAAGGGCCTGGAGTGGAGAACCCTACAATATTGCTAGTCCTGCCAAGCAATAGTTGATTGAACAATTGACAACAGACAGGCCAGTGCCACTTGAGCCATGACAAGAGTGTTCAGCAGTGGCAGCCAGATGGATTACACCAAGCACAAGGTGGCAACACCAAGTGAACACTAGGCCAAAGCCAGACTGATCACATAGCACAGCTTGTTGGGCAAAAAAGGTTGCAGGGCAGCATTTACCGCAGGAATACTGTCCACAGCAAAGACAACATCACTGAGCTCTACCACAGCCAGGACTAGCAGCAGAGGAGTGGCGACCCTCTTGCCGTTCTGTATGGTGAAGAATGATGCGCCCTCGTACGTCTCACTTACAGGTATGAGGCGCCTGCAGATGAGCAACGACATGAGGCCACAGACAATGATCAGCCAGACAATGTACAAGAAGCGCATCGCATGCACTTAATGCTTTTTATGGCTAGCATGGCTGAGATGAAGCAACTTCAGAGGTGTGCGCAAGCGCAGCAACATTGCAATATTGCTTGCGGCAAGACTTTGGATTAGCCTTGACGCCTGTCAAGAGCAGTGCACTGCCTGGCATAAGCCTTGCAATGATGCAGCTGAGGGCCCAATGTGCCTCATTATCAGAAACAAACATCAACCTGCAGTGCTGCCTTTGCAGTAGGCAAGAGTGCAAGCGCATGCCTACCTGCAAAGCTTGACGATGCCATTGTCGGATAGATCTTCATCATCAGCATCATCACTGTCACCAGACGCTAGAAGCTTGTACGAGCTGAACAGCAGTATCCCAGCAAACAGCAGCAGCACAGGCTTCCAGCTCTCTATGAGTTCGCTGCCCAACAAGATCATGACAAGGCGTAGAACAGCCGCTGTGCCAATGCCATACTTGAGAACCTGCACAAAATCCAACTCATGTTGAACACAAAGGGCATCTTGCACAAAACGTCAGCACATGACCTTTGTTGACGACACAGGAATAACACCAGGCAGTGAACAATTAGCGCAATGCACACCTGCACGTACACCTGCATTGGACTTTTATGGGTTGCTCAAGCAGCTGTAGCAAGGAATGCAGCCAAACAAGGTGTGCCACCACATGCTGGATTTAGACAGTGCAAGCTTGTTGCTGACAAGCAGGAACAGAATTGTCTTGCATATTAAGCTGCTTACCGATGATACTGATGAGCACATGGATCGAAGTGCCGCAGCGGGTCTAAATTCAATGCAGGACATGCAGCATGCGCTGCTCTTGTGACACTGCAGAATGCTAAGTTGGCATTTGCAGTACCTTATCCTGATCAGCTTTCGGCGCTCGAAAGTATCTGAAGACAAGAATGAAGACAAACAAGTTGTCAACTGACAAACTCTGCTCCAACAGATATCCAGCAAAGAACTCCTGGGCCTTCTCAACCCCAAGAGTATACCAAATGCCAACCCCAAACATCAAAGCTGCTCCTACAAAAGCTGCAACAACTTCACCCTTGCTCTCTGCTTCTGAGGTGGTGGCCTGCAAGCGTGACATTCTCGTTATCTAACAGACGAGAGGCATATTACCTGCAGCATATGAGCATATGATGTGGGTGCTGGTGTTATTGAACAGTTTCCAAGACGGCCAGGTACTTTTAGCTCACCTCAGGCTGTTCAAGGGTGTTCTCCTCCCTTTTCTGGACACCCATCTGTTCGATTTGTGATCTGAGGTCGTCATCTATCTTAAAATCTATGTCATCGTCTATGCTGTCCAGAGAGCCATGAGACGCAGTAGAAAAGCTGGCCTGAAGGTGGCACATAGAGAAATCAAAAACAAGGTCTGATTTGCGGAGAACGTCGCCAACGACGTTGGTCACACCTGAACGGGCTGTGTTCTACGGATTAGCTTCGACCTTGAATGTGTTAAACGCTGTTGATGCTGTGGTACGAGGTGGGGTGCTGTTCGCTTTCTTGTGGACAAGCTGTGTGAGCAACTATTGCTGGACAGATGCTTCAGGAAGGCGCGGCCATGCATGGTCCTTGCCTGGCACTCACTATATCATTCAGCACGATTGAGGTCTGCAGGTCTGAATACCAGAGATGTGCTGGCAGGGACACAGAATAGCGTCTGCTGCAGTGTCTGTGCAGTAGTGTGGTCGTTTAGCCGAGTCAGATTCCTGGTTCAATCCAATTGGGACGATCGTCAGGCTGGCATTTATGTAAGGTCTGGAAAACGCGGTTGCCTTTGCGGCTTTCTCCTGCGCCGGCTCGCGAGGTTGGCAACCAAAACTTTCTTGCAAGCTGCCGTAGCGCTGTGGATTTGAGAGTGAGTTGTGCCAGATCCGACGAAAGGCTTGGTCTGGGACACGCGTTTTCGATCGTTAGCTGCTCGAACCTGAACTCGTCATGTGAAGGCTCTTACCGGGATTTAACATGCCAGGTGAGACAAATCACAGCGGACAGCACGCAAGACCATCTACGTGCCCTGTAGCTTGCTCTGCCTCCTGCAGCTGATCCTGAACGCAGGGTCATTTTCCTTTTTTTCTCCTGCACTGCTGTTGAGAACCCACTTGATGCTGTGCAGCCAAGGCTAGTAAGCGAGGTCGCAAAGGCAGATCTGGGTCGCATCCCACGGCCTCCACCCAAGCAGTCAAAGTAGTGCCGCAGCCAGCACCTCACAAGCCAGTTGACTACTCTAAGTTTGATAACTTAATTGATTCTGATGAGGACGGCTCAACGGCTGCAGCATTTACCCCTTCCCAACCGGGTCTTCCAGAATGGGACCAAACCAGGAGAGAAAGCTGTGATTGCGAGAACTGCCGCACAAAAGCAGAGGCTCAAGAAAGGGCCGCATCCAGCATGGCAAGATCCCAGAGCAGCAGCAAAGCATCTTTTCCGCAGACTCCTGGATTGCCAGGAAAGTTTGACTGGGGAAAAGCTTTGGGTGCCTCAGCTAAGGCCAAGATTGCAGAGGGCAAAGCAACTCGCACTCATGGTCTGGATGAGAACACTCATCGTTTTGGAACTGCAAGTGGCGACCACAGCTCTAATAGTGCAATGAATGGCAACTTCTTCTCAGCCAATGGTCACTCAAGCACAGAAAGGCAGTCCAGTCAAGGCATTTCACCAAGAAGCAATGGAAATACTGATCTTGCTTTGTCTCCTACTCGTGCATCAGCAGCCCGCCTTGCAGTTCATGAAGAGTTTGCTCGTACTTATCTTGCCAGAGAGGGCTTTTCACACAATGTCATTTGCAATGTTTTGGATCGCCTGGAACTCTTCAAGAACTCTGGGTCTGGCGAGTCACCTGATGAGGCTTGTGTTCGTATCTTTTCTGAACTGAGAATTCCTTTTGACCGACATGCGATGAGCAAATACATTGCCAATCCACCTGCTGAAAGTAGTAATGGGAAGAAGAAGCAGGCCAGCCCTAAGCTGCTGCCACGTGGCCCTAGCAACTCAAGGAGTAAGCATGCGACCAAGCCAGATCCAGATGCTTTCAAGGCAGCACTTGCAAAGCATGGGTTGACAGGTAGATTGTCGTGCATCCCATTTGTTTGCCCATTGCTCATGCAAGCTGCAAAGCGTTCACTTTTCCCATGTCCTGTATCAGCTGCAGCAAAGATACTCTGCACAGTCCTGGCTGGCTTGTCACTGGGTCCACGCGCTTGCTCTTTGTTTGCTCAACAGTGCGTACCCAAATAATGGCCTGAGTTGTTCTTGTGTTCAAGCCATGTGGAGCATGACACCTAACTGGGTAAAGGACTGGAAACTCAAGAAACGCAACAAAGTGGATGCGTTGCAGGAAGTTTGACTCCGCTGACACCGACAGCGCATAATTACATGCAAACAGGTTCGTGGTATGACACTTGTGACGACGATGGTTATGTGGACAGTGATGAATCCCCTCCACCATCGGACGACGATGACCTTGATGATGACGATGATGAGTTGCCGCCATGTATGCTTTCAATGCTTTGCATGTAGACTGTCAGTTGCAGCAATGCAAACAGCCCTGCACCTGTACAGGGTCCCTGCTTTCTGTGATGTGGCTGCACTCTGATTCTCAGCAGTTGTTTCGTTGCATTTGCAGGCACGCTTTGCATGCCCAAAGGTATCGTTGCAACCATGTTGTGTGTTCGGGACAGCCTGTTCAGCTTGTCTGCAGCATTCCAGGTTAGCTTTTGCACTGGAAACAATCTGACCCTGAGGCTTGCATCACACGTGTGGTGCACTGTGCAGTGGTGGACTTCCCGAATCCTAGATTCCCGTCTGCCAAACCTGCTGCCAGCACCTCTTCTTCTCGACCACCAGCAGCAGCTCCAAAGCAGCCGGTAGCAAAGATGCCTGCTGTAAAATCTACTGCAGCAAAAGCACCAGCAGCGTCAAAGGCATCTGCTGCAAAGTCGTCTGTTGCCAAGCCAGTGCCAAAAGTCCAGGTTGTGGACACAGTCTCAGATGACAATAGTGAGGAAGATGACATGCCAAGCTTAGTAACATCCGATGAGTCAGATCAAGAGCAAAGTCATGAAAGGCATGGTAAAAGGACGCCGCCAGCTTCCAGGGACCCTTCAGAGGGCAGAGCCAGCCTTACTGCAGCTGCAAAGGGCAAGCAGGTGCCTTTGGATGCTTCAGCAAAGGGCAAGGCAGTCCCTTCTGCTTCCTCGGTGAAAGACAAGCCAATGCCCTCTGCAGGCACAGGCTTGCTCATTTCAAAGGGCAAGCCTGCGCCTTCTGCTGTCCCCACAGAAAGCAAGCAGTCCTCTGTCATTGCATATGGAGAGCCTATCTTCAAGCCAGTCAGCAGGGGTTACCTGGCTCAGCAAAGTGCCAAATGGGCATTATCCAAAGGGCAACCCACCTCAGCTGGAAGGAAAACAAGTGGGAATGCCCTTCCAAAGGCCGCCAGCAGCAGCAGTGAGCAAAAGCAAACAGCCTCAGGCACTGACTTCAGCTTTGACAGGGTAATTTCTGGTGGCAGCAAGGGCACTTTGAAGCAGGCCCAGCCCAATGCTGCTGCCTCTCAGATGCTTGGAAGGCATGCTGACAGCTTTGCGCATGACGAATATGACTCATCTGGGGTGACTTCAGAAGAAGAGGTAAGCCTGGATCCTGACCTGTTAGTCTGTACAGTGTAGAGTGTCGGCGCGTATTTGTAATCAGTGTGTCCGCTGCTCTGGTCCCGCATTTTCTGTATAGCAGATGATTGGAGTCTGCTGTCGAGGACGAGCTTTATGGTCAATTGTTTCGCATATGAAACATATGTGCAGAGCCACATTTTTGTATGTGCCTGCTGAGTGAGCAGTCTGAGTAACCAGACCTGGCCTGACTGATGGCATCACTCCAATCAAGATGGCAGACAATGCTCAACTTGTGTGACTGATATCAATCCAGACGTGTTGTCATGCGTCACCCACTGACAGCTGAAGTCTGCATGATTCTGTTGGTAAAATTGGGAGCAAAGCCAATGTCAAGCTGAAGGCACTAGCAGCTGATGTTTCCTGTGCATGCAGACGTGCTGTTGTGCCTTGTTGCTGTTACTACTTATGTATTTTTACAGTTGCAGAAATGGTTTTTTTGTATCGCTGACTCATGTTTGCTGTCTGGCAGTTGCCGCCACTTGAGCCACAAAGCAGTGAAGACTCAGTATCAGCATTTGAGCAGGCCACATGGCTGGAAGCAGAAGAGCGGGGGCGCAACCCTGGTGCTTCTACTCTGTACGGTAACTCTCCAACACATTTGGAGACGCCAGAGGAGCGCTTGGCCAAAGAGCATGCTGCAGAAGCTGCCATGAAGCAGCTGCTAGGTAAGGATGAGTCATCACTTGGTCATATGTTGTGGCTGTGTTGATCTGGTGTGTTGATCTGGCGATATAGAACCTGGGCTTGAATTAGACACAACAGCAGTTTTTGGCCAAAAAGCATGCTACAGATGATGGCATAAAGCAGCTGCTAGGTAGGGAATTCAGTCATTGCTCAATCCTGCGATTGGCTGTACTGATCTGGTGGTACACATTTGGAGTTGGTATTGAAAGAACAGTAGTGTCATGGCCCAACAGCGTGCTACAGATGCTGTTGTAAACCAGCTGCCATGCAAGGGCTGTAGGCATCACTGAGTCGTATGATGTGGCTGTCTTGATCTTACGATATAGAATATGGGTTTGCAGTAGACAAACAGCAGTTTTGGGCCACGCAGCATGCCACAGATGCAGTCATAAAGCAGCTGCTGGGTGACATTGCCATCGACTAAAGTTGGTGGCTATGCTAAACAGGCTCTCAAGTCTGACAAGTTTGTGCAGCCAGAGGTCTGCTAGGAGGCACGCATACACGCAGCACTTGTCACAAAACTCTTGCACTCCATTGCAAGCATGCTGTCTGGCTGAGCAGATTTGGGTGACACAGACAGACACACGGCAGAAGTGGCTTGCAACCTGGTCATATGTGAAGCACGCAGGCCTTCCAAAAAGCTGCAAGGCTCTGTATAGTGTCGCTTTCTTATATAGCGCCTGCATCAGACCCCTGTCTGTTACTGCAGAGGAAGAGGAGCAGGAGAAGGCACAGGCTGCTGTCAAAGCTGAGAAGGCAAAGAAGGAAAAGCAGAAGAACAAGAAATCCAAGCAAAAGGTAACAGCGAGTGGCATATGGCAAGAAGTGCACATTATCAGGTCACGTGCTACCTTCTACATTCTGCTGCTGTTGGGTTTGCTGAATAAGCATACTTCCCTTTAGTCTTCTCAAAAAGGCAAGAGGAAACCAAAAATCCTGAACCCCACATTCTTTTCCAGCTCTCACCAGCATTACCCAGGACCGCCTGTGCAATCACCTGGCACGCTTGGGTTGTTAGCGGTTTTCCAGGCTCAAGGATGTTTCAATAGCTTCGCTTTATGTCATGCGGAGGCACATGCTTGCTGTTGCATTTGCATGTCAATGCAAGCAGGTAGTGAAGACTGCTGACATGAATGTTACAGGCAAGCAGCCTTGCACTGCTAAATGCAACATTTATGTGCAAAACGCTGCGTGCAACACATGCCTTGCCTTTTAAATTTTGACTTTGATTGATGTTGCTCAAGTCTCACAAGTGAAGAGACGTTAATGAGGTGCAGCAATGCTTCATGAATAGTGTGCAGCACACGGAGTGTTTGTGATGTGCAGGCAAAGAAGCAGGCGCAGCAGGAGGCAGCAGCCAAACGCACAGGTGGCAAGGCTGGCCAAGCCAAGCCTGCCGGCCCCTCCAAGACCCCACAGGCGCCCCAATCTGACTCAAGCGACAGTGACGCTGAAGAGGAAGAGGAGCATAGCGTCTTGCAGCAGGACAGCAGATTTGCCTCCCTGTTGACTGACAGTACCCCTGCTGTTGGGGTAGAGGGGTCAGACACGGGGGTGGCAGGGGGTCCACAGCCAGAGCAGGCAGGGTCTTCGGCAGACGGCATTGCTGCAGGGTCGTATGCTGCTGACTCAGACAATGAAGCAGAAGCAGGGCACGAAGGTCAGTGTGCATTGTTGAACAGTGTCCTGGATGTGTACTTGGAGTGATTGATTGTTACTGAGCCCTGCATGAGAAGATTTTAGGCTTGGTTTGCTTTTCTCAGCCTATTTAGAAAATCCTAGCATTTGGCTTGGAGCTGTGTCACCCATTTGCACCGGCGACGTTGTATCATCTTTTTCTCTTTGTAATGCTGCTCAGTATACTTGCTTACGGCTGGGGTTTTGTTGGGGCTCATTCGCCATTGACCCCTACTGCAAACATCACACAACTGGGCTTCAGAACACATCTGGCTGATGTGGTATCTGTCTGTGGTGTGTGCAGATAGCCTGATGATGCAGTACGGGGGCGCCTTTGCTCTTCTTCAGAACATGGGCAAGGGACCGTCGTCAGAGAAGAGCCACAGCTCACAGGTGAACAGCTCTGCCCCCCATCACAGCTTTTGCACCCTACTTGTGCTGTGTGTCTCTGCATTCTGGTTGCGCTATGCATCTTTGCACTTGCATGCATGCATGCATGCCTGCTGTGCCTTAGGCTGCAGGCCACACCAGCTGCTGTGACCCTTTCTTGACTCCTTTGTTCATCATGTGTGCGGTATGCTGTGAGAGGCAAGCATGTATGCATCCCACTTTCAAAGCATCAGAATGAATGCGCTGAGATGTAAAAGCTAATCATGCAGACCGCAGAAACACACAAAAGCCTACACCACATCAGACATCCCTAACAAAACCAAAAATTTGCAGAGAAACAGCATGGCCTTACCTCACGGCCTATGATCCGGTGCACTTCAATGCTGGGGTGCATGCGTCAGTACTCCCCCTAGTAGCCTTTCCTGAACACAAATATCAGCGCATGGCAATGAACGTCTGACTTTGTAGATGACTGTCTCACTGTGTACATGTCATAAAATGAGGCTTGTATGGTGCAGGACACACAGTCTTCGTCACAGGCACCAGCTGTACCTGTGCTGAAGCCTGGGGAGTCACCCTTGCGTTGGTCAAACACCAACCCTCAGGTGTGACTCACCACTGTACACAGCAGGATCATATATTTGGAGATGCTTTTCTTGTCAGTGGCCACCTTTCAACATAGCGACGTTGACTGTGATGCCAAATCTGTGATTCGCAGACGATGTTGTGGTTGTGTTGGGCTATCCAGCATGCAGAATAGAAAGGGTGCACAGCCCTGTAAGTTGTTCAGTTAGCTGAAAGCACAGATCATAATGTGCTTTTTGTGTGTGGGGGGGGGAGGGGGGGGGGGGTGATCCATGC
>JAABUP010007578.1_pt1 | contig 14430 bp, 13 predicted proteins | sample 5559201 | NCBI WGS metagenome assembly JAABUP01 (sample SAMN10711887, study PRJNA513373) | rock metagenome | isolation source: Antarctica rocks | place: Antarctica | reverse complement strand
AGCTCAAGCATCCATCCATCTATCGATCAATCTACCAATCTACACAAACCTCCTCCCCACGCCCCCAACCCACCCCTCAACAACAACGAACCCCCCCACCCCTCTCTCCCCGATCCCGCTCTCTCCCCCACTGCCAACGCTCAACCAGCGCTGCAGCAGGTCGTTGCTTTCTTTCGGCTTGATGGCGGAGCTGGCGGTGCCGATTGTTAGGTGCGTTATTGCGTTGGTGCTTTCCCAGGTTTGCGCCGTGTTTTGGGTTTGTGTTTGGGGCGTGGTGGTGGTGGTGGTGGTGTTGGTGGTGGAGGGAGGCAGGAGACGAGCGACGAGACACATGACTCTCTCATCCCAGACTACGCGCTCGAGTTGGACTTTGCACGTGCCGAGGACCGGATCGGGTTCGGCGTCGGAGGGGTGGTTCTGACTGTTGCTGTTGTTGTTGTTGTTGTTGTTGTTGTTGTTGTTGTTGAGGGCAGACAGAGCGGCAATGTGCATGTCTGTATAGCGCTGCCACAACTCCGGGTGCTGGGCGGACGAGGCGCGGTGGATGAGAGTGACGTGGAAAGAGGGCTGGATGCGGCGGGACTGGTGGAGGTGGCGGTAGAATTTCGCGGTTTGGGCGTCGAGGGGGTCGAAGATCGTGGAGAGGGTGGAGAGAATTTTGGTGGTGGGGAGGTGGATGCAGAAATAGTCGATTCGGGGGGTTTTGAGGGGTTGTGATGAGGACGGGTGTGTGCCGTTTGAGGAGGGGTTGGGCTTTTTTTTGTTGGAGGAGAAGCTGAGGTCGTGTTTGATGTCGGGTTGGTAATCTTTGAGGGCGGCGTCGATGGCGTCGTCGAGGTCGGAGGATGTCGGCATTTCGGTGAAGAGTTTGGGGTAGGCTGAGTGGAGGGAAGACACGACCGTTTCTAGATTCTCTCGTGAGGATGCGGCGACGTCGAGATTGATGACCTCGTCGAAGCCGTCGTCGGGGCTGGTATGCGTATCTACTGGTTCGAAGCGATCGAGAAAGCCATCCATGATGCCGATGATCTCCTGCTGCGATTTCGTGCCCGCTTGGATGGTTTGATGGTTATCTCCCCGCGTTAGTACTCTGTCTCTTGTCACTTTACGTATGTTCGGTAACATCTTGTCTTTGGGGTCGTGGACATAGTGTAACGCCACGAAGCGTGCGTCTGGTATTATCTTCTGGACGTCCTCGATGATCTGCTTCCTCTCTCGTTTCTGATGGTTGTTCCGGTCTGCGATCATGACAGGATGTGATGCAAGAGAGTTGCATACCTGGGTGGCGAATTGGAGCGGACGATTCTTCCTTCCAGTGATGTTGTCGTTCTGCACATGACCCCAGTTGAAGAGCTTGGTCAGGGCAAAGGCCACTGTAGTCTTACCACACCCTATTGAAGCCACTGGCGCGAGCACGACGTGATTTGTCACTTCGTTCGACTGCGATCCACCTTCGGCGTGTTCTTGTCGGATGATGTCAGATCCTTTTAGGCCCCTCTCCTTCAGAAAGCCGTCCCTCATCGCGATGATGCCGTGGTTGGCGTTGAAGGCTTTTCCAAGCCCTGGATTTTGTGCCAGCTGCCGTCGTGCGTAAAGTAGGTAATCCTCGGTGATGTTTTTGTGCTTTTTGTATCTAGGTGCCTTCCCCGCTATTGCAGATTTGGTGACCTCACGCCACTGCCGGTACATCAAGTAGGGCTCCTCAAACTTGTACTTGAAGAACCAATCATGAAAAGCTCCTTCATCACCTCCTACTCGAGCTTGACATCGTATGACGAAGCCTTCAGTGTCTCTACCATTCCATGATCCGGTCTCTGCACAACCATCAAGGAAGATCTTAACAGCATTGATATCGTCCTTCACTAAGAACTCGGCCTTCTTGAACCCCCATTCATCAGCGAACTTATGTACGAGAGGGCCGGGGTAGGTAGCAAACTCCGGTAGATTAAGATTGATGCCATGAAGATAAAGCCCTGCGCTCTTTTGGTCGTAGGCAAGGACGTGCTCCTCGAACGTGTCATCACATAGCTCTGCTACCGCCGTTGCGTTTCTTTTCCTAAGCTCTCTAGCTAGGTCCTGCTTTGTTTTCCCTATCGCTGCTAGGTGCTTGTCGACCCATCGTTCTCCGGCAACGGCATGGCTAACGTCTGAATCCTGCCTAACTCCAGTAGAGTGCTTACTACACACTAATAGGGTCTCGTCCTCCAAGCCTGAGATGAAGATGATGCATCCATTCTCTTTGACACTCAACTCGTACGGACCTTTGGTGCGATTCAAGACGTTCTGCCATTTGGTTTCGTGCACTTCTTCTACGTTGAAGAATTTGTCATACCCTCTTATAACGATCTCCGATTTTCCCTGCCTTGTGTGGGTGGTAAACAACCCGCGGGCATATGTAGGTAGGTCCCGGCGCTTATAATCCCAATCCTGAAACCTCCAAGAGTCGACGGTAATATCATTGGTACCAGCTACTGGAAAGGTGGATTTCTTGCACGAAAACGATTTCTTGCCCTTGTTATTCTTGCCTGAACTTGCTTCTAGACCACGGATGAGTGTAGCAACCTCTTGAACGTCTTGTGGAGCGTATGGGGCAGTAATTTCTTCAGCCATGTCTGTGCCGTGCGATCCAATGCTTAAATGTGTTTTGGTTGCAATGCAGCGTATCGACTTCTGTTCTTCAAGGCCAGACTTCAAAGCAATGGATGTGTCGACAGAACGTTCCGGTGAGCTTTCCAAGCGCCGAGTGGCCCTGCTTAGATTTGTACCCAGTACTGAGTAGTTCAGGCGTGCCGTCCTCGGCAGTGTCGATGACTCTGAGCTTCCCAAATGGTTCCTGTGACTAAACGCAGTCCTTCGGATCCACAGAAATCCAGACGTTGTGCACAGACCAATCTCAGCCCTATGAAGCCATGTTAATGGCATTCTCATCGCCCTTGGTCGCAAAGCTGAAATTTCGTGAGATTTCCTAATGATATAAGTATCTGCACAATCTCTAACTCATGGCCCATCAATCCTAGTTCCAGGGACAGAGTTGTAGTGTCAAGATAGAGCTTTCCAACGCATTATAGATTTGAGACGGTAGTGCAGGAGCTCAATACTGATGCGGCACTTGCTCAGCATTCAGTTGAGAACCGACTGACATGGCTGTACTGATAACACTGCTGTCACCTGCTTTAACGGATACATCAGATGAGAGCTCTAGATCTAGTCTACGGATATGCTTACTCGGATACTCAGGAAAGATACTTAACGTGGGTGAGTATGTTACTTATGTTCAGTCATGGAAAGATTTGGGAGAGAAGTTCCCGAGACGCGAAGATTTGGTTGCGACCCGAGCCCTGAAAACGTCTATCAAGCCACACGAACCATAGCGTCATTCCAGGCTTGCGGCTCAAGTATCATAAGGTAGAATACCAACACAGAGTCGCCCACTTACTGAGGAGACTCTCCAATGGCACAACCAAACCTCTTCCTCCTCGCCTCAGACGATTCCGCCTCTCTCCTCCCTCTCCTCCGCGACAACCCCTCCCTCGCATCCACTCAAGACGCGCATGGCTACTCTCTTCTCCACGCCGCCGCCTCCTACCACCACTTGGACCTATTGCGCAAACTGGTAGACGAGTTCAACGCCAGTGTCAACATCAAAGACGAAGATGGAGAGACACCCTTGTTCGTCGTCGAGACGGTGGAAGCAGCGCAATGCCTTGTCGAGGAGCTACATGCGGACACGTCTGTGCGGAATGCGGAGGGCATGACGGCGGAGGAGAAGATTGAAGGAGAGGGAGAGTTTCAAATTGTTGGTGCATACTTGCGGGAGACACGCACTCGGAATACATCGTCCGCGAGCGGCGCGCGTACTACTGCGCCGGCCTTGACGGAGGCTACGGCAAATGGTGTGCATCCGCCGCCACCATTACCGCCGAATGTGACAGTCAATGTTGGGACGATGGCTGAGCAAACACCAGATGGTGGGGAGGTAGATCCGGAGTTCAGGAGACGAATCGAGGAATTGGCATCGAGAGAAGATTTCCAGGGCGAGGAGGGGCAGAGGGAGTTGAGAGAACTTATCACTGATGCCGTGAGAGGGGTGAGTAGTGAGAGTCATGAAAGGGATGTCAGGCGGCGTCTTGGCTGAGGTTGCATGCTTTCAGCAGTCTACGCACAATCAGAGGGGCACGGGAAGCTTTCGCCCGCGCGGGATGACACTCCAACCAGCATGAGCATTGAGGATTGGCATGTGTTGGCAGGAAGTCACCAGAGATTGGGCAGCCTTCCTCTGCTAAAATTGGAAGCTTAAGTCAGTTCGATGGACATCCCGCGCCAGCGTGTCAAGGGATGCAACTTCGAAGCCGGTAGATTAATATTCCTCGCATATCCAGATTGGTATCTTGGCAAGTCTATGAGGACCATCTCCACCATATATACATGTGAAGACCATTCTCCCTAAGTGGCATTTCGAAGCACGAGAAGCAAGGCGTAACCTCTCAGATAGCTGTACGACCCTTATGCATTACCCCTCATACTTCTGAAGAAATCCATGACTCCAGTAAAGACGACCAACAGAATACCGCCACCAGGACCTAATCTAAGTACTTTCGGCAAGAATCCTTTGTATAGCGCCGCAAAACCCTCCTCCTTCATAACAGTTCCCACTGCTGGCCATGCCCAGTTGTATTTCGGTACGCTTCCGGCAATCTTGGGCGAGTTTTGTATCCTTGACTTCACCACATCCATCGGCGTGTTTAGGATCGTGCCAACAGTCCCACCGGTAGCACCGGCAATGAGATCATTCCCCATTTGTCCGCGCTTATCCTTTGCTTTCGGTATAAGTTCTCGCACTTGAAAGATGCAGCCGAAATATCCGGCGTTCCACAGTACGTGCCTCCATAGCGTACTCTCGAGGCCATTATATAGCGCTAAGGGACCTTCTGCTTTCACAATCTTCATAACACAGTCAACCATGCCGTTGTACTTCCCTGCTGACGCACGGTCCTGGAGACGGATCTTTACGAGCTCGAAGGGAACCACGACGAAGGCTTCGGTAGCACCGGCGGTAGCCCCAGTAAGGATAGATAGTTGCTGGTTCATCTTGGTAATCGAGAATAGGTTGCGGTAGAATTTGCCCCATGCGTCATTGGCGGCAAACTTCGTCGCCCTTTGGTAATGATCATAAGCTCAGGATTAGAGCAAAGCATGGCCAGATGCGTTACCTTTTGGGTGCCTCCATCAGGATCGGTGCGTTGATGCCTCGATATAATCGCGAGAACCCTTCATTCTTGACGATCTTCCTGAAGCAGTCTACCATACCATTATAGCCTTCTTCCCCTAATCCCTTGCCTTGCTGTAATTGACTGCATACATAAACGCTCAGCTGCTAGACTTGAAGCTCGCATTTACGCATTGCAACCTACACTCGAGTCTTCACTACATCCAGTGGGTACCTGAGTTATACAGGTCAGTCTAAAAGGTCTGCGGGCGGTATTATGTTGGCTAAGTACATCACCAGAATCTGGTATTGTAGATAGTGTTAGCATTGCTCTTGAAGCTAAAAAGGTAATGAGCTTTTACTTCAGAGACTCCGGCCACCGCACCTGCGCCGAACTGGTATATGAAAGGCAAAGGCTTCTCTTGTGCCATGGTCGCCTAAGAACCAGAGAGGCTGGGTTGACGATTGTGATTCTTCGATGGCCAGGATCCAGAAGAAATGGAGCAAGAGCAATAGCTTAATATCGAATACAAGCTACCTGATAGTCGCTCAAGATCATCCGTTAGAGCTACGTAACGATGAATTATCGAGTACATATAATACACAAGGTAAAAGTTGAGGTCGAGTTCCTTTTTCTCGAAACTCAATGGAAGTCGGAGCTTGAGACACCGACGCTATTGTAGTGCGAGTCCCGAGCTCTATGTGTACAGCGCAGGATGATGTATGGATGCAGTGATGAACGACGAATACGAGCCCCAACATGTATGTAAATGTCTTCGAGCTTCATGGCATGTGCGCTGCCATATCGAGTTATCTGAGATGTTTCTAGGCATGCTACAGTATCACGTGGTATCGTCGTCGTATCGAGTCCGGCGGAGTCGAGCATCGGGTTCGGAATGGGCATAATACTGTCACCTTATGTTCCTTCCAGTACTGCTCCCGTTTCGAAAATGTTCGCTGCATTGGCTTGCGAACGAAAACATGCCGAAGTGTCACGTGCCCTAAATTGGTTGAACTGTTTCGTCACGTAATGTCATCTACCATTAAGTGAGGATGACCCATAACCAAATAGGGGTAAATTGATATATGTAGAACAATAGGAACAATACAAACAATAGAATGTTCAATTGAACAATGATGAGTTGTAATCATTAAAATGACAGTTATAGATGTGAGAAGGTTTAAAACTTTATATGTGAGTGTTAATTATCTTCCTTCACTAGACACAGTCATCAAAGAGGAAATCTGGGGGCCAAAATTGGAAGATGTCTTTTGGGAATGGATTCAAAGTCAATCAGGATGGATTATCCAGATGAAAGGGACGACTAGAAAGTTCTCCGAATTTGCGGCAACGAAACTTTGCACTGCCGGCTCGTTGCGAGAGGAGAGCGTGTACGGGATATCAAAATTTTTTGAGATCAATTCCGGAACATTTCCAAGCCAACTTGTTTTGCATGGACGACCGTGTGGGTAAATTGACATTGAAAGCCCTTATGCTCTACTGGGAACGCGAAAACCAACATGGTTCAGAACGTGGGGTATCCAGAATGCCAAGGTAGTTCCTTCAAAATCAGAGAGTCTGGCAGATTCTTGGTCTTCGCTCCCATTATCAAAGCGTTCAGCGAAGGACTAGAAGTTCAGGGTCTATTCTTTCCGATCCTGACAAGACCGGCTGGAATGTCAGGGCGAAGAAACCTACCTGCCCGTACCTGGCACTGGATTTGCGCTATGGCCGTTTAGCATAATGAGCGTGACGAAATCGCACTTGAGACAGATGAGAGTAGGGTTGAATCGAAAACCCTTACCATACCTTTCCTTGTGAGAACATGGTCCCATCTGATCTGGGAATATCTCGACGATTGGAACAAATGGACGTTGCTTGGACCGGCGTCCCTATCGAAAGACTGCCCTGACTTCCTTACCAAAGTCAAACTTGGTAAGCCCACCATCAAGCCATCTGTGAGCCACCAGTATGAGAAATCTAGATCCTGTCTTTCTTATTCCGGGCCAGCGGCCTTTTCTCCTGAGGATAATATCAAGATGAAGGAAATAGCGGAGCAAAATTCAGATGAGATGATTACCGTCGATGGAATACATACTACAGCCGCCCTGCCGGAGCTACGCCGACAATTTCCTGAGCGTGACGCAATAGCCCTGAGAAATCGGTTCGGCTACCTTAAACGTCATGGGTGGGAAACTCGAGTTGTTGCCGGTCGTGTGGCCCCCCTTGGGACCCCACAGACTATACCCTCCTAGAAGAACTTGTCGCAGATGATACCTTGAGCATAAAGGAGTATGCAAATCGCATGGGTCGATCCGAAGGGGCCGTTGGAGACAAATTAAGAGACCTCAAAAAATCCAAGGGATCCCACTAACTAAAGGTTGGAAGAATCAGCCCAGACCATCCAAGGGGCTCGAGCCCTATATAAGTACTACCTCGGAGCTGGATGATTCGATAAGACGTCAATATGAGGAGAATATCAGGCCATGGCCTAAAGTTTTCGAACTTTACCGCAATTCTTTTCCGAAATCTACGACGCGCGAAAAGATAGCCGGATACTATTGTCGTAGTTGGAACGCAGGTAACGTTCCAAAACCCAACCATTTTCCTAAGAACAGAGAGGAGTCGCAACCTTCACAAGATGACGACAGGTTCAGTACTTCAATGACGACCAGAGAAAACTTGGGGCAAGAGGTTGATGGTAAAGCACTGAGTAGTAACATGTTCGGTGGACAGTGGGAAGCTCATCATAAAAGAACGAAAGATTGAGGAACACAGTATGGCGCGGGGGTGGCCTAGTGGCAACATTATCACGTATGGAGAGCCTTTAATGCTGGCGAGGCTTGCACACCTTAGGTAGATAATCATTCAACCTTCTTCGTTCTCTTCCATCTGCAACACCTGCACGCAGACAAGGACAGTAGTCGAGGGTGATCGCCCTCAATCCTGCGCCAAATACTTTGCCCTGTACTCCTCCAACCGTCTCAAATCATCCTCGCTCCTCACGCCCGTCGAAAACCCAATCAGATCGTCCAGCGTCAACACTGACAACACGGGCACCCCCAATGCCCGTCGAACCTCCCCCACCGCACTTCCTCGGGGAGCATCTCTCATCATCCCCCCGTTCTCGTGGTCATCAACCGTACTTGCCCCTCGTTCCCCTCTCTCCCACTCACTAGGCATGCGCTCCATCCTATCCAACGCAACCACCACCCCCACCACCTTCCCCCCCTCTGCGGCAATAATCCCCACAGCTTCCCTCAACGCCGTACCTGCAGTTATAACATCGTCAACAATAATTACTTTTCGGCCTGAAAGGCTAGCCCCAACTATCGCCCCACCCTCCCCATGCTCCTTCCTCTCCTTGCGATTAAAACTATAACTCTTCCCCCCAAACTTCTCCCTATTCAGCCGTCTCAACGCTCCTAGTGTCTCGGTCGCCAACGGTATGCCCTTATAAGCGGGTCCGAAGACGACATCGAAGTCTTGCAACGGCGACGAGGGGTTTGAGTAGATATGATCGAGGATGGTGTGGGCGTAGGCGGTGCCGATGGATTCGAGGAGGGAGCCGGTGTGCAGGAGGCCGGCGTTGAAGAAGTAGGGCGATTGCCGGCCGGATTTGAGGGTGTAGGTGCCGAAGGTGAGGACAGAGGCGGAGAGGCAGGCGGATAGGAAGGCGGATTTGTGGGCGGGGAGGGCGGTAGTAGTGGATGTAGTGGTAGTAGTAGGGTTTTCTTGGGGGACGGGGCCGTCGGGGTCGGCTTCTCGGGCTTGGGAGGGGAAGGAGCCGTTGGTTGAGGCCATGGAGGAGTTGGGTGAAGGCAATTGAGGTGTGAGGGTCTTGTCGAGGTGCAAAATTTTATTAATAGATTTTAGGGTATAAAGCCATCTAATTCTCGCCAACACGCGTCGCGTCCAGTCGCGCTTGCATCAACACTGCTCCACTCTGTTCGCCCCACCTTATTACTAGCAATACTGAACCTCTGTTATTGATCTTATGTCAACTCGACAGAGATCTTTCTTCGATCAGAATAGTAAGGTATGTGGCCTTCACTGCTGTTGGCATCTGTCTTACGAGCTTGTGATACAGCCTCGACGACATTGGCAGAAGAACAGAAAGCCTGATGATGTTCGTCGAAGGGACGATACATACAACATGCCAACGATGGCTGCGCCTCCCATTGCCGCGTCGGCAGGAACGAAATCTAAGCTGAAAGCTTTCCATTTCGCCGAGAATTTCCAGAAGCCTGCAACCGGCGATGAATGCAAAGCCAAATCTGATCCTTCGGATAAGGAGAATCAAGCTACAGTCAGCGGTCATACCTCCGCTCCGGGATCACAGGTCGATGCTTCCGTCCATCCATCGACCCAAAAATCTACTTCAAAATACCGCAAAGATTGCCCACAGACTCCGCTTAGCAGACTGCCCTTAGCAGATCTTATTGGTAGCACAGAAGATCCCTTGAACCGAGCTGGAGTGGACATTACACCAGACGAGCGAGTGTACTGGAATCATTCACCCCACAGCTCAGATCAGATGAGCTCCAGTGCTACACCTGCCGCTCGTCGCGGCAAGAAAAGAGCACGAAGCTCGTCGCCAGCGTCGGCTTCACAAAATGAAGTCTCCTCCCACTTCGCGAGCAAGAAGGACTTAGATCTTGATCCCTTGCAGAAAGCACTGAAGACACCGCAGGCCGATCCTGCAATTGATTTGTGGAATAGGTATGCAATCAATGCAGGGAACCTTCCAACGCAGAATGGACCTCCCTTGCCAGCCTTTGCGCATCTCATCGACTCTCCGTCGCCACATTCTGCAGCCAATGCTCTTCTAGCGAAGAATGGCAATGCGCTGAGGAGATCGTTGAGTGGTGGCTTTGAATTTGGAACATCTAAGGCAAAGAGGCGGAGGATCAATAGTGCTGCGGTTAGTGGGAAAGGCGACGACGTGTTCCGTGATTCTGGGCAAGATGGGCGCGATAGACAGGAAAGGTCGAAGATCTCAAGAGTGAGCTCACTAGTTGAAAGGATACAAGAAACTCTTCTAAAAGCTCGGAATGTCACGGGTGTCACAGCTTCGTCAAGCTCGTCACCTTTGCCGGAAAGAGGGGCAGATAACATGATACCCCCATGGTCGCCTCTTCGTAAAGCTTTATTAGAAGATCAAGCGGTGGCCGCAGATTATACGAGCGAGACCGTTGTGGCAGAGAGTTTACACTGCGACGCGATCCAGGGATATACAGCTGTGCCGCCAGAGTCGATGGATACTTCCTCCGAATACGACGATGATGACATAGATCTTGATCTGCTACGGGACGCAGAAAATCCTCCGGAAACAAGTTTTGCCACGGCTACGATAGGCCCGCGTTTAGATACTGCTGCCGTCGAACCTCGGAAGCCAGCAAGCCTGACTGAAGGTGGCTCTGAAGTCGGTGAAGCCGCCGGAGCCAGTTATGTGGGTGTCGGGAACCTTGAAGAAATCTCTGAAGGTGCCCTAAATCCTAATAACGAACATGACGAATTCGATGAATTTGACGATCACAACAACGAGCAATTCGCTGCTGACCTAGAAGATGTGGTCGCGATGTATGACATACAGGCCTCTACTGAATGTAAACGGATGGAAGCCTTCTTAGGGAGCCGTGACTGTCCTCAGGCTCCAGCTCAGGCTTCAGCTCAAGATCCGGCTATGGAGGGTAGTACAGATTTGTCCGGGGTGGCTCAAGTAATCAACGATGTGGAGGTAGTGTCAGATGATGAGTTTGGCGATGATATTGATTTTGAGCAACTGGCTGTTGAATTTACTGCTACACAAGGCCCGCAGACCGTAACTCCGTCGCATAGTGCTGTACGTACTCGATCCTTTGATCCATCTATATAGCTTGCTAAGAGAATCAAGAGTGACAGCAAGATTCGAGCAATAAAGCGATATCTGATCACAACCGTTGTTGAAGGCCGATACGAGACGGGCAAAGGCCAATCGCGTCCTGAAAAGGTCTATGATTCCGCACGTAGTGTACGAGTATCGCTGACCGTATTCGAAGGTACTCTTAGTCCAAGATGAGAAGACCAAGCTGAGTAAGGCCATAACGCTCCGCCAGTCATGGTTCGACAGCCCTTGTACTGCTGGATCGTACATCCACTTGATCGGCGAGTTCGACCATTGTGGCCAGTGCATCATTGATGACGCACAAAACATGATCATCCTTCATCCTGACCACCTCATATCAGCCACGGTCGTCGCAGACTCGTTTTCATGTACTCGGCGCGCTGTTCTCCAGGACCGCGTCAAAGCTACCAATGATACCAACAAGCCACAGGTTTACGGACATATCTTGCACGAAATCTTCCAGGACGCCATGAGGGCCAACAAATGGGATATGGATTGGCTAAGTCAAACAATCGAGAGGATTGTATCCCGATACCTAGAGAGCCTTTACGAAATCCGCGTGACTGTAACCGAAGCCCTAGAGTATCTAAAGAGCAAGATGCCCGAACTGCAAGCTTGGGCAGAAGTCTTTGTCAATGCACATCCGAGGGTAAGCATTGCACACCCTGACGGAATGAAACGAATCTCTAACGCTGGACAGCCTGATGCAGTGGTCAAAGACAAGAATGGCACCCAAGCTTTGATGAGTATAAACAAGCTTCTTGACGTAGAAGAGCATGTCTGGTCGCCGATGTTCGGTCTGAAGGGCAATGTTGATGCAACTGTCCAGGTTGTAATGAAGGATGGTAGAGAAGAGAAGATACTCACTGTTCCGCTCGAAATTAAGACAGGTAGAAACAATTCGAACTCCTCGCACAACGCTCAGACCGCTTTATACACTCTCCTGTTATCTGATCGATATGGTCAGTGAATCTGCAGTTAGGCATATATGGTAGAAGCTTACAAGAAGTCTATAGATGTCAACATTGCCTATGGCATACTGTACTATCTTGAAACGTCTGAGATCTCGCGCATTCCTGCAATACGGCATGAGCTTCGCCATATGGTAATGCAACGCAACGAACTTGCTTGCTATGTCCGCCACCGATTAGAACTTCCGCCAATGTTGAAGAGCCCCCACCTGTGCGGCAAATGCTATGCTAAGACGTCATGCTTCATCTACCATAAGCTGGTAGATGGTGGTGATGGAGAGACAAGCGGTATGAGGGAGAAGTTTGATGAGATCGTCAAGCATCTCAAGCCTGATCACCAGGAGTTCTTCAAGAAATGGGATGACCTACTTACCAAGGAAGAGAAGGACGTGTTGAAGTTTAGGAGGGAGTTGTGGACTATGTTGAGTTCCGAACGCGAGAAACTGGGGAGATGCTTTGCAAACGTTATCATTGAGCCAGGCTCAGCTTATGAGGACGAAGAAGGACCAAAGATCAATCGCTTTCGATACACGTTCGTGAAGCAGAAGGCAGCGGCTACCTTCTCTTTTGCCGAGTCGCAGATAACTATGGGTGAGCCTATCGTGATCTCTGACGAGAAAGGTCACTTCGCTTTAGCCAATGGCTATGTAACGCATGTGAGAAAGGGGCGGATCACGGTCGCCGTTGATCGACGACTGCACAAAGCTCGGACTAAGATGCCTGGCTTCAACGTGGAGAACAATCAGACCTTTGCGGGCATCATGGAAGTCGTTGAGGAGGATCTACAACAGTCGACGTTGCTGCCCCTAGAATCGGACGAAGAGGTTTTGTACCGGCTCGACAAGGACGAATTTAGTAACGGAATGGCAACGGTCCGCAACAATCTCATCCGAATCATGGAGAAGGACCTGTTCAAAGCACTGGACATCCGAAGACTTGTCATTGAAGGCATTGCGCCAACCTTCAAGCCGACATCTACAGCTTACAGTCTTTCCGGACCTTTGAGCCAGGCAAACATCAACAGCGATCAACAACGAGCCATCGAGAAGGTAATGAGTGCGAAAGACTATGCCCTTGTTCTCGGCATGCCAGGCACTGGAAAGACAACCACAATTGCTCACATCATTCGAGCACTAGTATCGCAAGGCAAGAGTGTCCTGTTGACCTCGTACACCCATACAGCTGTAGATAACATTCTCTTGAAGATTCGCAAAGATGGCATCAAAATTCTGCGGTTGGGTGCAGTGGCCAAGGTTCACCCGGAGGTCCAAGAGTTCGTCACTTTGGCTGGTGCACCCATGAAGACGATGGAAGAGTTACATGCTTCATACGAGTACTCCAAAGTCGTTGCGACAACCTGTCTTGGTGTCAACCATCCGATCTTCAACCAGCGTGTGTTCGATTACTGCATAGTCGATGAAGCATCGCAGATCACCCTGCCAGTATGCCTTGGTCCCATCCGCATGGCGAAGACTTTCATTCTGGTGGGTGACCATTACCAGCTGCCTCCGCTCGTCCAAAACAAGGAAGCTCAGGAAGGTGGCCTGGACATCAGTCTGTTCAAGCTGCTGTCAGAAAAGCATCCATCCTCAGTCGTGAACCTCGAGCATCAGTATCGGATGTGCGAAGACATCATGACTCTAAGTAACACTCTCGTCTACAATGGTCGTCTCAAGTGCGGCACTGAAGAAGTCGCGAAACGATCCATCTCCATCCCCGACGTCGATGCTTTAAAACAACATCATCGCACCCCACTCAGCTTGTCGCCCGGACAGAAAACCCTCTGCCTCGCCGCCAATCGTGGCACTTGCTGGCTGCGCGACCTTCTCGACCCATCTGTAAAAGCCTGCTTCGTGAACACCGATCCTCTCCTCCCCGCTTCCCGCGAGGAAGCAAAAGGCTCGCGCATCGTCAACCCAACCGAAGCAAGCCTCTGCACGCAACTCGTCGAATCACTGCTAACCTGCGGTGTGCCTGCCTCCGACATTGGCGTTATCACGCTCTATCGCTCTCAGCTCGCCGTCCTCAAGCAGAATCTCCGATACAGAGCTGGCGTGGAGATGCATACAGCAGATAGATTCCAAGGCCGTGACAAGGAAGTCGTGATTCTGTCTCTAGTGCGGAGTAACGAGCAGAAGAACGTCGGCGATCTGCTCAGAGATTGGCGAAGAGTCAATGTAGCGTTCACCAGAGCGAGGACGAAGTTGCTCATCCTCGGTAGCAGAGAAACGTTAGCTTCCAATGAGCTCTTGAAGGATTTCTTGACGCTGATGGACGACCGGAGATGGAGGTACGATTTGCCGAAGGCAGCGATTGAAAGCCATGTTTGGGAGGATGGGTGGACGCAAGCTACTGGCAAAGTCGC